>ERZ1643249.495-NODE-495-length-44539-cov-32.085244_pt1 | contig 44539 bp, 87 predicted proteins | sample MGYA00579263_ERZ1643249 | MGnify/ENA primary metagenome ERZ1643249 (study PRJEB29033, sample SAMEA4952264) | chicken gut metagenome | biome: Broiler Chicken; feature: Gastrointestinal Tract; material: Caecum | place: Ireland | collected 2018 | study: Broiler...
TTATTGTTCTTGATAATGGATCATGTAAACTAAATATTGTTCCAATTAATAATAGCTTGCAATTTCCTTGCATTCTTTTTAATAATGTACCAGTAAACTCTTCCCATTCTTTATCTAATACATCTCTATTTCTTGCTTCTTCTAAGTTTTTTATTAAATCATCTACATAAAGAACATTATGAGCTCTAGTTCTACCAGTAATACCTCCATCAAATCCACAACAATATAAACTGTATTCAGAGTGAGGTTTTTTCTTTCCATCGTTTCTATAATCTAACGACATTGTTTCAGCACTTTTTAATACATTTTTTAATTCTGGAAATATTTTTTGAAAATTTCCATTTTCATCATCTATTAATGTCATTATTCCATTATAAAATTTATCTTTTGCAATAGATGCTGAATAACTTACCATCATATTAGGCAAATCTGGTTCTTTTCCTATACAAAATGACATAAATCGTTTTCCTATCTCTGTTTTTCCCATACCGTTGAGGCATTGATATTGTCATTATTGCAGATGGTTTATAATAAAATTTTGCTAATTCTTTTGATATTGGTCCTAATACTGATGTTCTTGGTGCATAAAATTGTTTTTCTGGAGGTATTCCAAATTCTATTGCTATTATATAATAATCAAACAAATAAGTTGATAAATAATAATAATTATTTTTCATTACTAATACAGCATCTGATTTGTTGTTATCGTCTATTGTTTTTATTACTTTAGGCACTAATTTTGTTATTTCTATTGCTATTTTTATACTATTTGAATATTCAAGTTCATCTGTTTCTTTATTGTATATTACTCTTTCTTCTTCTTTTTCATTTTCTTTATAAAAATATCTTAAAGCATCTAATTGTTTTATCTTTTTATATGGATCATTTTCATAAGATAAATGATGTTTTAATTTTTTTATCTCTGTTTCGTAAAGCATAAAAATACATCTCCTTTATATTTCTTCTTTTAATTTTTTTAATGCTAATGAGATATAATCATTCATGCTTATAAATTTATTTGTTCCTTTTGTTCTTTGACTCATTTTTTTTAACCATTTATGCTGCTCTTTAGGTAACCTTACACTAAATCTTATTGTTAATCCTTCTTTCTCCTTATTTATATTGTTTCTCATTTTATATTCTCCTATTTGTTATTTATTAGGTAGCTCTATAAATAATACATTCATTTTTTGTTTTATTATATAATCTAATGATTCATCTATAAATTGTAAAACTTCTAATGCTCTTTCTTCATCTTTATATTTTACTAATGGGCTTTTTTCTTCTCCACTTAAAGATGATGTTGTTAAATATCCTCGTCTTTCAATGTCTATTCTATCTTTCATTTTTACTATTGATTTTGGTAGCCTGAAATATATTTCCATCTTTTTCCTCCTCTAATATTATTAACTCTTCTTCTCTAAAACTTTCTCTGTATCCTGCTTTAAACCATACTGATATATGATAGGGATATATTCCTATTACTTTCCCTATCCTATATCTTTCTCCTCTCCTTTTTTCTCCTAATTTGTAAGGTATTATAACTTTTACAATTGTGCCTATTTCCATTGTAAAGCCCCCTATTTATTTATTCTTGTGTATTTGTGCTGCCAAATCCTCCTACCCTTTCTCCTTCTGCGTTATCATTATCTGTTATTAGAAATTTAGTAAATATTGCTTGACCTATTGCTTCTCCTTTTTTTATTTCTATATCCTCTTCTTTCATATTATAAAATGCAAACATAAAATGTCCATCATTATCTGGATTTCCATAATAATCTTTATCTATTACTCCTACACTATTTGGTATTATTAAACCTTTTTTCTTTGGATTGGAACTTCTGTTATATAACAATAATACTTCATCATCTTCCATATATGCTTTTAATCCTGTTGCTACTAATGTTGGATTTATTCCTTTTTTAAAACTTGGTATTGTTACATCTTCTGCTGCCTCTATGTCATATCCAGCACTATATTTTGTTTTTCTTATTGGTAAATTTATTCCTTTATTTTCAAATCCTTTTGCTATCTCAAATCCTCTTTTTCTTTCCATTATATCCTCTCCTTATTATATATTAACTTTTTAAAAATAACAAGTTTTATTTTCCTAATGTTAAAATCAATTTGTCAATTCCTTTTTTATATGTTTCTTTTTCTTGAATTACTTGTAATATCTGCCTTTTTAATTCTTCATTTTCTTTGCATACTTTTTCATATATTTCAACATTATTGATACTTTTGCTTTCTAATTCTTTTACTTTTGCATTTACTTTATCTGTTTGTTCTTTTAAACTAATATAATCTTTTTCTATTTTTTCTCTTTTTTTCTTTTCTTCTTCATATTTACTTTGATAATCAATTGATTCCATTTTTTCCATTTTTATTTTCCTCCCATTCTTTTTTAGATTTTTCTACTATTTTATCTATTTCTTCTACTGTTAATCCTAAATTAATTGGTCCATCATATAATAATCCTTTTTTATTTTCTTTTTTTGTTTCTACTAAATTATCATTAATTGTTGGTACTATCTTATATTCTTTTCCACTATATAAATTATCTAACTCTTTAAAATTTTCTATCGTTTGCCTTACTGTTATTGCTAATGTTTGTGGTGGTACATTTGGACACATCTTATAAAATAAATCTGCTATTTCCCTTTCTATATTTTTTATTTCTATTAATCTTTCTATCTGACTTTTTGTTTCTTCTTTTTCTATATTTTTTCTAATAAATTTATAATTATCACAAGCATTTTCTTCATTTGCATTTTCACAATTTAAAAAATATGCACAATTTATACATTTATTCATTTTTTTCCTCCTTTTCTTTTTTATCTAAATTTATTTCTTTTAATCTTTCTTGATCTCTTACTATCGTTTTAAAATCAATTCCTGCTCTTTTTAATTCTCCTATACAATCTTCTAAACTTAAATGACCACTTCTAAAACTATCTACATTGTTCCATATTCTTCCCATTACATCTGGTAATCTTTTCTTTCCTAATCCACATACATAATTCAATGTGTATGCTGTCGCTATGCTATATATATCTAAATATTCTAATATCATTTCTTCTGTTTGATTAGTGCATTTTTTCTACCATGTCATTATAAACTTCATCTATCCATTTTCTTAATTGCTTTGGATTATTAAATATTTTATCTAATCTTTTTTCTTGTCTTTTTGTTAATTCCATTTTTTCTCTCCACCTATTATTTATCTTTTATTTCATTTCTTAATTTCCATATCTCTCTGTTTTGCTTTCCTACTAATTCATAATATTTATCCAACATTTCTTCATATTCTTCTATTAATTTTTTGTCATCTTCATATATGTATGTATCTATTATTTCTGATAAAATCATTATTCCAATTAAAAAAAGCCATATATTTTCTGAATAAAAACTTTGTATGATTGTTCCTATTCCAAATATCCACATCATTATTATATTTATTTTTACTCTTCTTTTCATTTCTTTAAATTTAATCATCTGTTTCTCCTTTTTATAAACACTATGCAAGATATAAGTATTACGGGTTAGTTCATAATACTCGCACCACACCTAACCGAAGTCCAAGCCTCGTGGTATATATATCCTGCATACTATTTATATCCTATTAACTAGAATAATAGGTTATTATACATATTAATTATTTTACTACTTATTATCTTTTCTATTTATTAAACTTTTTTCGCACTATCTTTTAGGAATATCTAGTATCTTCCTTGGCTCGGAGAGCTAGATTCGAACTACCAATTAGAGGTTCAAAGCCTCTTGTTATACCTTTTAACTATCTCCGAATATTTAAAGCTTAACTAGAATCGCTTTTATACCATACTTTGATTTGAGGACATAATAAGATTAAAATTAACTTATCTAGTATCATTAATTTTAATAATTAAATTAGTAGGTCGGCACCCCTACATCTCTTTAAAGACCATCTCTGGCGTGATAGCTACCTTTCTATCCTTAATTTAATTATAGATGTAGATTAGGATTTGCACCTAATATGATATATACCGACTTTGCCGATGGGTTTTGCTCATATATATCTGCACCCCAATTATTGTTTTAAAACAATCTCCGTTACAACCAGCGTCTACTGTTACTGTTTAATAATTATGGCTGTAGGCTCCGAATACCCATTTAACTTTAGCCGATTCTTCAATATATCCAGTAAAACTGGTCTAATAGCACCTTAATTATCATTTAGTTTTACCAACTCACGAACAAATCGCAAATTGTCTTTTCCGCCACTACATCTTTTTCTTTTATATCATATTTTGATACCGTTTTCAAGCCCTTTTTATTATTTTTTTAAAAAAAAATTTTAGTTTTTTCCCTATTTTTTTCCCTTCTTTTTTACTGGGTAGGGTTTTGATGCCGTTTTGAATTTCTTTATCTTTTGTCATATCTTTTTCCTAATTTAATTTCTTCTTCTACTGCTTCTTCATTACTCATTCCTTTTTTTATTCTATAATTAAATAATTGTTGACTTATTCCATATTTTTCTTTTATTTCTTTTAATGTCATTTCTTTTCCATATATATTATATTTTTTACCTATTCTTCCGCTTCTTCTTCTATTTTTTGCTTGTATCTTCATATCTACCCATCTACAATTATTTGGTTCATAATTTCCATTTACATCTATTCTATCTATGGTGCATTCTCCTTTTTTTGCTTTTTCATTATATCCATTTTTATATGCCCAATTTATAAATTCTCTTGGATCTTTTTTCCATTCTTCACAAACTTTAATCCCTCTTCCTCCATAATTTCTAAAATTTTTGTTATTTGGATTATAACATCTTTTTATCATTCCTCTAAATACTTTATATATCCTTTTGTAGACAATTGCATTTTCTTGTAATTCTTTTACTATACAACCACAACTTTTTATATTTCCATATTTTATATATTTTCCTATTCCTATATATTCATTTCCACAATCACATTTACATCTCCATTTTGTTAATCCTTTTTTTGGTTTTATTATTTCTATTACTCTTAATCTTCCATATTTTTGTCCTAACTCTTTGTTTAACTCTTTTTCTTCTTTTATTTTTTTCTTTTTTTGTTCAATTTCTTTTCTTTTTTTACATTCTTCTAAAAATTCCTTATATGTTCCTATAAATGTATTATTTTCTGTCCAATTAAGATGATTATTAAATCTTAATTTTAAAATTTTTTCTTCCTTTTGTTTCTTCTCCTTTTTTCTTTTTTTATTAGCACATTCTTTACACATTTTGCTTCTTCCATTTTTTATATTATCTACTTTTTGCTGCTTTATATTTCCACATTTACATCTACATATCCATTCAACTTCTTTTTTTGGTCCTATTTCCCAATCTATTACTTCCCAATCATTGAATTTTTTTCCTATAAAATCTTTATTGCTCATTTTTTATTCTCCTTTTTTGTTTTTATTTTATCGTATTGCATTCTTAATGTCAATAGGGGGTAATTAGATTTGTTTGCAGAAACGTGAGCATGACTTGCGACCTCGGGGGCTTTCTGGGATATAGGGGCGGGGGGCGGTTTGTGTTTCTATTGTTTGGGGTATGTTTTTCCAATTAAAACAATATTTTTTATTGATCCTTAAAGAAAAAAATATAATATACACAAAAAATAAAATAATAAAATAAATTTAAAATAAGTATCATAATATTACATACAATGAATATAATATAATAAACAATAAAACAATATATAAATAATATTATACAATAGAAGCGGTTCATATATCCCCCTATCTATATAAAAAAATATATATAATTATAAATATACTAGTATATATAATATAAATATAAAAAAAATAAAAAAACTTTTAAAAAAGTATTGACTTTTAGTGTAGTATAGTGTATAATATATTTAACAAAACAGAAGAGGAGTGATAAAAAATGAAAAACATTATTGAAAATATTATAAGATTTTCTGTATTGGTTATATTACCAATAATTCTAGTATTATTAGCTGATCAATTGTCTTTATTAATAAAATAAAAAAAGGAGTGATAAAAATGCAAGTAATTATTTTATATGATAATTTTCAATCAGAAAAAAAAGAATATTCATATTATAGCAAATACAACAGAATAAACGCTAAAGGAATAAAAGAAGAGGCAAAACAAAAACTTATTCAAACTTTTGGAAATCGTGCAAAAAATTATGAGATAATAGAAATTTATAGAGATTAAAAAAAGGGGTGATAAAAAAATGAAAAAAATTATTGCTTTATTAATTACAATTTTATTAACATCAATCGCAACAACTTTATTGATTTATTATAACATAAAAATAACAAATGTAGAAAATGGAAATATAACAATTGATATTTTAGGTTTAACACAAGTATATTATTATGAAAAATAAAAAATAAAATTAAAAAAAAGAAAGGTTAAAAGGTGGTTAATATGAAAAAATTATTTGATTTATTACAAAAAATAAGAAAGGAAGAATTTGCAAATATTACAAGATTTGCAGAAACAAACGAAAAAAATACAAATTTCAAAGAATACGAATATTTTATAATAGAAAAAGATAATATGTTTTTTTACATTGAAAAAACAAGTATTACTGATTGGGTCAATGGAATTGATGGGACTTATTCTATTACAGCTTATAAAAAGATTGATTATAATCACAAGCAACAATTAAGTTATCCAAAAGCATTTGAAACTTACGAAGAATTGAAACAAATAATAGAAAATATGATAAATGAATTTAAAGAAAAAAGTGTTTTGCCAAGTACATATAAACAAGAAATAAACTGGGAATTAAAGCAATATGTAAATACAAAATTGGGAAAAATGACAATATTACAATATTTAAACCAAATTGCAGGATATAGAGAAAAAGAAATATTCAAAAATATAGATAAAATGACAATGACTTTAAACAACGAAAACTATTTAGTATTTGAATTTTTTGACAAAAATAACAATTCTTTTGCAATAAATACAAAAAATATTGATAGATTAATTATATCATAAAGAAAGCGGCGATAAAATGCCGCTTTAATTGAAAGGAAGTGTAAAAAATGGGACTTTTAACAAGTGTAAATAATTTAAGTTACACACTAGAAGAGGAAAAAAGAAATAAAAAACTTGAACAAATAAGAAGGCAAAGAGAAAGACAAAAAAAAGAAGATCTGAAAAGATATAAAAACGAAATAGAAATATATATAAAAAAAGAATTTGACAAGTATTTTGAAATTGCTGGATCCGAATATATTATAGAATTTTATAACAGAGAAAGAAAAAAAGAAATACTAGAAAATTACTTTGACACTATAAAAACAATTGACAAAAACGGATTCGAAACAATACCGCATAAAAACGAACTAGAACAACATTTTTATAATAAATATAATACAATATTATCAAAAGCACAAAAAGAACAAAAACAACAAGAATTGTATAATTTACAGCAAATACCAATAGAAGAGGAAACAGCAAAAGAACGGTTTTGATTGGTTAGCAATATTTTTACTAATTGGAAAAATACTTTTAGGAATTATATTTTTTCCGCTGATTCTAATTTTAGCTATAATATTTGGGTGTTTTAAATATATGAAATAAAGGAGTGATAAAAAATGATTATATTAAAAAAAGTATATAAAACAGAATGGAATAATAAAATATATAAAACTTATAAATTCAGAATAATATCAAAAAAACACGATATCACTTATGATTTTAAAGAAAATAAAACATTTAAAGAAGTTATAAAATGGCATATGATAGAAAAAAACATGATGCCCTTATTTTAAAGAAGCTAAAAAGCTTCTTTTTTTTGTACTTTTTTATTTGCTTAAATAATTAATTTTAAGACGTTTTTATTTTTACTTATATATTGATACCACTTTGAAATAAAAACGCCTTATTTTTGATTTTGATTGATTTTAAGTCAATATGTTTTTAAAAATATTGATTTTTTATGTTAAAACATTGCACAAAATTCGCATTTTGCGTAATTTACATAATAACTTGCTAGAAGAGGCTTTAAAACCTCTTCTTTTTAGTTGGATCTCCATATATTTTTTTCAGATTTTTCCAGAAAGTCGGAAAGTCGCCAAAGTCGGAAAGTCGAAAGTCGTTTTCCAATTAAAGTCTACTCACCCTTTATCTCTATAAAGTCGTTTTCATCTACTTCTGGAAGTGCATCGACTACCTGTTCTGGATTTTGTGGATCTGTTGAAAAGTCGGAAGTCGCTTTTATTTCTTGGACATCTTTCATTCCATACATGTTTTTTGCCCTAAAACAATAAATCGCTGCATTAAGCTTATTTGACTGAGCTAAAATAGCATCATAAGAAGCTATAAATTCCTTGGCTTTTTTGATGGTGTCTGTAAACGGAAGTCGCATATTCCCCTGTTCAATATCAAACAAAGACCTTCTATCATAGTCAGTAGCGAGAGCCAAACCGTTCAACAGTAGCAGGAAGTCCGTAAGATTGACATAATACAAAATAATTATCAATTCTATCTTCAAGTTCTTCAACAGTTTTAGGTTTACCTGCTTTACCCATATTTCTAGTATCAATATTAAGTTGAAGAGCTTTTTTAGCAAAGTCTATATCTTTAATTTTATTATCTTGAATAGCACCAATATTTCTTCTACCCATTTTTTCCATAATAAACACCTCATAGAAATTATATCAAAGGTATCAAAAAAAGTAAAGTATGGGGGTAGTAGTATAAAAAAGGAATAAAAGTCGGAAAGGGGAGTAGGGTTTAAACCACATCAAATTAAAGCGAGAATGTATCAATTTTCAATTTTAAATCAAAAGTAGAGTAATTATATACCTTAAAAGAAAAAAGTCTTTAAAATTGATTTTAAGAACTTTAAAAAAATACAAATAAAATTCAAGTAAAATGATAAGAGTTAAAAGGAATAAAAAACAGGGCAAAAACTACATTATGTAAATTGACTTAAAGTCAAAGTCTGAAAGTCGCTCGTATCAACGGTTTCGTTCAAAAGGTAGGATTGGTAGGCTAAAAAGTAGGACAATTTTGTCCTCTGAAAGCATTGATATTACTAGATTCTTATATATATATCCTACCATTCCTACTTATCCTACTTTTTTTTAGGATACGCGTAAGAGAAAAACTGTAAATCATTTCCATGTTTTTTTAAAATATATGTACCCTTCTAAAACAAAAAGTAGGACATTTTTTTTGTGCTCTAAACCTATTGAAAATAGGGGGTTTCAGAAATCGAAAAAACCTACCATTGAAAATACTGGGTTTGCGGGTTTTTTAAAAATGAAAGCATTGGTATAACTGGGTTTGAGTTAGCCTACTTTTTTGAAAAAAAATAAAAAAGTCTAAAAAAAAGTCCCAAAAATGAAATTTTGGTGTAGAATTTTTCAAAAGTTATCCACAGGTAAAAACCTACCTATCCTACTTTTCCTACCTTTTTTGTAGAAAAAATAAAAAAACAAAAAAATGCTATCCTACTTTTCCTACCAAACCTACTTTTTTATTTTTAAAATTAAAAAACGCGAAAAAAGTAAAAAGCGATATTATGTAAATTATATTAAAAAAAGTAGAAATGCCAATGGTTTTATTGACAAAATAAAAAAAGTTTTTATTTTTTATTAAAAAGTATTGACAGAGTAAAAAGTTAATGATAATATAAAGAAAAAATAGAAAGAGGTGGTTGAAGTGTATAAATATTTTATATCATAAATATACAACTAAAAATGGATCTGGGTTTGGTTATTGTGGTGTAACTACTAATAAAAAGATTGATCATTTTGAACATTTAGAAAGTATAGCAGAAGATATAAAAGAAAAATCTAATTTTAAAGGAATTGTTATATTAAATTATAAATTATTAAAGGAGGAATAAAATGTACAAGATAACAGAAGAATTTACAAAAATAGTCAAAAAATATAGAACAAAATATTATAAAGATATTTTAGGATTAAATTATGGATTTGTAAGTAGTATTTTAAATGGAAATAAGAATTGTTCTGAAATAATTGCAAAAGGAATACTAAGTATTTGTTTTGAAATACCTTTATCAGATGAAAAAATATCAGAATTATTAGAAAAATATTTTACAAAAACAAAAGAATAGGAGGGTGGAAAATGATATTAAATAGGCAAGAAATAAATGAAAATAATATTTTAGATACTAAAACATTTGAAAAAGTATTAAAGATAGAAGATTATAAAACAAGACAAAAGGCAGAAGAAGAATTATATGATATATCAGTTGAATTAAAAAAGAAAACAAAATTCGCAAAAAAATATGAATCATATAAAACAATTTTTTTAAACAAATATAATACATTAAATTTTGGAGATAAAGCACCTATTCCTAAATTATTAGGAGGAGAATATTATATAGAAAATAATTGTATATATAATTATCAAAGTAAAAAAGTTTGTTCCCAGTTAATAGAACCAATAGCAATATATGAAAATATAGAAGAAGAAAAAGAAACAATAAAATGTGCATTTTTAAAAGATGGAAAGTGGAAAACATTTATATCAGATAGAATTACATTATTACATAATGGAAGAATAGTAAGCTTAACTCAAAAAGGAGTAGATGTTTCAACAAGTAATGCAACATTATTAGTAAGATATTTACAAGATATTTTAAATTTAAATAGAGATGTTTTAGAGAAAAAGACATCAATAAGTAGATTAGGTTGGTATAAAGATGGATTTATTCCATATGATAGTGAAATAGAATTTGATGGTGAAGATAATTTCAGAAATTCATTTAATGCTATATGCTGCAAAGGTGATTATAAAACATGGCTAGATGAAATGTATGAAATAAGAAAAAATAAAATAGTAAAAATATTACATGCAACAAGTTTAGCAAGTGTATTATTAAGAAAATTAAATAAAAAACCTTTTGTAACAATGCTTTGGGGAACTACAGGAGATGGAAAAACTGTTGCTGGAATGAGTGCTATGTCAATATGGGGAAAACCAACTTCTGGGGATCTAATGTTTACATTAAATAATACAGATAATTTTTATTATAGAACAGCTAATTTTTTCTGTGATTTACCTATGTTTTGTGATGAATTAGAAACATACCATGGAGATGTAAATAAACTTATAATGAATATAACAGAAGGAATAGATAGAGGAAAAGCAAAAGTTGATGGAGGAATTGAAAAAAATAAAACATGGAACAATGCTTTTATAATGACAGGAGAACATTCAGCCAGCAATTATAATTCAGGTGGTGGAACTTTAAATAGACTAATAGAAATAAATTCAGATGGAAAAATAATTCAAAATGGAAGTGATGTAGTAAATGTAATAACCAACAATTATGGATTTGCTGGTAAAATTTTTGTAGAAAAAATCAAAGATGTAGATATAAAAACATTAAACAAAATATACAAATTAGAATATGAAGAGTTATTAAAATGTTCAAATACAGAAGAAAAGCAAGCATTAAATATGGCATTGATACTTCTTGCAGATGCTTTAGCATGTGAATTTATTTTTACTAAAGAAAAGCCTTTAAATGCAAAAGAAGTATCAGAATTTATGTTTACAAAAGATGAAATTGATGTATCACAAAGAGCCTATGAAATGATCTTAGATGAATGTGTATTAAATAAATCAAGATTTTTACTTTCTGATTGTAATAGTTTAAAAACTCCAGAAGGTGGATATACTGGAACAGGTGAATTTTGGGGGCATATAAACAATTATGAAATAACAATAAATAAACATAAATTAGAAGAAATATTAGCAAAAAATGGATTTAGCTTTAAAAAGACAATGAAAGATTGGGTAAAAAAAGGATATGTAGAAAAAAATTCACAAGGAAAAAATTACACAAAAACAACAGTAAATGGAATGAAAAGCTATTATGTAATAATAAAAAAGAAAGGAGAAGATGAGTAGTGGAAAAGGATTTAAAAATATTTACAAATAATATAGAACAAGAAGCTATAAATCAAATAAATCTATTATTAGAACAAGAACCTTTTAAAAATTGTAAAGTAAGAATAATGCCAGATGTTCATGCAGGAAAAGGTTGTGTAATTGGTTTTACAGCAGATTTAGGAGATAAAGTAATACCTAATATAGTTGGAGTAGATATTGGGTGTGGAATGTTGTGTGTAGAATTAGGAAATATAGATATAGATTTAAAATTACTAGATAATATTATAAATAAATATATTCCAGCAGGTAGAAATATAAGAGAACAAAAATTAATAGATTTTGAAAAAATAAATAATTTATATTGTTTAAGAGAATTGAAAGAAACTAAGAAATTTAATAGAGCAATAGGAACATTAGGTGGAGGAAATCATTTTATAGAAATTGATGTTGATAATGAAGGAAATAAATATTTAGTAATTCATACTGGAAGTAGAAATTTAGGAAAGCAAGTAGCAGATTATTATCAAGATTTAGCGATTCAATTATGTTCAGGAAAAAAAGAGATGTTTAAAAGAAAAGAAGAAATAATAAAGACATATAAAGAACAAGGTAGAAAATCAGAAATACAAAAAGCATTAAAAGAATTAGAAATAGAATACAAACAAAACAAGCCAGATTTGCCAAATGAATTGTGCTATTTAGAAGGTAAATATAGAGAAATGTATTTACACGATATGAGAATATGCCAAGAATATGCAAGTTTAAATAGATTAAAAATAGCAAAAGAAATATTAATGTATTATTTTCAATTAACATATATACCAGAGATTGATTATCCGCCAATTATGAATAATAGGTTTGAAACAATACACAATTATATATCTTTTGAGGATAATATAGTAAGAAAAGGAGCAATATCAGCTAAAAAAGGAGAAAAAGTATTGATACCAATTAATATGAGAGATGGATCCATAATAGCCATAGGAAAAGGAAATGAAGATTGGAACAATTCTGGACCACATGGAGCAGGAAGAATAATGTCAAGACATAAAGCAAAAGAAACATTTAATTTAGAAGAATTTAAAGAAAGTATGAAAGATATATATTCCACAAGTGTAGTAGAAGAAACAATAGATGAAGCACCATTTGTATATAAACCAATGCAAGAGATAATAGAAAACATAAAAGATACAGTAGAAATAGAAAAAATAATAAAACCAATTTACAATTTTAAAGCAAAAAATTAAATAATTTTTAAAAAGTGTTGACAAAATTATTTTAATGTATTATAATGTATTTAGATTTAAAGAAAGGTGGTTGAAAAAAATGGAAATTAAAATATTTAATATTGAAACTAAAAAAACATGGATAGAAAAATTTGAAAGCTTTTATTTTATGCAGAAAAGATTAAACAAATTAAAATGGAGCAAAAAGTTAAAAGTAATATCAACTACAATGTAAAATATGGAGGTATAGAAAAATGACAAAAAAAGAAAAACAAGAACATATAGAATATATAAAATCAATAATAAAACAAGATATAAAATTTGATGAAAGAAAAGAAGAATTAGTATTAAGTTTTATATTTAATATCTTAACAAATAAAACAGTAATGAATAAATATAGTTTTAGTCAATATGGGAATATTGAAAAAAATGAAACTATAAGATTAACAGATTGTATAAACTATATAGCATTAAAATTAAAATTAAAAGATAATATGGAGGTATAAATAATATGGATAAAGTAGATATAGATAAATTAAAAACATATATAAAAGAGGCAAAAGAAGAATTTAATATGTTTGGAAATATAACAACATTAGAAAATGATTTAAAAAGAACAGAAAGATTAATAAAAGAATATGAAAAAATACAAGTAGAATTAAATGCTGAAAATAATAGATGTATGATTTTAGCAAATAATGAAAAGTTTAAAGAACAAGTAATTAATTTGATGGCAAATATATTTTTTAAGAAATTTAAAGCAATATTATTATTAGAATATGGTTTTGAAAACGAAGAACAATTAAAAGAATATTTTATAGAATTAGTAAAAGGAGAAAACTAATGTATCATAATTACCATAACATATTAAAACAATTATTAAAAAGAGAACAATATATATGTGTAGAAGAAACAGGAAAATTTGCATATAGATTTATATTTCCTAGAATTATGAAAAGTATGCCTATAAGAAATTATAGGGTAGAAGAATATAAAGAATATATTAAGGAGAATTAAATTGATAGAAATAGTTGATAAAAGAACTGGTATAATAACTAAAATACCTATTGATTATGTAGAAGGAAAAATAACAATTTATAAAAGTGAATTTGATTACATATCAAATACAACTACTAAAAATATAGATCAAAATTTTGAAATAAAAGATTTAAAAGAACTGTTAAGAGAAAAACAAAAAATTAAAAGAAAAGAATATATGAGAGAATATCAAAGAAAAAGAAGAAAATTAAAGAAAAAGGAGGATAAAAATGGATAAAATAATAAATTTTAAATTAAAAAATAAAAATATTATAAATGCTGAAAAATTATTTAACAAATTAAACTTTAATAAAATTTATTGTGATGTTGGATTCTTTTATTTTAATTCAGAATATAATAAGGTAGTTTTATTTGATTTAAAAAACATAGAGTGGTCGGTTTACGACTATGATACATTAGAATTACGTGGATATGGAAATGAATTATTAAAAGCAATATTATTACAAGAATTAGAACTTAATTGGCTTACTTATGAAGAATACAAAGGAGAATTAGATTTTATATAAAGGAGGAATAAAATATGATAAAAGAATTTGTAGAAAGATGGAATAAATATAAAGAAAATTTAGAGAAATATTTTAGAAATACAAAACAAGAAAAATATGAAACATATTATGACATAATAAAATTATTATTTGAAAAAGTAATAAATCAAGAGGAAACAAATGGATATAAATTTAATCTTAATAATATAACAGTTGTAGATGATGGGGATTATCAAGGAACACAATTATTTATAATTCCTTTAAATGCTTATCAACCTGATGAAACACAATATATAATAACACATAATTATTATGGATCATGTAGTGGTTGTGATACATTATTAGCAATAAATGAGTATGATGATTATATACTTCCAAATGAAGAACAAATAAAAGATTATATGAAATTAGCATTACATTTATTACAAAAGTGCAAATGGTTATATGGGGAGGAATAAAATATGTTAATATTAAGTCAATATCAATCATTTATATTAAATTTTGATAATATTGAGTCAATAGAAATTGGAAATTTTGAAGAAAATAGAGGAAGAGGAATTATTTATGCAAGATTAACAAGTGATTATTTTTATACAATTGGAGAATATAATACAATTGAAAGAGCAAAAGAAGTATTACAAGAAATAATAGAAAAATATAAAGAAGAAAATTATGCTATGATAGAATCAATGGCTAAAGCTCAATTAGTATATGAAATGCCAGAAAAATAGTAATATTTTAAAATAGTTTGCATATAATATAAAAAAGGAGTTGATATTATGTGTATAATTAAAAATGGAAATGATGAGTATATTGAATTTAATGAAGGTATGTTTTTTGAAGTAATAGAACATTATTTTGAAAATAAACTTATATCTTATAATTTAATTTTAGAAGAAGAATTAATAGAAAGTTATGATGATGAAGAAATTGCAGTATTTGCAATGCAAGAAGTTTCAAGATTAATAGATGAAGGAAAAAAATATATAGACATAGAAAAAGTAAATTTAATGATAGAAGTATAGGAGGTAAACAAATGAAAACAAAATATTTTAACAGTAAAATATACGAAACAGAAAAGAAAATAAAAACAGCATTTATAATACTACTCGTATTTCTGTTAGGTTTATATATCGGTGTAGCAATAAACTATATGGAATTACAAAATAAAGAGCGTGTGATTAGAGAATATCAGGTCGAGATAGATAATCTAAAAGAAGTTATATACATAAAAGAAACGGAGGAATTAGAATGAGAAATATAGAAGAAGATATAAAGTTTATAGAAGAAATGATAAAAGAGTATAAAACATTTGGAGATTTACACAATCCTGATTATGAAGATACAGACAGAATATATAAAGCATTAGAAAATATGTTAAAGAGAATAAAAGAATTAGAAAACAAATATATAATACATTTAACAGACGAACAATACAGAAAATTAGTAGATACAATAAGAAAAGAAGAAAAAGAGAAATTAAAACAAAAAATAAAAGATAAAAAAAGAGAAGTACAGAAAATAGGACAATATTTATATACAAATATAAATGTACGTAATATTTTAGAAGAATTATTATATGAGAAGAAATAATTGGGGGTGGTTAGATGAGTAATATAGAAGAATATAAAACAAAGAATTTCATAAAAGCATACGAAGAAGCAAAAGCTCAATCATTCATAATAGAAAGTATAAACAAGGATTTTTTCTTTGAATTTGCAGATTGTTTAATAGCAAGAATAAAAGAATTAGAAGAAGAAAACAGAATATATGCATTAAATGGAAACAATGTAAAACTAGAACTATACATAAAGGAAAATTACATACCAAAACAAAAAGTAAAAGGCTTATTAACAGAAATACAAAAAGAATATGAAAAACTAGATAAAGCAAGTGACGAATTTTTAAGCAACGAAAAAAAGACAGTAGAAGATTACATTTTAGAAAAAGAAAGATTAGCAACTATGCAAACATTAGCTTATTGCAGAGATAACTTAGAAGAATTATTAGAGGAGAAATAAATAATATGTGTGAATATTGTAAAAATGATGGATATTACAAAGCTAATAAAAGCTTAATTAGTAAAACATTAAAAAACAATGTTGATATAGATTTATCAATAAATGTAAAAGACAAAAAATTAGTAGCAAGTATTGAAAACTTAGAAATGAAAGTAAAAGATAACAACTGGTTTTTACCAACTAAAAAAATAAATTATTGTCCAATGTGTGGAAGGAAGTTAGGTGAGTAAAATGATAAAAAAAGAGATAGAAAAACCAATAGAATTATTAAGAAAAGTAAGTAAAGAAATGTATAATGATGAGTTTTTTATAGAAAGAGCAATATTATCTTATGAAACGCAGGAAGAAAAAACATATACTTTTTTTAGAGATGATGAACAATCAAATGAGTTAAGAAAATACAGCTGGTGCCAGAGACCAGAAGAAACTAATATGAGTTTACGCAGATTTACAGAGAATGGAGAAATTGAAGGATATATGAGTGAAAGTCTAGCAGAACATTATGGATTAAAAAAAGTTACTCTAAATGAATTTATACATAAATTCATAAAACCATTAGTTAAATATAAATTAGGTATTGAGGAGGACAATCAATGACAAAAGAACAAGAAGTAATAAAAAGGTTAAATTTTCATAAAGAATATGCACGATTATCTAGTAATAGAGTAGTGATAAGTGAGACAGATTTAGAAACAGTCTTATCTATGTTAAAAGAAAACTCTGCAGAGATTGAGAAGAAAAACACAGAGCTTGCAGAGAAGAATGCAGAGATAGAAAAGTTAAAGAAAGTATTAGATGAAAAATATATATTTGTACAAGGAGCAAGAACAGTATATGGTAGATTGATGAGTTTAGATAAAGAAGATATAGTAAAAGACGATTTGGCATTAAGGAATGAAATATATCATCACATAGAAGATAAGGAAAAGAAAGATAAGATAATAGATTTAATGGCAGAACAATTAGCTGGATTAACAATATGGAATAACGAAAAAGAAGAGCCATTAATTTTAGCAGACAAAGAAGAAGTAATAAAATATTTTGAAAAAAAGCGACAAAATGTCGCAGAAAGGAAAAGCGAAGAATGGAAATTGAAGTAGGAGAATATGTAAGAACTAAAAATGGAAAGATTGATAAGGTTATAAATAACAATTGTTATATGCCACAATACATAGAATGTGAAAAGAGTTTATTATATAAAGAAGATATAGTGAATCACAGCAAAAATTTAGTCGATTTAATAGAAGTAGGAGATATAGTAAATGGAATGGTAATTGAAGATATAGAAGAAGTAGATAATAAAAAGGTTTTTTATAGTAATGGAAAAATGATTGCTTGGACTAATAGAGATAAGGGAATAGAAAATATACTAACTAAAGAAATTTACCAAGTAAACTGTTATACAGTAGAAAGGAAGGAAGAATGGAAGAAATAAAAAAAGAACTTAAAGAAATAAATATGTATTTACGAGAAAATTTATTTGAATTAAATTCAATGGCAGACAATATAGCAGAAATATATGATTTTGTTGAATTACAAAGTAAAAGTAGTATAAAAGACATAAATAATTTTAAAAGAGAACTAAAAAGAGATGGACTATATAATCAAAAACTAGAAGATTTTATAGAACAATATATGCTTTATTACAATAAATAGAAAGTAGAGGAAGAAAGATGAGATATAAATTTAGAGGAAAAGAAATAGATACAGGTAAATGGGTTTATGGAGGTTTATTTAAAGAACCAGCACCACCACAGTTTTGAAAAAACTTTAGAAGATAAGTATTGGATAGTATACCCAGACCCAAGATATATGCCAGACTGGAATTTGCCATATAAAATGGTAAGAACAGATGTAGACAAAGAAACAATAGGACAATACACAGGACTAAAAGATAAAAATGGAAAAGAAATATATGAGGGAGATATAATATTTGACAGCTTTTATGAAAGAAAAGCAAAAGTAGTGTTCTTGGAAGGAGCTTTTTGGCTAGATTACATTGAAGATTTTAAGGAATATGAAACGATACATAAAAGATATCAGTTATTAGCTAATTATGATAATAAGAGTGTGCTAGAAGTAATAGGCAACATATATGACAACAAAAAATTGTTAGAGGAAGGAGAACAAAGATGAGTAGTAAAAACGAAATAGAAGATAAAGAAATACAAAATTTTCTAAAATTTATGAAAGTAGCAGATAGTGAAATAAAAGAAAGGGGAAAAATTTATAAGTTCAAATGCCCTATATGTGGTGAAGAAGCAAGCGGAATAAAAAATACATATAACGGACATTTGTGGGCACAATGTGAAAAATGTAAAATGAATGTAATCCAATAAGGAGGAATAACCAATGAATAAAGAAGAAATAGAAAAAGCAAAAGAACATTATATTTTTACAACAAAACATATATTAGATGATAGCAATAAAAGGCTAAAAGAATACATAAAATATTTAGAGCAAAAAGAATCTATATTAGATAAAGTAACAGATAAATTAAAAGAAAAAATAGAAATTGTAGAAATGGTTATAGATTTATGCAATGCAGATGGAAGAATTGCCAAATATAAAATAGAACAACAAAAAGAAGAAAAAAAGGATTTACAAGAAATATTAAATATCATAGTTTGAAAAGTATATAGAAAAAATGAAAGACCCCAATGGGGAATACGAAACCACTTGAGAAAGAAGGTAGAAAAATGAAAATAATAGATTTATTAAATATATGGGTAGAAGATAGGAATAAATTACCTAAAAAGATAAAAGTTGAAGAAAAAATATTTGAATACCATGAAGCAGGCAATTTATATATAACACCTAATGATAACTATTTTTTAATTTCAAGTTATTTAGACTGTGCAGAAAGATTAAACAAAGAGGTAGAAGTAATAGAAGAAAACAAAGAAATAAAAGAACTAACAGATATTGATACTTACTATTCTGATCACTTATTATCAAAAATAAACGAATTAGTACGAGCAGTAAACAAAATAAATAAAGAAAGAGAGGAAAAGTAATATAAATAGAATAGTAATAAATGGAAAAGAAATAAAATGTAATGGAAATAATATATCAATTATAATGTATAATGAGAGTAAATTATAGATAAAAGAATTAGGTTGGATATAGGAGTAAAAAAATGGTGAGAACAAGATATATAATTATGAGAAATAATAGAACTGAAATATTTTGTGGTTCAAGTAAAAATCATAGTTTTGAAAATATAAAAGAATTGAAGAATAAAAAAATATCAATACAAACTTATGCAACTGAAAAATTAGCAAAAGAGAAAGGAAAATAAATATGAATATTGAATGTAATTTATACCAATTAGAAGTTGGTGGAATAAAAAAACAACCAAAAAAATTATTATCTCCAGATGTAGAAGTTAAATGGGATAATGGATTTTATGTAACATTAGGTAGAACTCATCATGGATTACAAACTGATTGCAAAAATTATGATGAAATTATAAATAAATGTGGAGAAATTTCTGCAAAAATGTTTGAACTTTATGATATTTTAGAAAAAAATAAAAAAACATCTAAAAAATGTTGACAAATTTAATTTAATGTAGTATAATGTATTTATAAGAAAGGAGTGATAATATGTTATCTGTTAAAGATATAGCAAAACTTTCAATTACATATAGAATAAAAAATAATTTAACGCAAAAAGAACTTGCAAATAAATTAGATATTTCTAATAAAACATTATGCAATATTGAAAATGAAGATTCAACTGTTAGACAAATAACTTTACAAAAAGTTGCTTATAAATTAAATAATAATTTATAGAAAGGAGATTTTATGGAATTTTCAGATGATAAAAATAATAATATGAATATTTATAAAGGAAAAGAATTATTTGAAAAATTAACTTTATCAGCAACATTAGGAATGCTTAGAGGAATAGATATGAATTTATATACTGAAACATCAAATGAAATGACTAATTTTATAAAAGAATTTCAAGAAATATTAATGAGTACAAAATTTTCAAATAAAGATTTACATATATTAAAAAATCTTTTAATACAAAATAGAAAAGTTATTAAAGATTTAAAACAAGGAGAAAATAATGAATAATAAAAAATATATGTTAGATAAAAAAACAAATCAAAAATGTTTAATAATAAATAGTAATGAAAATTTTTATTTAATAAAGTATATAAATGGTGCAGTTGAAGGAAAATTTAAATGGGAATTAGAAAAATATAATTTTATAAAATATATAATAAGGAGGATAAGAAATGCAAGAATTAAATAATATTTTAGAAAATATTGAAAAGAATAAAAAAGAATCTGAAATTATAGAAGTTGAAAAAATAGAAGAAAATAATGATGAAAAAGAAGTACAGAAAGAAGAAAACAAACCAGAAATTGTACAACAAAATCAAGTTTATCAAAAACCAATACAAGAATTTTCAGATAATTGGAGAATGGCAACTCAACTAGCTAAATCAACAATCATACCACAAACCTATCAAAATAAACCAGAAAATGTAATTGTTGCTATTGGAATGGCTCAAAAACTTGGATTAGATCCTTTTACTATAATGCAAAATTTAAATATAATAAAAGGAAAAACAAGTTGGTCAGGAAGTTTTTGTAGAACATTAATTGAAAAAAGCAATAAATATACAAATTTACAATTAGTTTTTGTTGGACAAAAAGGAACAGATACTTATGGCTGCTATATGCAAGGTATAAATAAAGAAACAGGAGAAACAATAAAAGGTCCAGAAGTAAATATGAAAATGGCAAAAGCAGAAAATTGGACTTCTAATACTAAATGGATTAATATGCCAGAGCTAATGTTATCATATAGAGCAACATCTTTTTTTGCAAGAGTTTATGTACCAGAAGCTTTAAATGGAGTTCAAACAACAGAAGAAATGGAAGATATATTTAATAGTAATCAATCTCAAAAAAGAGAAATGAAAGATGTTTTGTAATTTTTTTACAATAACTATTGACATTAAATCAATAAAGTGATACCATTAATAAAAATAAGAAAGGAGGAATTTTTATGACAAATATTGATATACAATTAGGAGATACTAGAGGTGTTTCAAGAAAATTAGATGAATTAGGAAGAGCTACTTTACCAATGGAATTTAGAAAAGAATTAGGTTTAAATGAAGAAGAAAAACCTTGGGTAGAAATGTTTTTAGTTAATGATGGAATTTATATAAGAAAAAAGAAATTTAAGTATAAAGGAGAAAAATAATGGAAGAAATTTGGGTAGATATTATGGAATATGAAGGAAAATACCAAGTTTCAAATACAGGAAAAGTAAGAAGCTTAAACTATAATAATAATGGAAATAAAGAATAATTAATCATAACGATAATGAATTAATAATTACGGAATTATAGAAGGAGGAAATTATGGAAGAATATCAGATACAGGTAAAAACAATAATAGATGAATATAAAAATAATGGTAAAGTAGAATTAACAAATTATTTAATAGAATGTTTAGAAAAATGTTTAAAAGATAGTTTTAAATATAAAGATTTATGTGATTAATAATAAGGAGGAATCAAAATGTCAATTACAAGACAAATAGAAAGAAATAAATTAAAAGTAAAACAACAAAACAATAAAATAAGAAAAGCTTGGAGAACTAAACAAATAAATAAATATAGTATTAAAGGATATTGTGATATGTATAATAAAAATAATCCTAAAAAGCAAGATAAATTAACACCTAAACAAGCTTATATTGTATAATGGAGGAAATCTATATGATAAAAGATATTAAACAATTCTATGAAGAATATAAAAAAGGTATGGAAAAATTTAAAGAAGAAGAAGAAGAAATAAAATCAGAAAATATGGACAAAAGGAAAAAACAAAGAAAATTAGATAGACTTTTAAAAAAGAAATTAAAATTTCAAACTAGATTTGCTAAACCATTTTTAGGAGGAAAAAAATAATGATTACAGAAGAAACTTATTTTTCAAAAGAAAATGAATTAAAATTTTGTGGTAGTTCACAAATAAAAAGTTTTATGGATTGTGAAGCTAGAACAATGGCTAAAATAAATGGAGAATGGGAAGAAGAACCTTCAACAGCTCTTTTAGTTGGAAGTTATGTGGATTCAGCAGTATCTGGAACACTAGATATATTTAAAGCTAAACACCCAGAAATATTAAAAAAAGATGGAAGTTTAAAAGCAGAATATGTTAAAGCAGATTATATTTTAAATAGAATTGAAAGAGATGAATTATTTATGAAATATATTTCAGGAGATCATCAAACAATAATGACAGGAGAAATAGCAAATGTTCCAATTAAAATAAAAATAGATAGTTATTTTCCAGATAAAGCTATTGTAGATTTAAAATGTGTTAAAGATTTTGAACCAGTTTGGAATAATGAAACAAAAATGAAAGAAAATTTTATAGATTATTGGAAATATACATTACAAGGTGCTTTATATCAAGAAATAGTAAGACAAAATACTGGGAAAAGATTACCATTTTATATTGCAGCAGTTACAAAAGAAAATGAACCTGATATAGTTGTTGCAGGAATACCAGATGAAGTTTTAGATATTGAATTAGAAAAAATAAAAGAAATTTTACCTAAAATAAAAATGATAAAAGATGGAATTTTAGAACCAACAAGATGTGAAAAATGCGATTATTGTAAATGGACTAAAACTTTAACTAAAGTTTTAGATTATAGAGATATATAGAAAGGAGGAAAAAAGCATGGAAATTTTAATGATAATTTTTGATATAATAATTTTTATTTTAATAGCTATTTCTTTTATATTTAACTTTAAAGCAAAAAAAATTGCTAAAAAAATAATAGCAGAAAATGAAACATTAAATAGAAATTTAAAATCAGCTAATTTAACAATTCAATCTTTACAGGAACAATTAGAATTAAAAAGAAAAGAATATGATGATTTAACTTCTGAAAATAAACATTTATATGAACAATTAAAAAGTTATCAAAATTTAGTAGATACACAAGAAGCTATTGAAAAAGTATCAGAAGAATTACAAGAAAAAGTAGAAGTAGAAGAACCTAAAAAAACAAAAACAAAAAGAAAAACAACTACTAAAAAATCTACAACAAAAAAAGCTACTACTAAAAAAACAACAAAGAAAAAAGGAGAAGATAAGTAATGAATAAAGTACAATTATTAGGAAGATTAACTAAAGATCCAGAAGTAAGATATACACAAACAAATAATACTGCTGTTGCTAGTTTTTCATTAGCAGTTAATAGAAGATTTGTAAAAGAAGGGGAAGAAAGACAAGCAGATTTTATAAATATTGTTTCATGGGGGAAAACAGCACAATTTTGCAGCAATTATTTTAGGAAAGGTATGCAAATAGCTTTAGTAGGAAGAATACAAACTAGAAATTGGGAAGATGATCAAGGACAAAAACATTATGTTACAGAAGTTGTAGCAGAAGAAGTATTTTTTGCTGATAGTAAAAGAGAACAACAAGAACCACAAAGTGATATGCAATTTGAAAATAATTTAAATCAAACTGCTGATTTAATGTCTGATAATTTACCATTCTGATACTAAAATTTAATAAAATTTATAGCCATAAACAAAATATTATATTGAAGTAATATAAGTTTATGGCTTTAAATATAAAATGTCTTATTTTTAATTTTAAGGAGAATTAATATGCAATTTAAAAATTTAAAAGAAGTTCTTCAATATTTTAAAAAAATAAATGAAGGAAATTATTATTTAGATTATATATTATCGGAAGGAACTACTAGTAAAGAATGGTATGAAGCAATATTAGAAAAAGTAAAACAATATAAACCAAAAAGAGTAATAGATATAGGAAGTAATGCAAACCTATTTGGATATTTATTTGTAAATGAAGGTATAGAATATATAGGAATAGATGAAGATAAAACTTTAAAACCAATAGAAACTGATAATATAAAATTTATTCATTCTAATTATTATAATGTTAGAGAACAATTTAAAAATGATATAATAATAAGTTGTTTATGTGTTGGATATTTAATACCTTGTAAAGATGTATTAGGAAAAAAATTAATAGTTAATCATTGTGAAGGACATGGGAAAAATTTTAAATGTTTAGCAAAAGAAATTGATATAGGAGGAAATATATGAGTGTATTAGAATATAGTGTAAATATGAAAAACAAATGTGGAAATTGTAAAGATTTTAAATTATATGATGAAACAGGAATTTTTGGCACTTGTAATTCATCTACTAGTAAAATAAAAAATAAACAATATAGAAGCATGATGTCAAAATGTTGTACTGCCATGAGGAGGGTAAAATGAATAATAATAAAAAACTTGGTTCGAATTTTGAAAAAGATTTTGCTAATTTTTTAGCTAATCAAGGATATTGGGTTCATTTCATAGAAGCTGCTTCTCATACTGGAAGTCAGCCTTGTGATATTGTTGCAATTAAAAGAGATTTAGCAGAGTTTTATGATTGCAAAACTTTGAACAATAAAAATGGTTTATTTCCTATTAGCAGAATTGAAGAAAATCAAAGACTTGCTTTCCAAAGACTAAGAGATTGTAAAAATCATGAAACAGATTTTGCATTAGCAATATTATGGAATAATGATATTTACTATGTTTTTTTTGATGATATAGATTTTAATAAAAAAAGTATAGATTTAAAAACATTATATCCAACTTGGAGGAATTTTTATGAAGATAATAATTGATAATTCAATAAGAATAAATAATGCAGATAAAAATATTTTAAAGTATTGTAAAGAAAATTTAGAAATTGATAATCCACAATTTGCACAAAATGAAAGATTAGGTTTTCCAACTTACAATATTCCTAGAAGATTATATTGGTATGAAAAAAGAGGAAATGATTTAATTATTCCATTTGGTTGTTTAAACGATATTTATAAAATATATCCAATTAAAGAAGATTACATTATAAAATTTTGTAATCCAACTAAAATATTATATAAAAGCAATATAAATTTATTTGATTATCAAGAAAAAGCTAAGAATGCAGCAAAAAAATCTAAAAATGGTGTAATAGTTATGCCTGCTGGAAGTGGGAAAACACAAACAGCATTACAATTGATAAGCGAACTAGGTTTAAAAACACTTTGGATTACTCATACTTATGATCTACTTAACCAAAGTTATGATAGAGCTAAAAGTAATTTAGAAGATGTTGGTCTTGGAAAAATTGCTGCAGGTAAAATTGATATAGGAACTCATATTACTTTTGCTACTGTTCAAACATTAGTAAAATTAGATCTAGCAAGTTTTAAGAATGAATGGGATTGTATAGTAGTAGATGAACGGTCATAGAATTTGTGGAACTCCTGCTCAATTAGGAATGTTTTATAAAGTTATAAATTCTTTATCTTGTAGATATAAATATGCTTTGACAGCAACACCATATCGAAATGTAAAAGGAACAGAAAAGGCATTGTTTTCTTTAATTGGACCAATAATATGTGAAATACCAAAAGAAGTTGTTTCAGAAAAAACTATAAAAGCAGAAGTTCAACCTATTTTTACTGAATTTAAAATACCTAGAGAAGCACAAAAAACAGATGGAACAATAGATTATTCAAAATTAACTACGATACTTGGAGAAGATGAAAAAAGAAATTATATAATATTAGATATATTAAAAAAATGTAAAAATAATTATACTTTAGTTTTAGGAGATAGATTAACTCAATTAAAATATTTACAGGAAAAAATAGGATATGGTGTAAGAATTGATGGTACAATGACATCTAAAAAGAAAAAAGAACAAAGAGAACAATATATTCAAGATATGAGAGATGGAAAAGAAAATTTATTATTTGCTACTTATGGATTAGCAAAAGAAGGTCTTGATATTCCTAGATTAGATAGATTAATTTTAGCAAGTCCACATAGAGATAAAGCAACTATAATCCAATCAATTCGGTAGAATAGAAAGAAAATTTGACAACAAAAAAACACCATTAGCTTATGATATAGTTGATAATACACAATTTCATAAAAATATGTTTAGTTCAAGAAAAACTATTTATAGGAAAAATGGAAATAAAATTTTATAATTTTTGATACCACTATTGACAAATTATAAATTATATGTTATTATAATTTTGTCCTTAGAAAAAAGTCTATGGAGTTGATATTAGGAAATTATAACTAATATCTTTATGTAATATTTTGGTAACCACCTTTTATATTACATTAATTAATAGATATACTTGAAATATCTTTTAAAATTTTATTTTGAAGTTTGTGTTAGTGGCACATTCTTCTTTTTATATCGCGGAGTAGAGCAGTTGGCAGCTTGCTAGGTTCATACCCTAGAGGTCATTGGTTCGAGTCCAATCTCCGCAACCAAATCCCACTAACTATGATGTACCATAGGGGGAAGGGTAATAAAAATTCGTATGCTAACTTTTTATTACCAAAAGCATACAGTACAAGATTAGCTCTTTAAATAGTCAAATTAAATTTGACTATTTTTTTGTTTAATTGTTGACATTAAGTCAATTAAATGGTATAATGGTATCAAAGGAGGGAATAAAAATGTATTTATTTAATGAAATAGAAGATTGGAATCAAATATTTAAAAATAGAAATATAACACAAAAAGAAGCAGCAGAAGAAATTGGAATTGCAAAAGAAACTTTTTCAAGAATTTTAAATAGAAAAAGAAAATGTAGTAAAGTTACAGCTTATGCAATAACTAAATTTTTTGATGAAAGTGCAGAATTAGAAGATTATTTTGAAAAAAATTAATTATCCACATAATTGTGGATAACTTTGTGGAAAGAAGTGATTTTATGGTGTTAGATGAAAATACTAAAATTTTAATAACAAAAAATAAACCAATAAAATTAAGGAAAAATGAATACTTATTATTATATTTTTTAATAAAAAAAAGATATCAAATTTGTTATAAAAAAGATATAATAATGTATATTTTTAATTGTACAGAAGAAGATGCTAAATATTGGAGTTCTGCCTTATCACAAATACTTACAAATTTAAGAAAAAAAATAAAAGAAACAAATATAGATATTCAATCGGTTTATGGTATAGGATATATATTAAGATATATTTTAGATCAAAATGAAAAAAAACATATAAAAAATTTAGAAATTAAAGAAAAAATTAATAATTTAAAAGAAGAAATTAAAGAAAAAGAAAGAAAAATTAAAATATTGGAGGAACAATTAAATGAAAGATGAAATATTAAGTATATTAAGTATGAAAGATATACTTAATAAATATGGAATACAAATAATTAAATATATGTGTCATTGTCCATTTCATAAAGACAATTCTCCTAGTATGAGAATTTATGATAAAAGTTTTTACTGTTTTAGTTGCAATAGAACTGGAGATTTGATAGAATTTGTTAAACAATATTTTAATTTGAATTTTCAAGAATCTATGGAAAAGATAAATTATGATTTTAATTTAGGCTTGAAAACAAGAGGCAGATTAAGTAGAAAACAATTATTTAAAATACAGAAACAACAAGAAATAAAAAAGAGAAAGCAAGAATATAAAAAACAATTAATTACTAAAAAATTAATAAAAGCTTCTAATCATTATAAAATTTATAATAATATTATAGAAAATTTAAAAAATGAAATTACAAAAGATAATTGGGAAGATAAAGTAGAAACTATTGCTTTTTTACAAGAAAAAGTAGAATTATTAGATTTATATATGCAAAATTTATTAAATAAAAAGAACTAGAATAAATTTCTAGTTCTTTTTTATCCATATTACTTCGATAAAAGTAACAATAAACCATCGATAATGATATTATAACATTTATTTTTTTTAAAGTCAACTATTTTACTCCACCTGTCCAAACAGCAAATCCAATTTTATAATTATTAGATCCATCTACTTTATATCTTACCATTGGTCTTCCATTAAATATTCCAAAGCAATCACAAGTTTCTCTTGGATTTAAAGTTCCAATTTTTTTAGTCAAACTTGTGTCAGCATAAATGTTTTCTGGTGTACTTCCGTTCACATACTTTCTCACAGGTTCATCACTTCCTTCACTATAATTATTATTATTTTTTACAGGTGTAGTTTGTATTCCTAATTGTTCTCTTACTTTGTTTAAGAATCTTTCCCAACCATAGTCTAAAGTTCTATGTGGACAATATTTACCTGAATAATCTTGGTGTTTTGTTACTTTTTCTATTCCCCAACCATATTGCCTTAAAAGATATGCTATATATGATGCAGCCAAATCTTCTGCTTCATCGAATCTTTCTCCACCTGATTTTGAATAACAAATTTCTATTGCTATACCTTTTCTATTTCCTTTTCCGTTTCCTCCATCTCCAGCGTTCCATGTATTTCTATTAAAAGGTATTCCTGTAACAACTCTTTCATTATCTACTGCTGCATGGAAAGAAACTTTATTATTATTTCCAAGCATATAAGAAACTTCACTCATTGCACTAGCATCATTTGCTGTATTATGAACTATAATAAATTCAGGTGTCATTTCATAAGGACATTTAATTGAATATTTTGAAGTTGGACATACTATATTAGTTATTTGCATTTTAATCTTCCCCCTTTTCATATTCTATTTCAAATGTATTTTCTGATATATTTTTTTCATAAAGTTCTTGTGAAAATTCTACGGTTTCTTTAATAATATTATCTTCCATATTATTCCTCCTTGTTTATTTCTGCTTCTGGTAAACTTGCAATACTTGTTAATAAACTTAATATTCCAGCTAATATGCTAGCACTTGCTACCAATCCCCAATTTACTTCTCCCATTGCCATTGCTGTTCCAATTGTTGCTACTGCTGTTTGTGCAATAGTTCTTATTGCTCTAATTCCAGCAGGTTTTAACCAAGATAAAAATTTTTCCATAATATATCCCTCCTTTATTTATATTATATCAAAAAAAAATAGAATTAGATATATTTTTATCTAATTCTATAAAAAATATAAAAATAAGGTAAAATAAAAAGAAAATGTTGACAATATAATTATATCATAGAAACAAAAAAAACAATAGAAGTTTCTCAAAAAATAATTAAGACTTTCTATTGTTTTTTGATGAATTTTCCCACCAAATATTTTTCATACAAATATATTATAATTAATATCTTTTAGCTTGTCAATATTCTTTTTATTATAACTTGTTTATCTTTGTAAGTTCTTCCGTTTATTATATTTCCCGAAGTACCATTTGCTAAATTATATTTTTTATCTATTTGTCTTAAACTCATTCCAATTTTATAATTATTTGCAATAGAGTAGCTACTCTCTATTTAGCCTATATTTATTATAATATTATATAATATATATGTCAATATAAATATTAAATTTGGAGGTACATCGCAGTACTGCCCTGCGTTCTCTTTGATTTGCAGTCAAAGCGACTTCTTTTGTCCAATGTACCACATAAAAGGTAGCCTACTATACCTTATTTTTTCTTTAATAATTTAATTATTTCATTATTTTGTTCTATTATTTTTTCAAGATATATTTTATCTTGATTTTGAAGTTCCTTTAAAATAGTATCATTGCTAACTTGATTTAAGTTAAGAAATAAATCATATACTTGTAATAATCCTAATAATAAGTTATAATCGCTTATATTTTCTTCTTTGCCCATATTATTATTCTACTATCCATACATACTCAACTATTCTATTTGAACAATCAAATGTATCATATATATTTCCATATTTTGAACAAGTTATATGACCTTTCATAGTTATTAACAATATATTGTTTCTGTATTTTCTTGATATTTCGTCAACTGTACCTCTTGCATAAGGTATTCGTTCATATTTTTGGTCTAAATATTTTATTATAAATTCTCTATTGTCCATCATCATACCTTGACTTTGAGCTATATCACTTAATTTTTCATATACATAATCCCAGCTCTTATTTGTTGCACAAGATATAGCTCTTATAGTACAATCTGCAATATTCTTTCCTAATACATTAGCATTATAATATCTATACATATATTACATCTCGCTTATTTTTTTTGCATATTTTTTTATAATATGTTCTACTTCTGGAACTTCTGTTTCTGATAGTTCTTCTACTATTTCGTAGATATTTTTCATTATTCCTTCAACAGATTTAACCATTTCGCCTTCTGCTCCATAGTTTCCTCTCATACTTTCTTCATTAGCCTCACTATAATTTCCATAATATTCCATCATTTCTTCCATAGGATAATATCCTCTATATCTACCACGACCAGTTCCAGCTACTCCTCGTCTGCCATATATACCTTCTCTATATCTTCCTCTACCTGTCCCAAGTACTCCTCTTCTACCATAGTTTCCTTCATCATATTCGCTATATCTCATATCTATATCCTCCTTTTTTTTTAAACATTCTTCTTCTTCTAAATCTTTATGAATATCCATCAATTTTCCTAAATATTCTATATTTTCAGAAGTAATACCTTTTTTTACTAAAATTTCTTGAATTTTATTTTCAACCTTTTCCTTTAACATTTTATTTGCGTTGTTTTCTTCTGGCATTTTTTCTTTTTCCATTTCTTCTGTTTCTTCCATTTAAAACACCTCCTAAATTAAGTGGGAGTATTGGTAGTAGGATTAGTTGTTGGTATAGGAATACTTTGTGCATTTATACTTGCATTACAAGGAAGTTTGCAATTTCCAATATACTTGAATACTCCTGTACCTATTGTTGTACTTACTCTTGTTTTGTATCTTGTTCTAGTTCTTACTTGACTTGCAAAAATAGGCGTACAATCATAATTTAAAAATTGATATGTTGTTGTAGTTACTCCACCTATTGTAAATACTACTTGGGCATTAATGGTTGTTGTATCAGGAATTGGTTGTGCTAGTATTATACAATATGTGCAATTATTTTCATAATTTTGTGCAGGTAAATCTACAATTAAAGTATTTGTTCCTGCATCAAATGTGATTGCTTGTGATAATACTATTTTTCTGCATAATTTGCAATTTTGATTTATACAATTTGACATTTAAATTCCTCCTTTTGAAAATAGAGGTAGTGATTTACTACCTCTAATAAATCACACATTATTAAGTGCGTGGAAACACTTTATTTAATTAGCAACAAGAGTTGCAACCAGAATTATTATAGTTATATCCTGTAAATTGTCCACAACAATTTGTTGGGAAATTAATAGGTGTTGGTGGTTGAACTACATAAGCAGGTTGAGGGCAATCAGCTCCTAATCTTCTTATTAATTCAGCTGTTTGAGCTTCTTGGTTAGCAGTTATAAACGCATTTTGAGCAGTTTGACTTGCTTGGAATTTAAGAGCTTGATTTTCTGATTGTAATGTAGAAATCTTATCGTTTGTTAAGAAATCTAATATAGCTCTTGTATTGTTATTATTGCTTTCCAATATATCTCTTGTATTATTGCACATTGTTTGTTGTAATGCATTAGTATTTATTGCCATATTGTAATTTACTTGGTCAATTCCTCTTTGTGTTTTGCAACAACAATCAGAAATAGATTTTTCTATATCACAACAACAATTTGCTAATTGAGCAGATAAAGCCTGTGTTCCTAATCTTGTTTCATATCCATTTGTTGTTATAGCATTATTTACTCCTGAAAACCCTTGGCATAATGTATTTTGTATTCCATTTACACCATTTAATATACTTGTATTAACTGCATAAAATCCATCACAAAGTCCATTTTCTAGTCCATTTAATTTATTCATTATAGATTGATTATCAAATCCTCTTTGAATTGAGGCGTCTGTGTAGGCATTTCCTATTCCATAAGGTACATATCCCATATTACAAGCACCTCCTCCATTTACATTATCATTTCCAAATCCATTTCTTCCCCAACCAAAGATTGCGAAGATTAAGAATAATATAATAAACCACGCACCATTATCTCCAAAGAAACCATCTCCAGAACCATTTGAACTTCTATTGTTTGTCAATAAAGCTACATCACTAGCAGATAATCCACCTTCTCCATAATTCATAGTTTATTCCTCCTTTCATATTATTATTTATATATAGTTTATTGCAATAACTATCATTTTTGATTTTTAAAATTTTCCATAAAACTTGGAAATTCTTTGTCAAAATCTATTCCTTTTTCTTTACACATATTTCGTGCTATATCTTCAATTTCTGATTTATTACCACTTTTCGCTAATTTCATCAAATTATTAATTATAGGATTTTGATTTCCTATTATAGAAATAATAGTTTCCTGTGGACTTTTATTTTTCATTATATTCATTATTTGCATAGGATTAAAATTCATAATCTACCACCTACTTTTCTTTAATATCGTCTTTAATATCTCTAATTTCTCTTTTAATTAGTTTTAATTCATCTTTTATATCTTTTACTTCTTTCACACTAAAATCTTTCATTTTATTTTCTAGTTCTTCCGAAGTAATATATGTAGTTTGTTTTGCTTCTTCTACCCCTTCTATTGGTTTATAGATTATTGTTTTACTACTTCCATCAGTTTGTAATTGTTTTGTTACTATTGCTGTACCATCTGTTATTGGAAAATAACTTATACTTCCATCTAATGGAATATCCATTGCTTTTACTACATCTATACTATCAACTGATTTTCCTTGTAAACCTTGAATTACTGTATTTATAGGTTGAACTTGTTGTGGCGTATATGTTGGAATTGGTTGTATTGATTGTTGTATAGTTTGTTGTGGAACTTGTCCATAAACTAATTGAGTATTGTATCTTGGAATTTGATTTTGTCCATATTGATTATTGTTATAATTAAACATATTTATTCCCCCTTAAATATATTAAAAGAAGTTAGAGATTGCATTTTTTTATAAGGGAATTCCTATATGCAATTTTATACTCTAACTCCTTTCTTACCTAATAAAAATAGACAACCTTTTTATCAGTTGCCTATTTGTTAAGGTAATAATAGGCGATTACCTTAACTCTATTTTTATTATAATAATTTATTTATTTTATTTCTATCACGGATATAAAAAAATAAAAAAAAGATAGTTTTTTTAACTATCTTAATCTAATTCCATATTCTATATGATGTGACATCGTGCCTATTTCTTCACCTATTCTTTGCATATCAATATCCATTATTTTTGATATTTTATTTATACTTTTATGTTCTTCAAAATAATACACATAAATATAATATTTTCTTTTATCGTTTTGTCTTAATTGTTCTTTGTATTTTAATAATTCCTTGTTGTCTAAATTAAATTTTACATAATCATATACTCTCGCATTTAGCTCATTTCTTTTCCACCATAAACAATTAGTAGTAACAAAATTTGCTAATATTACTAAAAGTATTGATAAAGTAATACTATCTAAATTACTCATATAGTTTAATGCAAATTTATAAATTATTAAGCAACTAATTAAGAAAAAGATAGATAACACAAAACAATGTAAAAGTCTATCTGCGTGTATTCTTTTATCTTGTGGAATTATTGCATTTATTACTGAAAATAATACAAATAAAAATATTCCAACTAATAAACCATTTAATAAACTAGCAAAAAAGCAAAAGGTCAAGAACGATGAAACATCAAATGCTATAATAATTAATTTTTCAATTAAACTATATTCTTTCATTAGTATCACCTATTTTTTAAATATTTTTGCGAAAAATTTGTCAAAGTTTCCCCATAAAAATTTTCCCCATGGTGGCATATTAAAACACCTCCTTTATTTTTATTAAATTATATAATAATATTATTATTAAAAGATTAAATAATATTAATAATGAATATCTACAATAAAAATTAAATCTACTTTCTAATAAATTTTGTATTCTATTATATAAATATTTAATTTTCTCTTTTAATAAAAATATTGTTATTATAGAAATAGTTTCTAAAATAATTACAAAATAAAAATAATCTAAATTGTAAAATAAAATTAAAAATATAATATATTCAATAATTGTTTTTATAAACATTTCTATTGAAAATAAAAAGAAATCATAAAATTTTGCATTTAATTTTAATAATTTTAAAGTTATTGTTACTATTAATGGGTATAAAATGTATTTAAAAATAGAATTTCCAGATATTAATGTACTAACAATGTTAGATAAAAATATACCTAAATATAATTTAATTTTATTTTTTCTTGTTTTAATTTCTTTAATTTCTTTTAATGGTATATAAAAAAATAAAGCTTCTATAAATAAAATAAATATAGTTAATAATATCATATTTTCCCTCGATTCTCCTCGATATATTAAAATAAGGGCAACAAATCGAGGATTGCTTTCGGTATAGATAGCTAATCTATCCTAGCCCTAAAATTATTATATCATTTTTATATAAATTATACAATGTTTTTTTATTCTTTTATAACTTTAATTTCAATATCGTCCATATTATTATAAAGTTCTTTTACTGTTCCATTTCCTTCTAATGCTTCATAACTTTCAAATAAATGATCTAAATTTTCTTTATCAAGTATAGTCATTTCTCCTTTTTGTTTAAAGTGTCTATATTTTTCTATTAATCTATCTCGTAATAAAGCTTGTACTGCATTTTCCATAATTTTATCTTTTTGTAAATTTTTTATGTTTTTTTCTTTTTCTTTTTTAAATTTGCTTCCTATAATTCCAACTATACTTCCTAAAATAAAAGTTATTGTCCATTTTATTATAGTCCAAATTATTTCATCCATTTTTAAAACCTCGCCTATTATTTTTTCTTTTAAATTGTTTCTTCTTGTGTTGTTTCTGTTGTTTGTGTTGTTAAACTTGATATTTTATTATCTACATAAGATTTAACATCTAAAGAATATTTTAATTTTAATAATGCTATATCTTCTGTTGTTATTATGTTGTTTACGCTTTCAAATAGTTCTAAGTTGTTTAGTTCTTCTAGTACTGCAGATTGTTCTTTTGTACACTCTAATTTTACTTGTGCTGCTAATTTATAATAAACAACTAAGTTATTTTCTTGTAATATTTCTTTAAATTCTTCTACTGTTGTAATTTCTAAATCAGCTGGGACTCTGCATAATAGATAATTATTGTAACTTATACATCTATTATTAGCTTTATCACTAAATAAGTTGCTATATGTATTTAAATAATTATTTGCAGAAAAAGGGGTTAAAGCATTATTTATTCTAAATTCAATATAATCAACTGTTGTAGAAGATAAAACTATATCAGCATTTTCTGTAATTATTGATTTTCCATATACATGCACTTCTTTCCATCCATTTGCTTCTTTAACAAAGTAATCTCCTCTTAACATTTCTTGCTGTATGTTTAAAATATAATCTGTTTGCTCATGTTCGACGAAGTCTGTTGAGTTTTTATTTTCTTCAAGTTGTGCTGTATCAAGATATGTTAATTCATTGCAAATTCTTATATATTTGCAATTTTGGGGCGTTTGAAAAACGTTTGAACTTATATTTGCACTAATAAATTTTTTATTTTTATCGTAGAAACAAATTCTTTGCATTGCAGTTGTTACAGTATAATTTACTGCATAATAAGTTAAAGGTTTTGCTAAAATATAGTCACTCGTAAAGTAATCACTTTGTACGTAATACTCTCCTAGTGCATCTAGTCGAACCCCTTTTATAGCTGTATTTTTATTAAATCTATTTTTGTTGATCTTACTTATCTTTGTACTACCTTGTTCAAATGGAGAATAACTTGTTGCTTGTATTCCTTCTTCGACTTTAATACTGCTTAAAATCTCTTCTTCATTTTCAGAATTGTTGTATAAGTAATATACTAATAAATATTTGTCGTTCTCTCCCGTTTTTATATTAATTTCTTCTCCAGTGTTATTTTGAATATTTTGAGTTGTAGATACACCTGCAGCAGGTACTTGTGTTGTTGTACATACTACAAATCTTTGTCCAACAATTTTCCTAGATACACTATAATCCGTATTGGGTTTTGCTTCCAAATAAAAAGATTTTCCTGTGTTAGATGCTATAATGCTAGAACCTGATGGCGTAGCGTTTATTTTATTAGCATTGTCTTTATCAAATAATTGTTTATTACTTCCCAAACATTTAATTTCAGAAGGATATTTTATAGAAGGTGTTGCTCCCGGCAATTCATAAGTCTTCGTGTCTGTTCCTTTATATAACATATATCTATTTTTATAATTAGTTAATATACCTGTGTCTGCTATCGTTTCAGTTTGTAATACTATTTGATATGTAGCATTCTGTTTATTTACTGTAAAATTAACTGCATTGTCTCTAGAAAAATAATATGTTTTTCCACTTGATGTTCTTTCTGTAACTTGCAAATAGATACCTTTTGTATTAGAATCTGCATACTTTTCTTGCCATAACGTGTATGTTTGCCCATCTTCTAACATATCTGTTATATTTTCTTGTATGCATAAATTTACATAGTTGCTGTTTGGCGTTCCATTTACAGTTATATAGCCTTCTTCAAAGTCTTTTTCTATTGTTAATCCATCAGCACTACTTATAGCTACATTTAAATAATCCCATATACTATATCCTTCTCTTGTTTCCTGCTCGTGATTTCCCAAAACTTCTAATATTCCTAATCCACTTGTGTCTGTTACATGTATACTTTTTGCTTCTTCTGTTTCTTCTGTTATTAGTGCGTTTTTTAATTTTTCTTTAAAAATATCTTGTTCATTTGCATTTGTATTTACTACTTCTTTTATTTCATTCATATCTTCATCTGTAATTGTTTGTTCTCTTGAATAATTAGGATCATTTCTTATATATTCTTTATCATTATAAGTTATTTTTTTTACTGACATATTTACCTCCTTTAAGCAGTTCTAATCCACATATATCCTACGACCTTGGTAGGTTGAATAATGTTAAACGGTTGACTCTCACCAGTTTTTCCCGTTTTCCAGTTAGAACCTCCACCATTAGAAACAGTCCAATCGCTACCACCATCCAATCCATTGCTACTATTTTTGATATCATGATCATGTTCAGGCATTTCAGGTATTGTTAAAGTATGAGTTTTTTCTCCAATTTCAGCACCAATTGTATTAAAATCTTCGTCATCTTCATCTACTCCAACTATTACTTTTCCTTTTAATCTTTCCCAAGTTCCAAATTGCAATATTGTGCTTGGATTTGTATCAGATTGTGTTATATATGTACTACCAACTGGAAGAAGAAGTTCAACTATTCCTTTTTGCATATTGTTTAAATTTGTATCATTAATAGGTGTAACACCATTTTCAAAATTTGTATATGCCATTATTTTTCCTCCAATCTTTTAATTTTTTCTTGTAATTCATTAATAATATTTTCTTGATTTTTTATCATTTGTTGTTGTTCTTTTATTCCTTGTAAACAACAACCTGCCAAACTATATATATCAGCCCCATTATTATCTTTAGATGTTAATTCTTCTGAATATTTATAATTTTTTCCAATTATAAAACCTATATGTTTTTTGTCTGTATCTTTTTCAAATTTTAAATTATATTTATATATGTCTACATTTTTTATTATATCAATAGCATTTTCAAATTTTTCAAAATTTTTCTTTTCGCTTTCTAAAGAAGTTTGAATTAATTGTGGTGTTGTAATTTGATGTCCATATATGCTAGTATTAGATCCATCCTGATTAGTTAAAGAAATTACCGATTGTGATAAATATCCTCCTTGAAAATAAATTGCACTTCCACCTGTTCCTCTATTTAACCACATTCTTGAACCGCTGGCTGAAAATCTATCTCCATTTTGACTTTCTATAATAAAATATTCTTCTGAATTATTAGGTATATCAGTTAATTTAATTTTTCCTCCACTTATATTAACATTATTCATTTCTGAATTATTACAAATAAGGTTTCCATCTTTATCTACATTAAAATTATTGCTTTTTATAGCAACATTATCACTTGTTAAATTTATCTCTTTTCCGTTCAAGAGAAATTTTATTAGCATTAATTTGAATTTGTTCAGCACTTTGATTAATTGTTGAAATAATTTCATTTTCATCCACCTTCTTACTTACTTCTAAATTTATTTCTTCTGCTGTTTGTGTTATTGAAGAAGTCATTTCTACTTTTGTTGCAAAAATTTCTGTATAATTATTTTGTATTGCAAATCTTGCACTTAATGTAGCAGAATAATTTTTTATTGTTATTGTATTAGTACCTTCTCCTAAATTTATTGAAAATTTCCCTAAATCTTCTGTTGTAGGAGTTGTTTTTATTGTTCCATTTTCATTTATTCTTCTAATTATTTTTGCTTGTCCATTTTCCAAGACATATTCATCATAAATACTTCCATTTTTTCTTAAAACATCTGTTACTCTCAATTCATAAGTTGTTGTATTATTTTCAGTTTCTACAACTATTCTGCTATCTCCAGAAGGATATAATGTATCACTAGGATATAAATTGTTTGCAGGATATAAGTTTTCAAAAACTTCATTGTTTCCTAAAATATGTAATTCTAAAACACTTCCTTCAACACAATTATTTAATGTTATTGTTTTTTCGCCTTGAACTGTATCTGTTAAATTTTGTATATTTGATACGGTTTGTTCTATTCCTTCAAGAGAAGTTGAAATTTGTGTTATTAAATTTGATTGTTCTTCTTGTTCATTTTCTATGTTGTTTATGTTTGTTGTAATTTGTTGTATTGATAAATTTATCGTATTTGCTGTTTGTTGTATTTCAGAATCTGTTTGTGTTTTTGTATAATAATTGTTTGTTAAATTATTATTAATACTGTTTGCTGTATTTTGGGCGTTATCTGCTTTATCTTCTACTTCAGCAACAGTTTCTTCTATACTTGAAACAGTTTGTGTAATTCCATTTACTGTTTGCTGTACTTGCGATAAATTTTGGTTTGTAGTAGTTAATTGTAAAGAAACATTATCTGCTGTTTCTTGTGCATTTTCAGCTGCTGTTTGTGCTGCTTCTACATTTGTTTCTATAGTTTCTATATTAGTTTCTATACTTGATACTGTACTTGTAATTCCATCAATAGTTAATTCTAGTTCTACTATTTTTTCACTATTTTCACTAACATTTTCTATTATAGCATCTATTCTTTGATTAGCCTTATCAACTAATATTTCAGTATGTCTTAAAGCTTGTGCCATTGGTGAAGTAAATTTATATTGTGTTTCTGTTTTTGTCATTGCAGGTGATTCCATACTATCACTTGTTGTTCCTTCATATGTTATGGTATGATTTAATAAATATGTGTCAAATGTTTCATTATTTAAATTTATAGCTCTAATTTTATCTTTACAATTTAAATAAATATATCCTATCATATCCATTGACATAGGAACATATGTTAATCCAAATAAAGAACTTCCAGCTCCAATTAATTCCTGTCTTTTAGATTGTGCATAAGCAAAAGGATTGTCTGCTATTACTAATTCTGTTTCTCCATTTGGTATAAATGATTCATATTCGGTTTCTTCTTTTCCATATTCTAATTGTATATTACCTACATAAGGATAATCACCTATAAAAATTGGAAAATTTAAAGTGTGATAATTTTCTTTGTATGTTAACCAATCTTTTTTTACTGAAAATCTTACATATTTTATTTTTTCTGTGCTACTTAATGTAACACTTGATTGATTATTATATTTTGCTCCTTTTATAAAGTTTTTATTTTCATCATATCCACATATAGAAGGTAATTCATCAGATATTTTACTTAGCGTTATATCATAAGTATCTACTTTAATATAATCTGTATATTGCCAATTTTCATCTTCTATTTCTTCTCCAGACTCATTAAGATAATATCCTTCTGTATATTTTATATTATCTTTATCAAACTTGTTTTTTCCTTTTCCTGCTTTTATACTTTCTTCGTCTTTGATTGTTACATTTTCTCCTTCTATCTGGCTATTTCGTAAAACAATAACATTTATTGGTCCATAAGAATCTTGTTTAGAAAAATTATAATAATTATCAACTGTCAATGTTTCTGCAATATCATCTTTTTTTTCAAAATCCATTACTATATTATTGTTTTCATCTACTCTTGCCCAATTAAAAGCAACTTGTGCAATTGCTTTTAAAACCTCTCTCATTGTAGTTCCATCTTCAAATTGATTGTTTTCTACAATAAAGTCTTCATTTAAAAAAGATGTTACCGTTGTAGATAGACCAGATTGAGCTACAAGGTCATCAAATAACTGTTTTAACGTACAAGGATATGTCATCCTATCAGTCCATGGTAAATTTAGCTTTATCATGTAGTCTAATGCTTCAAAAGATGTGTTATCTGTAACTTGATTATCTTCCGGTTTTTGAACAATAAAAGTTCCATATTTTATATATTCTGTTGTTTCATTCTCTAAATCCACACCCATATATAATTCAAATTCTCTATCTTGTATAGAAAATGTACTATCAACATTATTTAAATTACCTGTTACTCTTTTTGCTACTGTACCACCTATGAATCCTTCATCTGGAACATATCTTAATTCTTCAAAAGTTAAATCTTTTAAATAATTACTTTCATCTATAATTATTTCTGGCTCAGTATCAGTTTCCAAAACTTTTAAATATGCTCTTGTTATTTTTCCAGATAAAATTCTTTGTTTTGCTTCATTAGAAAAATTATACATTTTCAACTCCTTTCTAATGTTCGATTAAACTAAATTGTTGAAAATCAATCATTTCTTTTCCTTGATATTTGATAGGTTTATATGTTAAATCTGAATGATACATTGTTGCCGTTTCATACCTATCGTAATCTTCATTATAATATTCTACTTGTAAATACATGCTATCTAATGCTGCATAATATTTTCTAAACTGTTCTGGTGTCATTACTGGAAATTGTATTACTAATTTTGTTGGTCTATGTGGTAATTCTTTTATTATTAATTTTCCACTTGCAACTCTTCCAGCATCTGTAACTTGAACTAAATGAGGTTGTACTTCATATCCTTCCCTTTTAGGAAAAGGAGAATTAAAGTAACAATCTCCTATTTTGAAATAATATCCCTTAAAATTACTCATAATTCTCCTCCTATAATTTTATTATATTTGTTCCATACATATTGTTTTCACTAGAAACATATTTTCCATATCCACTATAAACTTTTTTGTTTCCAATATATACATTTACTGGCTGTCTTTCATTACCTTTACTTTCTCTCATAGCTTGACTTACTCCTTGATATGCTGCTTGTGCAATACCTTCTACTATTTGGTCATTATTTGCTACTGCTGCTTTGTTTCCTATGTTTCCTACAAGTTCTGGTCCAGCTTCTCTTGCAAGGAATAATTGTCCAGTTTCTGGGAATCCTCCTTCTGCATAAGCATTAAATCTTATACTTGCTGTATCACCACTTGTTGTTACAGTTCCTTTAAATTTTGGTAAATTAGTTCTTCTTAAAGCATTTGCTATTCCTTGTCCTAATTGATAACCAAATGTTTCTCCATAAGAACGAGCAGTCCATGATGATAATGAATTTCTTAAAACATTTTCTATTGCATTGCTTAAAGACCAATATTCAGAATTAATACCATTTACAAATCCAGTAACAAGATTTCTTCCGACTTCTTGCATATTTACAAACATACTATTAGCAAGTTCTATATTATTGCTTCTTCCCGTTAATTGTTCTAATCTTTCTAAGAAATTGAAATATTGTGTCATTAAATCAATTGCAGTTTTTAATTCAGGATTAGCTTTTCTTAATTTTTCATTAAGTTCAGTTGTTTGATTATAAGTTTTATTAACATCTTCTGCAAACTTTTCAATTGGATCTTTTGTAAACCAACCTATAATTTTATCTATAGTACCTGCAAAACTTGAAACTGCACTAGATTTTGAAAAATCTACGGCATATCCAGCAAACATTTCCATAAAGTTTATATAATTACTTAAACTGTCTATTAAACTAGGAAGTTTTGAATTAAGATTTGTTAATTCTGGATATAATCTATTAGACAATTGATTCGCAACTTCTATTAGGCTATTTACAAATTGTATAAAAGAATCTTTAAGTTGAGTTAACATATTCGTTCCTAAATTAATTGCAAGTGGTAATAATCCAACACTAGCAACCTCTGCGACTCCAAGTGCTGCCGTTACAACACCTATTGCAATTAATATTGCAGTTCCCATTTCTATAGCAGTTTTTATTGTTTCACCATTTTGTAATACAGGTTGCCATGCTATATTTATTTGATTAAGTCCTTCACCTATTGCCCATATTTCTACTATAAATAATCCTGCTGCTACTCCTAATTCTAATAACATTGCTGTTCCTAATCCTATTGCTATTGGAAGTAATCCTCCTGTAGCCGTTGTTGCTACTCCTAATAAACCTGCTACAGCACCTATAGCAACTAACATTGCTGTTCCTAAAACTATTGCACTAACTATCGTTTCACCATTTTGTAATACAGGTTGCCATGCTATATTTATTTGATTAAGTCCTTCACCTATTGCCCATATTTCTGCTATAAATAGTCCTGCTGCTATTCCTAATTCTACTAATATCGCCGTTCCCAATGCTATTGGTGTCATAATTTGAGTTCCACCAAATTGACCTAATAATCCTGTAACTGTTCCAACAGATACTAAAATTCCTATGCCTATTCCCATTGCTGTAGCAACTGTAGTTCCATTATCTATAACAGGTTGCCAAGCATCTCCTACTTTTTTTAATTCTTCACCAAGGATAACTATACTTCCTGTTATTAATATAGCTGCCACAGCTACTTCTCCAATTATTACTATTCCTAATCCAAGATTTTTTGCTAAAGAAGAAAGTTTAGGAGATAATTTCCCTGCATTTCCATCTAAACTTTGAGTTACTGTAGTCATTTCTGACATAGTACTTGCTGCTCCTGCTAAATCTTTTCCTTTTTTTATTTTTGAAAAAACATCAAAAGCAAATGCAAGTCCACCTAATACTTCTAATGCAGATACAATCATTGTTACTTTATCTACTCCACTCCAATCACCTTTTTTAATTGCTTCCCAATTATCAGCAAGTTCTTGAATTATAGAAGTAAATCCTTGTATTGCTGCAGCCCAACCTGCAAGTTTTAATTTTCCTGTAAATGCACCTATGCCAATAGCAATATTAGTCAATCCTCTTATTGCTGTAGTAGCGTTATCCCAGTTTACACCATTTTTTGAAATATCTTCAATAGCAATTACTATTTCTCCTACACCTTGAACTACTTTTAAAGCTCCTCCTAATTTAGTTTTATTTAATATTAAGAAAACATCTGCAATTGAACCTACAAATTCACTTATCATTCCACCTACATTTGTAAATGTTGGTCCATTTTGAAGGAAATCTTCTAAATATTTTCTAAATTTATCAAGGTCTGCTAAAAGTAAAGTTAAACCTAAAATTTCAATTCCAAAACTAAATTTTTTTCCTCTAAGTTTTTCCAAAGAATCTATAAATTTTACTAATCCATTTGCTATTTTCCAAGCTGCTAACCCAGCTCCTATTGCACCTACATAAGATAAAATATTTTTTAATTTCTTTTCTACTTCATCTAAATTCGGAATTATTGCACCTTTTAAAGCATTATAATCATATAAAGGTATTCCCAAGCTTCCTCCTGTTCCTATTCCTCCAGTTCCACTACCGCTTCCTGAATCACTTTTATCACCAAAATCAATAACATTTAATTCATCAAATTTTCCTAACATTTTATCTAATTCTTTATTAGTTTTTGAAGCTGAATCTCCAATATCACCTACTCCAGTTGAAACATCTTCTAATCCTGATGTTATTACTGGTGTATTTGTTACATAATCTTCTAATTTAAAATGAAATAATTCTGCTATTGCATTTGCTAATGTTGTTAGCCAGCCAACTACAACTTGAATATAAGGAATTATTTGAGCTAAAATTGGTATAAATATATTTCCTA
>ERZ1643249.496-NODE-496-length-44529-cov-22.867945_pt1 | contig 44529 bp, 35 predicted proteins | sample MGYA00579263_ERZ1643249 | MGnify/ENA primary metagenome ERZ1643249 (study PRJEB29033, sample SAMEA4952264) | chicken gut metagenome | biome: Broiler Chicken; feature: Gastrointestinal Tract; material: Caecum | place: Ireland | collected 2018 | study: Broiler...
TTCCAAAATCTACCAACACGAGAACCGTTTTCAAATTTTCCATCCATTAGAAAGTAAATTTTCGTTGCAATGTGATAATTTTTTTGCTATGATAATAATAGAATAAAATAGGGAGATGAATTAGTATGAATATTATGGCATTTTCATTTGATTGGTTTTTAACAGTACCAGGAATGCTAATTACAGGTGGCGTTCTATTACTTTTAATTGCCTTGATTATGTTTATTGTTACATCAGTTAAGTCAAAGAAAGGATCAAAGGAAGAGGCAGAAGTTGCACCTGCTACACCAGAGACAACTGCTCCTGCTGCAGAACAACCTGTTACGCCAGATACAGTTGCTCCACAAATGGGTGCTGCTATGGTAAGTGAACCTACTGCACAACCTGTCGAGCAGCCAGCTGTTGCGCCAGTAGAAATGCCAGCACCTGCTCCAGCAGAAATTCCTACAGTGAATGAAGCAGCAGTTGCTCCTGAAATTCCTAGTATCGATGCTGTGCAAGCAATTACACCAGAACCAGTTTCTGAACCTGCTCCAGCAATGCCAGAAGTACAGCCAGTAGAGCAGCCAACTGTTCAATCAGTAGAGCAGCCAACTGTTCAATCAGTAGAGCAGCCAACTGTTCAACCTGTAGCAGAACCTGCTGGAAATACGGCTGAAATCAATCAAGAAGATTTAGAAACGCCAGAAGCTCTAAATTTAGAGAAAACTACTGTTTCTATTTACGGTGGTGCCAATCCATTAGAGGGAACTCAAAACTTAACACCAGTCGATGATGCTGCAAAACCAATTTACGGCGGTGCAAATCCTGCTGAAATCAAACCAATGGAAACACAAGCCCCTGCACCAGCAGCAGAGATGCCTGCTAGTGCTGCTCCTTCTATTCCAATGGATGGACCAATGCCAACTACTCAACCTGCACCTGCTCAAGCAGAAGAGCCAGTAAAAGTAGAAACAACAGAAACAATCGAACAATTATAAGATTTGTTAGAAAACGACTAAAACAGTCGTTTTTTTTTATAAAAAATGATTGACAATCATAATTATGTTATTGTATGATAAATATATCAAAAGAAAAGCAGTACAAACAACTTGGTAAAAAAACATTTGTTTGTAGTGCGCATTGAAGTAACCATATTTTTGGCATTGTTCATTATAAACAAATGTTAAAAATATGGTTTTTTAGTTTGCTGTAGATAACAAGTAAATAAAGTCAGGACATGGAAAAGAAAGGAATAATGAATGAAAAGAAATTTAAAAATTTTAGTTGCAGTATTTTTATTAACTGCTATATTTGCAACTTCTAATGTTAATGCAGCAACACCAAGATATTGGATTGGTGTAACATTACCAATATTATCTGGTACTGAGACTAGTAATCAGGCTAGTTACAAAGATATTACAGGACCACAATATAATCATACCTCAGTAGCTATGGATAATCTTTCTGGAGATGATAGAGCCATTAGTGTAAGAACACTAGGAGACCAAAATTCTGAATGGATTTCTTCACCAATTGGATTAACTGTTACTTGGGATAGTACCAAAGCAAAAGGTAACATGAATACTGGAGATTATAGACTACAAGTTAAAGCTACTAAATCAACACTTTCAACTGTATATTATACGGGAACTTGGTATTTAGATTCAACATACCTATAAAATAATTACTTTCCATGTCCTGCCTTTATTTATTATATCTAAAAGGAGCAATACTATGAATCTAAAAATTTATTTAAAAAACAATTTTCTATCTTTAATTATACTTTTTTCGTTAATAATATGGACAGTTATTTGTGGAATTCAGTATGGAATACACTTGAGTGAGTCTAAAGCTACTTATGAGAAACAAGCTTTAATATGTGAAAATAGTACTGAATCATGGTGTGAATTATATGAAGATGAATTTAAGATGCCAGATACAATTACAATTATGTTTTATATTTTGGCTAATTCAAGTCTATCATATATTCAATGGCTTGCACCATTATTTATAATGGTTGCTGCGCTCCCTTTCTTTCATACATTCTTAAATAGTAAATTTATAACATATGAATTAACCCGTGAAAGCTATCCAAAAACAATTTTAAAGAATATAATAATTGCGGTTAGAAAATGCTTTATTTTGCCAATTATGATAATAGTATTATTTTTAATAAGTTTTGTTCTATCAGGCGGAAATTTAAACGTTGAATATTCATCTGCTCTTTTTTTAGATATACAATTTATTCATAATATTCCATTTTTATTAATTACATATATTATTGTTTTAATTTTACATAGTATATTCTACATAAATATTGGTTTAATCTTTTGTAAAAAAAATAAAAGTTTAATTACTACGATTGTAAAATCTTATATTTGTTTTTTAATATTAGCAATTTTATCTGAAATTTTTCTTGGAACATTTGTAAGCAAAGTCTTGCATCTGAAAGGATATTCCTCTATTTTTAATTTATTAGGTATTTGGTTTTATGTTGATTATCCGAATTTATATTCTGTTATAATTTATTCAATAATTCTTGCTATTGGTAGTTTTATCTTAGTATACTGGGTTTATCGAAACGAGGAAGAGGTGTTGACGTATGCTGAAAAATAGATTTGCTTTTTACAAGCAAAATCTTCATTTCTTTTTTTCCTCAAAGCATTTTCAGTATTTATTAATATTTATGATAATAATAGCAATGTATGGAACCTTTGTATTAACTATATGGAATAACTCTCGGTTAGAGTATTTTGATGCCTATTTAGCAATTTTTAGCAACCGTACTTTTATTCTTTTTTTACTCATATTATCTTTACTTACTACAGTTATTGTCAATCAAAATACAATTCATAATGAATTTTATGCAATTCGTTTTCATCATAAAAAAATATTTTTAAAGGAGTATATCATTCAAATTATTTTAATAAATATAATATTATATTTTATGTTGCTGATTATAATATTAATTGGATTGAATATTTTTTGCAGTCACGGATTAGGAATTCATGAAATGTATCCTTATAATATTAACAATGTTGTGTATAGTTCTTTTTTTACTATTAAAAATGCAATTATACTTTTGTGCATTGCAGTTATGAATGGGTTAGTGTTAACATTATTTTCTAGAGTTTTTGTTATAATAATAAATTGTATATATTATGTGAGTATATTTTTTGCATCACCAACTCTTATTCTAGGGGAATTAAAATTGAATCTGATAGATAACTTGACGATTCAAAGTTATTCTAGTTTTTTTAACGACATTTTCTTTTCGATTCTCTATATTTTACTTTTAATATTTGCTATTTTTATAATGAAAATTATATGTGAAGAACATATGCGACAGGTGTGATAAGATAATGTTAAAATATATAATTGATAGTGATTTTCAGGGTGTATTAAAACTTAAAAAAAAGTTTTTATTTTTCACGATTCTTATGATTGCTTTTGCCTTTTATAATTTAAAAATATTAGGATTAGATATAGTCGAAACATTTCATAATATTTTAGGGTTGAATGCCGATTGGGACAAGAATATTCTTATAATAATTGTACTCTTAAGTCATGTTTTTATTGCCATTTATTTAGAATTTTTATTATTAGATAAAGATTTCAAGTGGAACACAGAATTATTATTTTTGCGAGTTGATTTAAAAAAATGGTATTTTTTTAAATCAATAAGTACGATTCTTATGACGAGCTTCATTAAAATAATTCAGTTTTTACTGTTTATTATTTTATTACAAATTCCAATTAAAACAATTTGGCTATATTGTTTGAAATTGCTAGTAACCGATATTATATACCTATATATAATTCAACAGATAGCTTTTACATTTTATGTTCTGATATCGATAAAAAGAAATTACTATATAGGTTTATTGCTATTATTTATTTGTATGTTTTTTAGAATACCTATTAATATAGTAAACCTTATGAACTATTTAAAGATATTCATAATAATTACAATTATTCTCATTGTAATAAATTATATTATATTTCAAAAAACGTATATTTCATGCTTTGAAAGGAAGGTAAAATAAATGATAATTGAATTAAAAAATGTTTCAAAAAAATTCGGGAGTTTAGAGATTATAAAGTCGATAAATGTAAAATTTGAAGAAAATAAAATTTATGGTATTATTGGTAAAAATGGATGTGGAAAAAGCGTTCTTTTAAAAATGATTTGTGGATTTTATAAACCATCCAGCGGAGAAGTTTTATTTAATCACGAAAATATAATTAAAAACAAAGTTTTTGCTCCAGATACGAGAGCAGTAATTGAAAATCCTTCTTTTCTACCGAATTTAACTGGACAAGAGAATTTAAAATTGTTAGCTAGTATTCAGAATAAGATTTCGGATGAAATAATTGAAAAAACATTAAAAGATGTAAATTTATGGGATGAAAAGGATAAAAAATATTCAACTTATTCTTTAGGTATGAAACAGAAACTTGGAATTGCTCAAGTTTTGATGGAAGATCCAACAGTTATGATATTTGATGAACCCTTTAATGGTATTGATGAAGAATCTAAGAAAAAAATACGTAAATTATTAAAAAAACTAAAGGATAAGATTATCATCATTGCAACTCATGAAAAAGAAGATATTGAACGACTTACCAATGTAACTTATGAAATAAAAGAAGGAAAAATTATACAAAAAAAATAAAAGTAAAGATACTCGTTGAATCATATGTAATCTGCTTCTACGAGTTTTTTTATGTCATAAGATAGTAAGTAAAGATTTAAACAAAATTGAATTAAAAAATTTTATATCACAGCAAAAAATGGTACAATAATTATATAAAATAATAAGGAGGTATCCAGATGAGTAAATTTATCGATGAAGAACCATCAGAAATTTCGTTAAAAAAAGAAGACTTATCGAAAACATTCGAACAAGAATTACAAGACGTTGAAATCAAAATTGTAGAAATTGCCAGAATGTATGCAAAAGATCAAGCAGACAATGTTTTTGTACACATTCTATGTAATGGAAACACGATTTCCATCGACTACTTTTATCGGTTTGGTAAAAAGTTATTAAAAAAAGAAGCAATCAACGAAGCGGATTCTGTATCAATGGATACTTTTGATGTGACGCAAGAAAATCAACAAAAGACGTTGGAAAGTATGACTCGTGAATTTGCAAAGGCCATGGCATCTGCAAAAAAACATGAAAAACCGATACCATCGGAAATTCGCTTGACATATGATAAAAAGAGCAATCGTCTCTTACCACAGATGAGACAAGATTCGTTGGATGCAATGTATTTTGCAAGAAGTCATGCCAATTGGTTTTACGACATAGAAGAAAAAGTGAATTTGCTATAAATGGAATAATTGTATAAAGTGTCAATATTGTTCATAATAGAAAAGGTGATAAAAATATGTTAGAAATCAAACATATAAAAAAAAGTTACAAAACAGGTGATTTCGTTCAAAAGGCTTTAAATGATGTTTCCATCCAGTTTCGTCAAAATGAATTTGTTGCCATTTTAGGACCGTCTGGATCAGGAAAAACCACCCTTTTAAATGTTTTGGGCGGATTAGATCACTACGATTCAGGAGATTTAATTATCAATGGAAAATCGACCAAAAACTTTAAAGCAGCGGATTGGGATGCTTACCGTAATAACAGTGTCGGTTTTATTTTTCAAAGTTATAACTTAATTGGCCATATTTCCATTCAAGACAACGTCGAAATGGCACTTACGTTGTCTAACGTTAAAAAGAAAGAACGTAGAAAAAGAGCGAGAGAAGCACTGAAAAGTGTCGGTCTTCTAGAACATGCACACAAACGTCCCAACCAATTATCTGGCGGTCAAATGCAACGAGTTGCCATTGCTAGAAGTTTAGTAAATAATCCAGATATCATCTTAGCAGATGAACCGACCGGAGCACTAGACTCTAATACGAGCAAACAAATTATGGATTTGATTCAGAAAATTGCATCCGATAAATTGGTCATTATGGTTACCCATAACCAAGATTTAGCTTATCAGTATGCAACACGTGTCATTGAAGTGAAAGATGGAAAAGTTGTAAGTGACTCAAATCCGCTTACAAAAGAAGAACAAGAGGAAGAACAGTACAAGTTAAAGAAGACAAAGATGTCTTTTATGGAAGCTTTATATTTGTCTTTCAATAATATCATGACCAAAAAGGGTAGAACGTTAATTACAGCGTTCGCATCATCCATTGGCATCATCGGTATCGCTTTGATTCTGTCTTTATCAAATGGGTTCGATTTACAAATCGATAAATTTGAACGAGGAATTCTATCGGCCATGCCAATTATGATAAGCAAGCAATCGATGGATTTGGATGAAGAAAGTTTGGTTCAGTTAACGGGTGAAGAACAGGAAAAATATCCTGATAAGCAGACTGTTATTCCAAAGGATAATGCACTAGAATCGTTGGTTCGTCAAAATAAAATTAACGATGATTACATCGATTATATTGAAAACATTCCAAGTGATTTAGTATATGGAGTATCTTATACAAAGATGACGGCCTTAAATGTGTTAACAGAACATGACGGAAAAGTGTCTGTAGCAGATACTCAAGATATATCGTTTAGTGCTCTTCCGAAGTCGTTGGACGAAAATACTCCGAATGCTGCTATGGAAGCCTATTATGATATCCTAGCAGGAACACTTCCACAAAAGAAAGAAGATATCGTGTTGATTGTCGATGCAAGTAATCGCGTCAATACTGAAATTCTACAATTACTTGGATTTGATACAATGGATGAAATTCCGTTTGACGAAATTATCGGAAAGACAATCAAAGTAGCATTAAATGACGATTTTTATGTAAAGATGGGCGATTACTTTGTCAGAAATCCAGATTTGCAAAGTGTCTATGATAATTCGATTACTTTGACCGTATCAGGAATCCTGCGTATGAAAGAGGACTTTCCATCTTACGTGTCAAGTGCATCTCTTTGTTATACCGACGAACTATTGGATGAAGTCATTGCTGCCAACAACGAATCTGAAATCGTGAAGGCACAACAGGCAAGTGACGTCAACGTATTAACGGGAATGCCGTTTTCAGATTCTACAAGTAATCCATCTAGCTCATCTAGTGCAGGAATGACGATGACAAAAGATACTGTTTTAGGATATTTAGGAGCAGACCAAACTCCTTACATGATTTATCTATTCCCAAAAGATTTCGAAAGCAAAGATGAATTGCTAGAATACTTAGATGCCTATAACGATGACAAAGAAGATGACGATAAAGTCATCTACATGGATCAAGCGGAGTTAATTTCTTCTATGTCTAGTTCCATCATGTCAGCAGTTACGATTGTCTTAATTGCATTCTCATCCATTTCTCTAATCGTATCTTCCATCATGATTGGAATCATTACGTATATCTCTGTATTGGAAAGAACGAAAGAAATTGGTATTTTACGCGCTCTTGGTGCTAGAAAGAAAGATATTTCGCGAGTATTCAATGCCGAAACGTTCATTATCGGTATCACATCTGGATTAATTGGTATCGGAATTGCACTAATTTTGACGATTCCAACGAACCAAATTATCTACAATTTGACGGAATTAGAAAACGTTGCTATTTTAAATCCACTTCATGCTTTAATATTAATACTAGTCAGTATGACTCTTACGATGATTGGTGGATTTATCCCAGCTAGAATTGCCGCTAAGAAAGATCCGGTTGAAGCGTTAAGAACTGAGTAATTTCAGTTCTTTTTTTTATATTTCGGAATATATTAAATTGTAGAAAGGAAAGATATTATGGAAATATTAAAAGTATCTAGTAAATCAAATCCCAATAGCGTGGCAGGTGCACTTGCAAATGTCTTTCGTGAAAAAGGATATGTTGAAATTCAAGCGATTGGAGCAGGGGCATTGAATCAAGCCATTAAAGCGATTGCAATAGCGAGAGGCTTTGTCGCACCATCCGGTAAAAACTTAGTTTGCATTCCCGCCTTCACGGATATTACAATCGATGGCGAAGAGCGAACTGCAATTAAATTGATTGTCGAATCCAGATAGCAAACGCTATCTTTTCTTTTGAAAGAAAGAGTAAAGTGTTATAATGAAAATATCAGGAGGACATATGATATTATTTAGTAGAAAACAATTATTGGAACAAGGATACACCGATTATGCAATTAAGAAAGCAATTGAAAACGGTCAAATCGTCAAATACGGACGCAATCAATATGAATTAAAAAGTGAAGTACTAAGTCAACCAAAACCTACTATGGATGCGGTTTACAGGTGTTTGGACGAAGAAAATTTAGAACAACTAGCTGATTTATTAAACAGAATGGATTTCAATCGGTTAGATGATTATCAAAAACGAATTTGTAATTTGTATATTTTGTTATTAGATAAAGCAATTCCTTTACCGGAGTCGCTTTCTTCCTATGCCAAAACGTTGAAGGAAGAGGATGTTATCGATTCTACGGCATCCGAAAATTCCCTTGAACGAAATTTTGCCTTAATCGTGGTGCGATGTCATAAAAAAATGAAACATAGCAAACAATGTTTAGTACAATTACTCAAATTTCCACTTCCAATCGAATATTTGTTATCTTATACCATTTTAAAACAAATAACGGAACGGTATAACCAGATTAATGACCATATTCAAGAACTATTAAATACGGATCAATTGGAAGAATTGACGGACTATATTACCAAGCAAGATGATGCGACATGGGATTATTTAAAAAAAGTCGTAGAAGAAACAATATGGATGAGAAAGTCCAATGCGATTTTGCCATCTACGGATTCGAAAAGCAATTCCTTTGCCGATTTGTTGACAGCAAGAAATTACGAACATGTTCTGCAAATGCTGCAAAATAAAAATAGCCAATCAAAAAATCATATCAATCTAACATTGGCTGTGGAAAAGTTGCTAGAAACAAAACAAGAAATTCTTGCTCATCAAACGGATTCTTTGGCAGACAAAATTCATACGACGTTACAACATCAAAATATTATGACTTCCCATATATTTACGGAAGAAACGGAAACAGCGCCATACCTAGAAGACGCAAATCCGTGTCAGGAAAAGCTTGAGTTTGGTAGAAAAAGAAATGGGTCTTTGAACAGCGAAGATTTAAAGCCAGATCGAGCAAACTACGACTTATCTGGACTTCAAAGAATTGCGGATACGTTTGCAGAAGGAGACAAATCATTAGAAGAAGTTTGCAAAGATTATGGCCTTTCTAAAGATGATACGAGTGTCATAAAATACATATTTGCAAGAGATTGCTTTTATCAAAATCAAACAGTATCAGGAGAGTATTTTCTAAATTTACTTAGAAAAGAAAAAAATAAATCGAAAGAGGCACAATCTTTATTATCGTCTTTAGAGCGAGAAAAGAAATTTCTATCTAGTCACGAAGTGGATTTAAATAAGTGTTTGACTTTACGTCCTCAAAAAAAGAAACCAAAGAAGTGACAATTTGAAGTTGAATTGAAAAAGTGATATAATACAGAAACGAAAGAAGAGGGTATTATGGCAAATAAAGTAAATTTTTATAAAAGCGATAAACCAGAAGAACTACGCGATTTTTATAAAGTGCTAGGAATTACTCAAACCGCAACGGATGATGAAGTTAAGAAAGCATATCGTACGAAAGCACGGGAAACCCATCCGGATTTACATCCCGAAATGGATACTAGTGCATTTCAAGAAGTAGAAGATGCTAAAGAAGTTCTTTCTGATAAAGAAATGCGTGCAAGTTATGATAAGGAATGGACGTCTTATCAAGCAAAACAAGCGAAACCAAAGCAAGAATCATCTTCTGCAAAGAAAGCACAAGAGAAATCTACGCCAAAGAGTGAAGCAAGAAGCAAAACGAATCGAGCAAATGACACACACCAAAGTAGTACGAAATACCAAAGTGCGTCAGATACAAAGAAAAGTACTTCTAGTAGCACCTACAAAAACTACACAAGTTCAACGAACAAATCTAGTAATCAAGAAAGTCATACTTCTAGCCAAACATATCATAAAACGAAAAAAGACTATCATACAGATAGTCAAACCAAAACAAATGACACGAACTATGATCAAGAAGAAACGGTGGAAGAATTGTTACATCGCTATGCCAGTAGTCCTTCTCGTTGTGCACGTATTCGAAAATCCCTTTTATTTGACCAAATCATGAGTGACCTTCATTTGTATCCAGACAGTACATTATCTATGATGAGTATTCCAATGATATTACGCCAATATTTGGCAGCAAGTTGGGATACCATGAACGTTGTACCGAGCGCCTCTTATAACAATACTTTTCATCAAACGATGGAAGATTACTATTTCTATCCATCTTTGATTACAGGAGGCTTCCATATTATAAATTACACACCAATTTATCGCGATTATGGACAATGGTTCAATTCTTTCACCGGCGAAAACTTAAGGGTTCAAAATTATAATCGATATCCAGAGTATACCAGTTTAAATTTACAAGATGGTGCTTGTATAACAATCTTCCCACTAATCTCAATCATGCCATATCATCGTTTTCAAAACCGCATCATAGATTTAACGAAAGCATACATGTTGGGAAACGAATGTTTTGAAAATTTATGGATGCAAGGATATGTAAGAAAAGAAAATCCTTATACATCTTATCGGTTCTGTAGCGAGGAAAAAATAAATCCTAAAAAATACGATAGTAAAGTATATCAATATCAGAAAAAATATAACATATATAATTAAAATTCAGTAATTAGTTGGAATTTTGTGTAAAAAGTGTCCGAAAATAGTTGAAAAAATGTGATAAAAGACATTACAAAATATGCTGAAGGATTGAATCAAACTCGGATTCTAAACGTTTACAATAAAATTCCAGTCTTTTTAGGTAATAAAAATAAAAAATTTCAAATATCAAAAGTAGAACATGGAGCTAGAAATCGAGAATATGTTGGTACAGTTGATTGGTTAAACAATGCTGGAATCATCAATGTATGTTATTGCTTAGAGCAGCCAGAACTATCTTTAAAGGGAAATTATAATCCGGATAACTATAGAATTTATTTTAGAGATACTGGTCTTTTGATTGGATCACTAGATGAAGAAGCTCAAGAAGATTTAAGAAATAACAAAAATTTCAATACTTACAAGGGAGCAATCTATGAAAATATTGTAGCAGACATGTTAGTAAAACAAGGGTATCAGCTTTATTTCTATAAAAATGAAAAAGGTACAATTGAGATGGATTTCTTTGTCAGAGACACAAATGCGTTAATACCAATCGAAGTAAAAGCAAAAGATGAAGCAACCGTATCATTAAATAATTTAATTGATAATACAACATATAGAGACATTAAATATGGCATTAAACTATGCAATAAAAATATTGGATATAATGGAAAATTTTATACATTTCCGTACTTTTTAACGTTTTTGTTAAAGCGATATTTAAAAGACAAATAGAAATTACAAAGGATTGACAAAAAAATAAAAAAGTAATATGATGAAGTTGTCGATGACGAAAGACAATAATAATCGAGTTAGAATAGAGAATTCGTGGTTGGTGGAAACGAATCTAAGTCCTTATTTAATCTACTTTCGAGACAGAAAGGGTAATGCCTTCCGGTTACGCGTTATAGTATGAAAGTGATAAATAAGGATGGTACCGCGAGACTTCGCTCCTGTTGGAGAGTCTCGTTTTTTTATTATATTATAAGGAGGATTGTATGATAGACATTAAATTAATTAGAGAGCAAAGAGATGTGGTAAAAGAAAACATCAAGAAAAAGTTTCAAGATGAAAAGCTTCCCTTAGTGGATGAAGTGTACGATTTGGATATTAAATATCGGGAAACGAAAACGAAAGTAGATAATCTACGCAGTGAAAAGAACAGTAAAAGTGCTATGATTGGTACCCTAATGCGTGAAGGTAAAAAAGACGAAGCATCTAAAATCAAGGAAGAAGTTGCATCATTCGGTGAAAAAATAGACAAATTAACCGATGAAGAGAAGGAACTAGAAGAGGAAATTAAAAAACGCATGATGGTAATTCCAAACATCATCGATCCATCTGTTCCAATTGGTAAAGATGACTCTGAAAACGTCGAGGTAGAGAGATTCGGAGAACCAGTCGTACCAGATTATGAGATTCCATATCATGCAGATATCATCGAACGTGTTGGTGGTATGGATAAAGTATCTGCCGGTAGAACTTCAGGTGAAGGATTCTATTATTTGACAGGTGACATAGCAAGACTTCACGAAGCGATGATTGCCTACGCAAGAGACTACATGGTTGAAAAAGGATTCCAATACGTAATCCCACCATTCATGATTCATAGAAGTGTCGTAGAAGGCGTTATGTCATTTAAAGAAATGGAAGCTATGATGTATAAAATTGAAGGCGAAGACTTGTATTTGATTGGTACGAGTGAACATTCTATGATTGGTAGATTCCAAAACCAAATTATCGACCAAAAAGAGTTACCAATTAAGATGACGTCTTACTCTCCATGTTTCCGTAAGGAAGGTGGCAGTCACGGCCTAGAAGAACGTGGATTGTACCGTGTTCACCAGTTTGAAAAAGAAGAGATGATCGTCATCTGTGAACCAGAAGACTCTATGAAATACTATGAAGACATGTGGCGTTACACAGTAGAAGTCTTCCGTAACATGGACGTGCCAGTTAGACAACTAGAATGCTGTTCAGGCGACCTTGCTGACTTAAAAGTAAAATCTTGTGACGTCGAAGCATGGAGTCCAAGACAACAAAAATACTTTGAAGTCGGTTCTTGCTCTACTTTAGGCGATGCTCAAGCTAGACGTCTTGGTATCCGTACAAAAGGGGATAAAGGAACGTATTATGTTCATACGTTAAATAATACGGTCGTAGCAAGTCCAAGAGGACTAATCGCAGTTGTGGAAAACAATTACCAAAAAGATGGCAGTATCAAAGTTCCGAAAGTATTGCAACCATATATGGGTGGCAAAGAAGTAATTGAACCAATCAAATAATTACCAAATTTTGCATAAAATACCAAAAAATACCTCAAAATAAAAATAAGTAAGACATGGAAAATCTCCATATTTTACAAAAAAAGAAGCACGGAATGGACCATAAATTTGACAAAAATGCGATTTTCTGTTAGAATACTGAACTATCCCGTGAAATTAAGAGGTGTTAAATTAATGTTTTATGATGTAGATCAAGCTATTAATGCTTGTGAAGATGATCCCTCGTTAATTTTCGAATTAATTAGAGAAGGTCACATTGAATTAGTAGATAAGATACTATCAAAAAAACTAATCAGTATTAATACTAAAGATGAAAACGGTAATGATGTTTTAACGAGACTTCTAAAACATGGCAATTATGATGTCGTACTAAAACATATGGGAAACAAAGAATGGGATATCAATCATCAAAATAATGATGGCGATACGTTTGCTCATATTTTAGTAACAATCAATTATGTCGATGTATTAGAAATTCTAAAAAAATTAAAAAAGAATAAAAATTTTATGCCAAATATAAAAAATAATAATGGGGAAACCATTCTAGATCGATCTTTAAATAATAATTATATTTATACGACGATGAAAATCTTAGAAGACTCTAGATTTAATAATATCGATATCGTATCATTTAAACATCTATATGATACGTATATCAAAAGTAAAAATTACGGGAAATATTCAAAGATTATGAATTTAGAGATTATTCTAGATAGTTTAGAAGAGAAAAAACTACTTCCAAATATGGAACGTTTAGTGAAATATCTTCATGATAATTTTGAAAGTTTAAAAGAAGCAATTTTCAACAATAAGTCTTCTTACTTAGATAATATTATCAAAACATTATTACTTGAAAGCAATGCTTAAGCATTGTTTTTTTGTGTAATTTTTGATACGCTTAAAGAGAGGAGAAAATATGAAAAAGAAATTATTAGTACTAACTTTGATTGGAGTTTTTAGTGTATTCTTGATGTCTGGATGCAGTGTAGGAGAACAGACTCTAACTTGTACGATGGAAGAAACAGAAGAGGAAATTACGACCGTGCAAACGATGACTTCTACGTTTCAAGATGGGAAACTATCGAAAGTAAATGTAAACATGGAAATGACTCTAGGAGAAATATACGATGGTTATGTAGAATCTGCTAAATCATCCGTCGATGAACAGTTTGCAGACCTAGTAGGGGCAGAAGGAGTGTCTTATTCATCTGGTCTTAATTTAGATGAGAGAAAAATTACAGTGACCGTCGATGCCGACATAGCAACAATGGATGAAAATTCTAAGATTTTATTGAACATTCAAGATGCTGATATGGATGAGACATATGAGGAGTCTAAAGAGTATTTTGAATCTAACGGATATACTTGTAAATGATAAATGAAAGCAATTTAAAATATATAATTGGTTTATTTTTAAACTAATTTAGCTGTCAGGGGATATTTATAAAGAACTGTTTATAAATATCCTTTTTATTTATAAGGAATTTGTCCCTCTAAAATACAAATTTAAGAACTTGAGAAAAGTGGTTTACAACCATTGTTTATAGTTAAATAATTCAAGACTTTTCATGTTCCTTTCAACTAACAAATATGGTATAATGTATGTTGAAAGGAACATAAGGCATGAGTAAAGAAGAACAAATTTTAAATTTAATTAAAGAAAATAATGGAATAATTACGTCAAAAGAAGTATCTAAACACGGTATTAACAGAATATTTTTAACAAGATTGGTTAAATCTGGGAAAATTGAAAGGATAAAAAAAGGATTATATATTCTGTCAAATACATGGGGAGATGAATATTTTAATTTAACTTTTGGAATAAATGCTATTTTTTCGTATGATACAGCATTATATTTTTTAGGTCTATGCGAAACAGTGCCAACTATTTATCATATTACAGTTTGTCGAGGATATAATGGAAAATTAAATCATGATGATAATGTCAAATTACACTTTGTAAAAAGAGAAATTTTTGAATTAGGAAAAATAGAAATTAAAAGTCCTCAGGGACAAATTATTTCGTGTTATAATGCAGAAAGATGTATTTGTGATTTATTGAAAAATAAAGACAATGAGGATTTGGAAACTGTTAAATATGCTATTACCGAATATTTACGAGATAAGCAAAATAGAGACTTACCAAAATTAGTAGAATATTCCAAAAAACTTAAGATTGAAAGTGAGGTTAATAGATATTTGGAGGTGTTAATGTAAGTGACAGATGTTATTAAGGTGGACTTTTATTATCTGCTATATTTGGTGATGAACGTAGGACCACTCAAGATATGGATACAATGCTAAAAGGAATACCATTAGAAGTAAAAACATTAGAAAAAATAATAAAAGAAATAATAGGTATTGATGGTAAAGATGGAATAACTTTTGAAATTATTAGTATTAAAGATATTAGACTAATAGATAAGTATGGAGGATTAAAAGTCAAATTAATTGGATATAAGGAACATTTAAGGGTACCACTTGCAATTGACGTCACTGTAGGAGATCCTATTACTCCTAAAGAATTAAATTTTAGATATAAATGCATGTTTGATGATGCTTATGTTAATATTATGGCTTTCAATAAAGAAACCATTATAGCTGAAAAATTTGAAACATTTATTACAGATAATATTATGAATACAAGAGCAAAAGATTTTTATGATTTGTATATTTTATTAACAAGATTTTATAATGATATTAATAAAGACGATTTGGTAAAAGCAATAAAAAATACTTTTGAAAGGCGAGCAGCTAAATTTGATATAAATATAATGGCTTCTAATTTTGACTTAATAAAAAATAGTGAAAAATTAAGAGCAAATTTTAATAGATTTAAACTAAAAAAGGTTTATGTGAAGGACATAAGTTATGAAGAAGTTATGGATGCTATAGAAATAATTATAAAATTAGTTCAAAGAGAACTTACATTGGTATCATAAAGTATATTGTTAATAAAGAGTATTTTAGTATTTTTTTGTACAGTGTAAGTAAGGAGAACAACCTGTTCTCTTTTTCTTTGCTTTCAGAAAGAAATATTGTATAATAAAGGAACGGAAGTGATATACATGAATAAACCGAATTATCAAGAAGCAAGAGTGAGAACGAAGAACAAAGTTAACGTTCGTCATTATGAGATAGAAGAGTCTGCAAAACAAGTGGGAATAGGAAAAAAATACTATTTACGTACATACGGATGCCAGATGAATGAACACGATAGTGAAAATATCTGTGCGATGCTAGAACAGATGGGATTTACGGAAACAAACGACGTAAAAGATGCGGATTTAGTATTGTTAAATACTTGTTCCATTCGTGAAAATGCCCACAATAAAGCGTACGGCATGTTAGGTAGATTAAAACACATGAAAGCAACCAAAAAAGACTTGATTGTAGGTCTATGCGGATGCATGGCTCAAGAAGAAGGAGTAGTCAATACAATCCTTGCGAAGTATAAGTGGGTAAACTTCGTATTTGGAACTCACAATTTAGATAAATTACCTGAGATCATCACAAAAGCGATTGAAGAAAACAAGCAAAATATCGATGTCGTGTCAGAAGAAGGTGACGTTGTGGAAGATATTCCAGTCAAACGTGCCAGTACAATCAAAGCATATGTAAATATTATTTACGGTTGTGATAAGTTCTGTACTTACTGTATCGTTCCTTATACGAGGGGAAAACAAAGAAGCAGAAGACATCAAGATATTTTAAAAGAAGTGAACGAATTAAAAGACGAAGGATACCAGGAAGTAACACTTCTAGGTCAAAATGTAAACGCTTATGGGAAAGATTTAGACGATAACTACGGCATGGAAGATTTATTAGAAGATGTTGCCAAGACTGGAATTCCAAGAATTCGTTTTGTGACGTCTCATCCATGGGATTTTACGGATCGCATGATAGAAGTGATTGCAAAGTATCCAAATATCATGAAATCTGTTCATTTACCAGTTCAATCTGGTTCTTCTAGAATTTTGAAATTGATGGGAAGAAGATATACCAAAGAAGAATACATTTCATTATTTGATAAACTACGTAAAATTCCAAACATGCACATTTCAACTGATATCATCGTTGGATTCCCTGGCGAGACAGAAGAAGATTTTGAAGAAACATTAGCATTAGCGAAATACTGCAAATTCGATAATGCCTACACATTCATTTTCTCAGAACGAGAAGGAACTCCTGCTTGTAAACTACCAAATAAAGTTCCAGAAGAAGTAAAAGAAGAAAGATTACAACGCTTAAATGCTGTCATGAACCAGTATTTCTTAGAAAGTAATCAAAAATTATTAGATAAAGAGTTCAATGTTTTAGTAGACGGTAAGAACGAAACTGGAAAAACGAGTCTATCTGGATATTTAGAAAACAACAAGTTGATTAATTTCGATGGACCAGACGAGCTGGTCGGAAAGATTGTAAAAGTAAAAGTAACAGAAGCCAAAACATGGAGTCTAAATGGAAAACTCGTATAAAGAGGTATTAAAAGAAGTAGATCATCTTGTTGAAGTAATCGAGCAAAGCGAGGAGTATCAAACGTATCGTTCTTTAGAAGAGAAGATGTTTCAAAATAAAGAATTGATGACAGTAATTCGAGAAATTAAAAAGAAAGAACAAGAGCTTGCAAAAAAGGAACAATTTGGCACTTCTTCCGAAAAAGAGAAAAAAGAGTTTCAAGAACTGACTGCAAAATTAGAAGAATTTCCTATTTATCAAGAATATCAAATTCGCCAAGAGGAATTAAACGACCAGTTCCAAACAATTCTAGCGACACTAAATCATTATTTCGATAACAAATAAAGGTTATTTATCACAAATTAAATTTTTCTTGCATACATTAAACTAGAGGAGGATGTATGGCAAGTTATAAGGAAATTGTGACAAAAGCGGTATTAGGAAAAGGCCGCAAAACATTTTATACGGAATATGAAATCAAACCAGAAATAGAACCGACAGCAGTACTAGGTTGTTGGATTATCAATCATACATTTCAAGGCAGAAGAGAAGGTAACAAAATCATTTTGACAGGAAGTTTCGATACGAATATCTGGTATTCATGTGAAGGCGATACCAAAACCGAAGTGATTCGCCAAAATAATACGTATACAGAAATCGTAACGGTTCATAAAAATTCGACGACAGAAGGAGAAGAAGAAATCATTGTAAGAAGTTTAAAAAATCCGACTGTAACCAAAGCCGATGTGAAGGACGGTACGATTATTTATACAGTTGAAAAAGAATTGGGAATTGAAATTGTCGGAGATACCAAAGTAAAAATCTCCATTGAAGATGGTGAAGATCCATGGGAGGAAATCGGACCGGATATCAATACTGAAATCGACCAATCTGTAAATGAAGACTATTTAAATGAAAAGAAAAGTGACTGATGCCACTTTTCTTTTTTTACAAAAATAATCATAAAACTTTATACTTTGTGAAAATACTAAAAAAGGGCTTATATGAAATAGGCTTTAATTCTTTTGACTGCTTATTTGCCACTGAATTCAGTTCATAAATGACAATTTTTCCATACTTTTAATCTTCATGTCATCAGATGGGTGAACGTATAAAGAAAGAGTAATCTTTATGTCAGCATGTCCTAAAATTTCACATAGGGTTTTGGGATCGAATCCCAGTTCGATACATCTCGTAGCAAACGTATGACGCAACGTATGATATTTATGGTTTTCTATTTTCAATGATCGCAATACTTTCAAATAGTGGTTGTAGTACGTTCTTGGTTCAATAAAATGTTCTGTATTGGTAAGAACATAATCCTCATCTAACGACTTTAATTTCTTTAAGATAGATAATAAACAACTTGGAATTGGGATGGTGCGCTTTGACTGAACTGTTTTCGGTTCACTCATGATGATTTTTGTTTTATGAGCAACGTCAGAGTCTTGAATTCTCATAATCGTATGATTAATATGAATCTTTCTCTCTTCTAAATCGATATCTTTCCAATGAAGGGCACAAACTTCTCCGATTCGAAGACCAGCATAAAGAGATAACAAAATCCCTAAATAATTGGGTTTTATATGTGCCATCAAATATTCTTCTAATTTTCTTTGCTCTTCTTTCTTTAAAATAGATATTTCTTTCTTCTCTGGTTTTGGACTGATAATTTTATAATAAATCTCTAAGTAATTTAAAATTTGTTTTAACACAACTACGATATCACGAATCGTGCGATTGGTAAGTATTTTATTTTCTCTGGATTCCGTTTGAATATTGATAAATCGAACGATTTTATCATATGTTAAATAAGAAAGTTTTATATTACCTAAAACTGGTCTAATATGTACATTTACAATGGAATAATATCTAGCATAAGTAGACTCTTTTACAATCAATTTTTTCTGTACTAACCATTCATCAATTCCATCGTTTAGTGTCTTTTTTTGACGAGCTTTCCTTTTCTGTTCCATATTTAGACATAATAATTTCTCATTTTTCTTTTTTTTCGCTTCTAAATATGTTTTGCCATATACATAACCATATATGATACGATGATTTTCATCGTACTCTTTAAAATAGCGAGCTTCCCATCTTCCATCTTTTCTGTAAAATATATTTTCTCCTTTACGAGCCATATTACTTCCTCCCTTTTCTTGACAATTTAATTTGACCATGAATTCTGATATTCTTTATCATTTTTTGTTGTAAGCATGCAAAATTTATAGATTATTGTAGAATTTTATGATAAAATATTCATGAGAATAGACTCTGGTTGAGTGAAAGATTGTAATCTTACCTCGTTTTTAGGTTTTCACAAAGTATAAAGTTTTTAGAAAAGTTTACAATTTGTAATTTCATTCTCGGATGCATAAGATATATAAGCATTTTAATACATAAATGCATCAATTAAAAGCAAAATATTAAATAGCAGTGACGTTGAAAAGTAAAGGAAGTAGGTTTGGTCATGAAAAAGATGATTTTTATTGTGACTAGCATATTAGTTGTCGTATGTGTCAGTATTTTTTTAGCATATCAATTTCAAAAGGATAAAGAATACACGTTTAATAAAGACGGGTATATTTTAGTGTCGAATGTAGAGGCAACAGCTTCTAAATATTACTTTAGTGCAGGAAGTACTTATCAAGAAAAATATCCTGCTAAAATTGTATTCACAGATATTGATCAAAATAAAGTTGTTTCAGATAATACGAACTTTGTTCATTATACTGACGGTTCTATTGCTGTATTAAAGAAAAGTGCCATACTAGATTTAAGTAATATTAATGGAGAACTTGTTAATTATTATAATTTATTTGTTGATACAGAATTATCCAAAAAAGATACAAATTATCGTACGGAAAGTACAACTGGTACTTATGAATTTACAAACTTCATTGTTAAAGTAAGTGATAGTAAATACTTGTTGGTAGGAGATAACATGACGCTTCGCATTGGTGAAGAGAATACGGTAACGATTAATGGGTATTTAGAACTAAGTATCGTAGAAGGAGATATCATCTTACTAGAAAACCAAGAAGTGTCTTATAAGACAGTTTCATCTGATGCTAGAATTCTATTTAATGAAAATACGTATCTAAATTTACAAGATCACGGCATTTACAATAATGATGAACGTGTCATTACACTAGAAGAATTAACAATTGATTCAGACGATAACATTCAAATTATTCCAGAACCGGAAGAAGAGGTAGAGCCAACTCCTACACCTACTGCAACAACTGCTCCAACGCCAACACCGACACCAACTTCGGGCACGATTACCATTCCAGGTGGAGGAGGTAACGGTGGAAATGGTAATAATGGGACGAATGACAATGACGACGATGATCAAATTGAAGATACAGCCGAAGATCCTGTATTTAGTGTAGAAAAACTAGAAGTAACGGCAAATAAAGTAGAAGCTGAGATTACCGTTACAGATAATGATAGTTTATTATATGGAGCAAAAACAATTCGAATTGTAGAAGTAGATACGGGAAGAACAATTTATCAAGTAGAAGAAACAACTGGTAATTATCAATTTAATATCGTAGTCGAATCATTAAATCCAGAGACAAATTACATGCTTATCATTACAGCTGATTATATTAAAAATGGAATTATGTATACTCGTGATTTTGTAAGTAAAAGTTTCCGTACAGAGAATATTGGTTTAAAATTAAACAAAGAATATTTTACAGACACATCTCTACATTTTACGGTTACTGCGGAAGATTATTCTAATATAAAGAGTGCTCAAGTAATGCTGTTAAATAAAGATAATGAAGTGTTACAAACAATTGATATTGATGGAACAATTGCTAAAACAGCACCGATTCCATTAGATTTTACAAATTTAACTCCAAATACAACTTATAAAATTAAATTTGATAATTTCTTATATGATGGTGCTATCATCGTAAATCAAGTTCCTATGATAGAAGAAGCAATTACATTAAAAACAAGACCTACATTAGGAACACCTAATTTTGTTATTGATAAAAGAGAAGGCTCTGTAACATTACAAGCTGGTCAGATTTCAGATGAATATCATGGAATTGAATCATATCGTTATGAAATCTATGATGCAAGAACTTTAAATGAAAATCTTGAACCGGTAAAAACTATTACAAAAAGTAGTTTAAGCGATGCACAAGTTTATATGGACGAGCAATTTTTATTTAGAGGCGTTCCATACGTATATCGTTTAATTGTTGACTTTAATGATAATGAAAAGATAGTAGAGATTGATACTGGATTTAGTAGTGTGTTTAAAATGGATGGAGTAGCATTTCCAACCATTTCATTTCAAGAAACGAATGTAACGTTTGAAAGAATTGAAGGAATCTTAGAAATTCAAGCAGATAATAATACAGTTTCATTAGATCCATCCACACCAATTACAATTATGTATCAGGACTCTGTAGGAAATAAAACAACCTTTACAACTGCTAATAGTTTAACCATTCCATTCCAGGCAGCTGGATTACGAGCTAATGAAACATATACAATCAGTGTATATGCAACCATTAATTTACAAGATGGGAACCCTCCTCTAGAATCTTGTTATATTGGAAGTGTATATGTTCAAACAAAAGAACCGAATCCATTTTTATTAGAGTCATCAGTAAGCTCAGATGAAGTACAAAATTCTTTCTACATTACTGCTAAATTAGGTAGTGAGGTAGGTGTTGATACGACACTAGAAGCCAATACGTTGACAGGAATTACGTTTAACTTATATGAAGGAAAAAATACAAATGGAAAATTGGTTCGAACAGTAAAAAGTGTGGATAGAAATACTGCTCCTTACGAGAGCGATTTAAAAGAACAATATTATGATAAAGAATTTATTTTAAATCCAAATTTCTTTGGCTTGAAAAATCAAGATTTAACATCCGAATATTATACAATTACAGTTGAACAGGCATATGACTATACAGATTATAAAAATGAATTTGAAATTAAACAAAATACGATTACAGTAAAAGCAAATGGATATGTTCCAGATTTACCAACTGATCCTGAAAAAACGATTAGCATTTCTCCAATATACAATATGTATGCAGAAGAAAATTATCGCGAAGATTTAGATGCTGAAACGATTGTGGGATACACTGCAACTGCTAATTATGACAATTCTAGAAATTATGCTAAGTATTTTAATTATTATCTACACGATAAAGATGGAAATGTAATAGATTCCATTACCAATTTACAGACATTGGCAGATGGAAGTGTTCCAAGTGCAACATTCTATTTAAAAGATGGTACTTCTATGGCAACTACCGATAACGATTTTAGAAGAGGAAATGAATATTACATTAGTTATGAAGCATATTTAGACTTGAATAGTGATGGTGTAGCAGAGACAAAATATCCATTGCCGAATGACGATGGAAGTGAAACAGAATTAACTTCTCCAAGATTTTCACCACCAAAACAAGAAGCAAAATTCAAAATTTATTTAGCAGATACGACAGAAAATACAATGACATGGAAATATCAATTTTCTGACATTGATCATTCTCTTGTGACAAATCAAATATATGCTCAAATCAATGATTTCGATTTTGCAAATTATTCGCTTGCCGAAACAACAGAAGATCAGTGGCAAACACTTACAATTGAAAGAATTGCGCCAGGATATTTCAAATTATATGTTAATCAAGCATTAGATAAAAAGACAATTGAAAATAAAACTTTAGTTTATCAAATGTATGAAAAACCAACGAAATTAGGCTCTCTTCAATATCAAATGACGCTTGGAAAAAATAGGTTGACGATTGCAATTTTAAATGCTAGTCAAAATGAATCAGCTATTAATCGGATTGCAGCATTAAAATTAACCTTTAATGTAGATGGAAAAGAACCAATTGTATTAGATAACTTGCCATTAGAAAATAATAGTGTGACAATTGATTTATCAGAAATTAGCGAATTTATGAATGATAAAGTCCACTTGAAAGTAGAAGCATACTATGATACCGGGGTAGCAGGATTTGAAACAACGGGATATCATACATTACAACAAATTACCAATAAAGATGGTGGTGGAAATTATTTAAAAATCAATCCTGAAAATAATTTATCATTGCAACAAAACACAAATGGAATTATGTATGAATCAATATTTAGTAAAAATACTTTAGAATTAAAAAGTTTGGTAGACAATAGACAGAAAACGTTAGATTTAGAAATTAATGAATCAGGAGTTATTTATAATTACGATACAATTCTTTTAAAACAAATTGATATTGCAGAACTAATTCCTTCTGGTGATAATACATTTACCTTTGACTCTATTATTCCAGGTGTAAGTTTATTAAATGAAAATGGAAGATTAGATATTGCTGCTGCTTTAAAATATGCAGAGGTAAAAATTAAGTTATTTGGAACAGATGCTTCACCAATTCAAAATAATACAATTTATTTAGATGTTTTTGAAACAAATGAAAGTGGAACAACAGAAAATAAATTGACTCGAATTGCAATCCCAATTTCTGAATTAGATCAACCAGTTACGATACCAAATCTTGTACCTAATACTAATTATTTATTTAAATTGTTTGCATATATAGAAACTGATGGAGAATATCATGAAGAACAATTATATGATGTGGATGATCAAACTAATCAAAAATCATATTATTTTAAAACATTAAATGAAATTGGAATTGATGATTTAACTTATTCATTTGATGCTATATCGTATAATGAAAAGTATTTGACAGTACAATATACCGTCGATCGAATTGTGGGATATGATGAAATTAGATATGATTTATATGAAATAGATGATCAAACAGGTGAAAAAACAAAAGTTGATTTGAATATTGATCCTGATATTTTATTTAAATATCAAATGCAGAAGAAAATTGAAGTTCCATTAGGATCTATATTAACTCAAGGAAAAACATACATTTTAAAGATTACACCAATCTCAAAAGTAATTGTCGGCGGTGAAAGTAGAGAAATTGTTCTAGACGTAGTGGATGATTTTGAAATTACAATTCCAAGGTTCCAAAGTGCCTTTGTAGGAATAACAAAATCAATTATTGATGATGAAACTTTGGAATTTAAAGTATCCATTCAAGATATTTATAAAGTAGTTGTCGATGGTAAATATACAGTTCGCTTTGAAAATAACAATGGTGATGATATTACTCCAGATGAGTATAAAAATATTGAATATTCAATTAATGACTTAAATCGTACCTTTAGAATTACAGGGCTTGAAAAAGGTGCAAAATATAAAATAATAGTTACAACCTATCAAGATATTGAAAATAATATTACAAGTGCTAGTAAAAAAGAAACAGAGTTGATTGCTAATACATTATCGGAAACAGGAATCGATTTAGGTGATATTTATACAAGTGTAAATGCTGATTATCGTTCAAAAATAGATTTATCTTTTTATAATTCATATCAATTAAATTATGCAAATGTTTTACGGTATTCTATTTATAGTTTATCAGGGTATGCAAGCGATAATTATGTACAGTTTACTCCAACTTTAAAAACAGAAGATGGTACTAGTTATTATGTATTTACTCTTCCAGAATCGTTACCTTCCACTGGACTTTATTATCTAGAACTTCAATTCTTACATACAGACGATGATGGCGAAGTATTATTAGGACAAAAGTCAATCGAACATAATTATCAATAGAAAGAGGTGATTTACTATGCGAAAATGGAATAAGAAAAGCAAACATGCTTTTCTTCTATTTGCTTTTTTAGTTTTTATCATCTTAATCCTGATAGTGTCTAATATGATAAGATTAATGAATCGTGAGGAAGAACGATATAACGTTGCACAAGGAAGTTATTTTTACAACAATGAAAATCAGTTGATTCATTTGAATAATTCTTCGGGAGAAATTACAAAACATTGGACAGGAACTTATTATCTTATTGATAATGAAGAAAATAAATATAATTTAGGGAATACTTCTGTAGTTTATGACCCAACGGACTACAAAATCTATGTATTTGGAAATAATTATCAAGTATACCAAGATACAACGATTGAAAAGCATACAAAAATGACAGAAATTGTAAGAAATGTTGGTGCTAGCTTCTATAAATTAGAAGATCGTAAATATTTAGTAGTTGCGCCTACGATTATAGACGAAAATCAAACAGAAAGTTTTGACAGTTTTCTGTTAGTAGAACTAGATAAAAATGGCAATGCAACGTTATTAAATCATGAAGTCCAAAAAAGAACGTTACATGCAATGACGATTGTTACAAATGAATACAAATTTGATATTGCTAACGAAAAATTATATTGGGGAGAATCAGAAATTGATTTAAAAAAAGTTGGTGGCAGTTCTAATGAATATAAAGAAGTAGTGAAAGAGGAAATCAAAGAACCTACAGTAACTCCAACACCAGTACCAACGCCAACACCAAATATTCCTCAAATAGATATTTCAGATTTTCCTGATAATAATTCATCAGGAGGATCCAATAATCAAGTGCAAAATACACAAGATAAATTAATTAAATTTACTAGATTAAAAGAAGTAAACCCATCCATTACTTACATTGATGTTAGTTATCAAGTTTTTGATCCGAAAAATGAATATGTGGCAGTTTATTTAACGATAACTTCTGCTAATTCAGAGGAAGAGGAGAAAAAAATTCAAATTAATAAAGAGGAAAGTAGCTATCGTATTTTAGGATTATCAAAAAATCAAGAATATACCATTACGTTGTCTTATTCTACAATAGATCCATTATCTAGTGCATCAATTGAAACAGTGCAAGATACAGTAAAGGTGAAAACACAAGAACCAAAAATGAATTTAAAAGTAAGTAAGATTAGCAGTAATCAAATTACTTACGTATTTAATCAAGATAGTAATTATCAGTTGGATCATGCTGAAGTTCAATTATATGTTGATGGTATTTTAAAAGATACACAAATAGTAGATTTAAATCAAGCATTGACAACTGCTGGATTTGTATCATCCTTTGCTCATGATGGATTGGGACAAGAATTTGAAATTAGATTAGCAAATGCAAGTTATAATGGTGAAATAGTAGATTTATCATTATACGCAAAATATATGAATCGTTAGGAGGAATTGAAATGGAAACTATATTATCAGCAACAATCAGTGCAATCGGTACAATGTTAGGATTCGCATTTTTGGGAATCGGAATTGGAATTGGAATATTAGGAAGCAAAGTAGCAGAATCAGTAGGAAGAAATCCAGAAACAAAAAATGATGTGGTTCATTCTGTAATGACGATTCTAATATGTATGACAGTATTTCTATTGCTATTATTTACGTTTGCTTTCTTTCTTCTATTTTTCAATCCATTAGTAGCATAAGATGGAAACCAGTGTTATTTTAATTATCATTTTTATCGTATTGATGATTGGCGTTTTGTTTTACATTTTAAAACGAATGATTAACAAAATGGATCAAGAGTCAAAAAGTTATTTTTTAAATAACTTGCAAGATTACGATAAATTAATTGATGAAAAAGAAAATAAGTTAGAAACAATTAAAGAATCGATTGAAAACTTAAAGGAAGATAAAAATAAGAATGAAAAAGAAGCAAAAGAAGGATCAGAAAAACTAGATCCAAGTGCATTGCAAGCAGTAATTAGCCCGGATTTACAAGATGGTAATATTTTAAAAACCATGCGTGAAATTCAAGATAAATTTCAACTAAAAAAACTGACTACCATTAAAGAATTCGTTAAAAATCATCCCGAGGATAAAGAAAAAACAAAAGAATATTACTTGTGTAAAAATGTGCTGGATTTATTGACATTTGATTTTGCTTATGAGTTGGAAACGATACCAGACGAAAACCGATGGCAAAAAATCATTATGCAAATAGACGATAAGACAAAACGATATTTGGAAAAAAAGAACTGTCTAGATAAGCCGTTTCAGGATGCACGAATATGGTTAGAAGAGCGAGCCAAAGAAACGGATCCTAATATCTATGTTTTGATTGGGGAAAAAGACAAAAGTTATAACGATATTGATAAAAGAATCCAAACGAAATATGATGAATCAATTTATATGGGAGTTATCATATGTTATCAAAATAAATTATATGATTATAGTTTGAGATAGGAGGTAACCATATGGACGATGTAGAATCTTTAGAAGAAAAAATGAAAGCAATAGAAGAAGGCAAAAATGTCTATGAAACAGGTACTGTAGTTAAAGTTTTAGATTATATGATAGAAGTAAGGGGACTTCCAAACGTATCTTATATGGAGCGAGTAGAAGTACAAAATAAAGGTTATGGATATGTCAATAAAATCATGCCGAATTCTGTTATGGTAGCGATGATGAAAATTGATACAGCAATTTATGTGGGAGATATTGTAACATCTACCACTCAAGAATATAAGGCATACTACAGTAAAGATGCAATGGGAAGAATTACCAATCTGTTTGGACAAGATCTTTTAACAGATAAGTACTATGAACATATGGAAGCAATTCCAATCGAACGAGAAACGATTCCTTTGATGGACCGGACAAAAGTTGAAAGGCCATTACAAACAGGAATTACTGGAATTGATTTGATTTATCCGATTGGAAAAGGACAAAGACAATTAATTATTGGTGACAAGAAAACAGGTAAGACGCAAATTTGTTTAGATACCATTGTAAATCAAAAGGGCAAAAACATGATATGTATTTACTGTGCAATTGGTAAAACGAAAAAAGAAGTAAAAAATATTTACTATGAATTACTTCAAAAAGGTGCAATGCAGTATTCACTTATCATAGCAGCTTTCAATGATGATTTACCACCTGTTATGACACAAACACCATATTTTGCTCTTAGTGTTGCTCAAAGTTATATGGAAAACGGCTATGATGTTTTGGTTTGTTTAGATGACTTAAAACGACATGCTGAATCCTATCGTGAAATCAGTTTGATATCTGGCAAAGCACCAGGAAGAGATGCTTATCCAGCGGATATTTTCTATACCCATTCAAGATTATTGGAAAAAGGATGTCAATATAAAAACGGTGCCAGTATTACAATTCTACCGGTTGTAGAAACAACATCAGGAGATATTACAGATTATATTTCAACTAATATTATTTCCATTACAGATGGACAAATTGTATTGTCATCTAAAAATTTCCAAAAAGGATTGAAACCAGCCATCGATTATGGTTTATCGGTATCTCGTTTAGGTGGCCAAGTACAAGAACAAGATATGAAAGTTCTAGGATCTTTAGTTAGAAGAAAATTATTAAGTTACTTAGAAACAAGAGATGTATATGAATTAGCAAATGTTGATGAGATGAGTGAAGAATTGAAAGAAAAAATGAAAAATGGTCAAAAAATATTGGATGCATTAACCCAATACAAATATGAACCAAGAAGTGTAGAAGAGACAATTCAAAAATTTTCATTTTTAGAAGGTAACAATGAGCAGCATACGTAATATTGTAAAAGTTATGAACTTTCATTCTTTACTTAGAATTGATAAAGCAAGACGGCAAGCAGAAAAGTATTTTAAAGCTGAAGAAGAATTAACCCAAATGATCTATCATATTTACTACAATAAAAATTTAGCGTTGGATAAAAAAATGGTCAAACCAAATCCCAAAGCTCCAATTTTAAGAATTTATATTGGAAACGACTATGGTTTTTGTGGCGATTTTAATCATTTAATTAACCACGCAATTAAGGAAGATGAAAAAGAACCAATTCAAAAGATTATTATTGGTAGTAAAATGATTCATCCCAAAGAAAACGTTTTGCTATATCTTCCAAAAGAAGATTTTGAAAAAAATTTTCCTAAAATAGAGCAAATTGTAGAAGAGGGAATTAAAGACTCATCATTTAGCAAAGTTGATATTGTATATAACCATTATTACAATACCAACCATTTAGAATATGTTGGAAAGACTGTTTTTCCACTTCCTATGTATGATGATATCACAGAAGCCCAAGAAGATTTTACAATCGAAGCAAACGTAACAGAAATGTTAACGCAACTATTTTCATTATATATTTGTTATGAAATTCGGATTGCAGAAATGAACTCTTATGCATCTGAAAATGTATTAAGACAAAGAATTACAAGAGAATCTCTTCATAAAATTGATGAATTAGAGACTGTAAAGAAAAGAAAACAGCACAAGCTGAAAAAGAAAAAAGATTTTGATAAGATTATTGATAACTTTAAAAGAATAAGGAGTTGAATAGAATGAGTGTTGGCAAAATTATTCAAATATCAGAACTAACTGTACAAGTATTATTATCATCAAATGATGTCAAAATCAGAGATGTTTTGTACTGTATTTTAGACGGTAAAAAACATTCATTTGAAGTGGTAGAGTTAAATGATCATTATGCAACTGCAATTCCTTTTTCTAACGTAAGAGGGTTAAAAAAGGGAATTGAACTGGAAAAAGAAAAAGAAGATTTATCAATTTATTATAATGATGAAATATTAGGAAAAGTATTTGATGCTTATGGTAATTTGATTGACAATACAACAATTGAAAATCAAACGAAACGAAGTGTATACCAAAAGAACTTATCACTAGAGGAAATTAATATTCAAGGGGACATCTTGCGAACAGGAATTAAGGTAATTGACTTTTTTACTCCCATCCAAAAAGGAAGCAAGATGGGCCTTTTAGGTGGCGCTGGTGTTGGTAAAACCGTATTAATTAAAGAATTGATTCATAATGTTTATCAAAGCTTGTCATCAAACGCAGTATTCGTTGGAGTAGGAGAACGTTCCAGAGAAGGAAAAGAATTATATGATGAAATGAAAGAATCAAATCTTCTTTCTAAAATATCGATGGTATTTGGCCAAATGGGTGAAAACTCCATTGCTAGAAGTAAAGCAATCTACTCAGGACTTACTTTAGCAGAGTATTTGAGAGATGAGAAAAAACAAGATGTTCTTTTGTTCATCGATAATATTTATCGTTATATTCAAGCAAGATCAGAAATATCAACAGAATTAAAACGGATTCCAGTAGAAAATGGATATCCAACGACAATGATATCTGATATTAGTACCATTGAAGAGAGAATTAATTCGGTAGAGAATGGTTCCATTACTTCTTTTCAAGCCATTTATATTCCAGCGGATGATATTACAGATGAAGCAGTTCAAACTGTACTTTCTCACTTAGATGGTCAAATTGTATTAGATCGTGATGTCGCAGAAAAAGGTTTATATCCAGCTGTCAATGTATTCCGTTCCACTAGTAAATTAATCGATAAAGAAAAAATTGGTGAAAAACATTATCAATTGGTTCAACAAGTACTTGCTTATTTAACACGATATGAAGAATTAGAAGAAATAATTGCTGTACTAGGAATTGAAGAACTATCAGAAAGTGATCGTAATATTTTCTATCGTTCTAGAAAGTTAAGAAACTATTTTACCCAACCAATGTTCGTAGCAGAAAATTATACAAACATCAAAGGACAATTTGTAAAATTAGAAGATGTATTAATAGATGTAGAAAATATATTAAATGGAACTTATGATAATATCGATGAGGATAAGTTCTTGTATATAGGTACTATGCATGAATAACGAATGGATGGAAGTCAAAATATTCTCCTTAAAAAACGGTTATGAATATTTTGACAAAGTAAAAGCAATTCGTATTAAAAGTAAAGAATATAATCTTCTAATTATGAAAGATTACATGCCACTCATCGGGAAAATAGAAGGACAGTTAGATATTGAACGAGAAGAAAATAGTATTCACGTTGATTACATCGAAGGCTTTTATATGTTAACAAATGATTCCTTCGAATTAATTGTAAGGAGCGAAAGTAATGAGACAAAGTAATTTATTGCAAGAACTCTTTTTACCCTTTACTCTTTTTCTAATATCGATTATTGCAATTGTAATTCTTTTCTACTTTTTCTTTCTACAAAAATTCAATTCTAAAAAATCATTTCAAGTTAAAATATATGGATTATTTGGAAAACTAAATAATAAAAGTATTTTAGCAATTTCGATTTGGAGTATAAAAAATATCTTTTTGTTATATTTATTAATCTTTTCTAAGTATGATGCCAAAGAAATTTTATGGATTTTAATAATATTAGATACAATGATGTTTTTAACAATACATAAACCATCATGGTTTGTTTTTGATCTATCTAACTCGGCTATCTTTTATTTAGCAAATTCTCTGTGTTATGCGTTATTCCAATTTTTAGTTGAAGTAAGAGACGAATGGTATGTAAAAACGATTTTAATTTTACTAATTGTTTTTTTAATCATTTATTGCATCTATGTATATGTACGAAGAATTTTACAAATTATTGTTTTACAGAAGAATAAAAAAGGAGGAAGACGAAATGAAAAAGAAAAAGTTAAGAAAATGGCCATTTATCATCATTAGTTTCGCAATTGTATTAATAGTACTTGGATTTGTGCTTCTTTTTCGCCAAAAGTTAACACAAGTTACGTTGACTGAAGAATCCTTTTACCAATATTTTTCTGGTAAAAAATATGATTATGAAGGGACTCTACATTTAAAAAAAGATGGAAGTATCACAAATTTGAGTTTTGATGGGAAAGACTATAATATTACGTTAGATTCTACTCCTATTTATTATGCGAAAAAGAAAAAAGCATTATTTGCAGAAAACATGATGATTGTTTATCCAAAAGAAAATATTGCCCAATATAAAGTAAACTACTTTACTAGTATCGAGCAAAATCAAAATAAGATAACGTTAAAAGATGGTACCACAACAAAAGATTTAAGAGAGTCATTTCTATATGATGGGAAAGATTTATATTTCTTTGTGGAACCTATCACATTAAAGATTGGTGATGAAACTTATGAACTAAGTCCTTTCTCATATGTTATCTGTGAATATGGTAGTAAAGTATCCATTTATCAATATGATCAAGATACTATGATAGAAAAAGAAATTACAACAAAACCAGTAGAAGCTTCAATAGACGGTTATACTATTAATTTAAGTATGGATTCTGTGTCATTAGATGGAATGAATAATAGTAGATTATTATTTAAAAAAATTGAACTGTTAAATAATTTGGAAGGAGATTAGTATGAAAAAAATTAAAAGGATAATGAAAAGAACAATACAATTGATTCAAAATATGAATCATAAAATGCCAAAACTAAAATGGCTTCTCTTGGCAATTTTAGTTATCATCATAGTTCTTCCTATTGGCATGAAGTTACTATCTAAAAAGACAGTTACAAAAGAGTATTTAGAAGGATTCTATCAATATGATGAAGAAAGACCCATTCCAATGAAAACAGATGATTCTTACTATTATTTAAATCCAAAAACAGGAAAAAAGTTAAGTGATGAAACATATCAGTCAGCAAGTGAGTATGAAGGTGAGTTTGCAGTCGTAAGACAAGATGATAAACAATTTATTATCAATCGTAAAGGAAAAACTGTAAAAGAATTACAAAATGATGACACCATAAATTTTTATCCAGTTTATCATTTGATTGAAATTAGTGGCACTTTATATAATGACGATTGGAAACAATTAACAAAAGATTCCCAAACGGTTACATATCAAAAAAACGGATATAGTACTTACATAGATGAAACAGCCATGGAACTGGGAATTATCAATTCAGAAGGAACAGTAATTTATCAAACAGATTATGATAATTCTGATGCAACGATTACATTAGATATTCCAGACGTTCATCAAAGTTTAGAAAATGACTATGCAATTGTAAAACTATCTGAAACGAAGCAAGCTGGCATTATCAATCTAAAAACAAAAGAATGGATAATACCATTAGATAATAAAGAAATTACAAGTAATGGTAATAATTTATTTACTATCTCAAATCGCGACTCATTAGAAGAAGAAAGAGAAATTTACATTGAAGATAATGGAATTGCATACGAAAAAGAAGGGAATTCATCTTTGAGTTTTTATACCATCTCCCCTAAAGTATTACAATTTTATGATAAAGATAGTTTCAATTACCATTATTATAGTTTAAAAGACAAAAAAGAAGTAGAAATCGATGCTAAGACATATGCCAATACCAATAGTATCGAATTAGTAAGCAATTATCAAAAATATAGTTGTAATGGAATGGTAGGAATTACAAAAAACGGTGAAGAATACATTCCTTGTGAATATCGAAAAATAACTTTCTTAGATTCTAGTTTATATAGTTATTTAAAAGAAAAAACGGGAAGAGAATATGCTATTTTAGAAACAGAAGATAAAACATTAATTTATAACTTAAAAAATAAAAAAGTAATCAAAGAAATACCAATGCGAAATTTAAATATCAATCAAACGGCTATTTATCTATCATACGAAACGGAGTCCGGCAAAAAGGTATTTAACTTTCTAACCGGAAAAGAGGAAACTTTTAAACTGGAAGATACATTGTTATTTTATACTAACTATATATTAAGAAGAACAGAAGGGGAAATTATTTATTACAATAACAATTTTAAAGAAATTGCAAAAATATAAAAGAAAGAAGTAGTTGCCTATGAAAATCGTTAGAAATCAAATAAAGAAAATAAAAACTTGGTTAGTAAAAGAGGGATACAAATTAATTCCAGTTTGTGTTCTTTTTCTAGTTGCAGCATTCTATATGATGTTTTTAACAGCGAAAGAAGTATCTATATTAGAACAAGATGGTAAAGCCATCATAGGAGATGTCATTTTAGATACTTTTTTATCTGGAAATGAAACAGATAGTGTAAAACTTGCATCTTTCTCAGCTTATGACAGTTTATATGAGAATCATGGCAAACTTTATCTATCTAACAATCAAGAAATCAGTGCGACCTATCCACTTTATGTAAATGAAAACTTGAGTATAGTAAATATCAGTGCAAGTAGTAAATTAGTAACAACAAAGTATCAAGAAGAAGATGGATATCCTTATTTCACTTTATCCAATGGAATTTTATATAACTATGGCGATGGAGAACAGGCAAGTTATGAAACTTATTTATTTTTGAAATTATCTAATGGTTTATTTGTAAGTAGTATTCCAATTACAATTGAAACCGCTAATGAAACAATAGACATTCCTATTAATAGTATTTTATATATTGAAGAAGATGCAATTCAGTATTATAGTCCAGCTGATGATACGTTTACTTATCACCGAATTGAAGCACTAGATGATACTTCTAAAATAAAGTATCAAGAAGAAGAAATTACGTTTCAAGAATTACTGGACAATTTAAAAATTACAACCGTTGACGAAGAAAATAAACCAACGCCATTGCCAAGTGCTACGCCTACACCAACAGAAACACCAGATGAAGAAGTATCAAAAGCTGAAAAACCAGTCGTACAATTATCTGATGTAAAAGAAGGAGTGTATGGTTTAAATGCAACGCTTTCTGTAACTGGGGATGTTAGTAAAATTACGAAAGCCATTACTTTTACAGTAACGCGTAATGGAAATGTAGTATTAAGAAAACAATATATTAGTTTTGGTCAAATTAGAATTAATGGGTTAGAACCTGGTGAGCAGTATGAAATTAAGGGTACGTATTCTTATCAAATGGATAATGAAGACGAAGTAACAGAAACATTCTATCAAGACACTATTACAATGAATGATATTTCATCGTTAGGACCAATTGTTGTATCCTTTGAACCAGGAAGTATTTATTCCAATAAAATAGCACTAAATAATTTAAAAATCACAGAAGAAAGTGACCAGGAAGCACTTTATGGATTAAGCAAAGCAGTTGTAGAAATTGACGGTGAACAATATAATGTTGGAACAAAATTATTTACATCCTTATCCAATGGTGATGCAGTAACATATGAAAGTCCAGAGTTATTAGACAGTAACAAAATCGTTAATTTTGTAATTATCATGCGTGATAATTATGGAAATGATTTGCCAATGAGTAATAACACAGGAAGTACAAGAACAGCGAAAGAAGCACCAACGGTAACCATTACAACATTAAAAAATGAAGTAAACGATTTACAACTTCAAATCAATCTAAAAAATAGCGATAATGTTGTTATTGAAAATTATAGATATGTAATTTATACCTCTACTGGTGAAATATTTATGCAAGATCAAGTTCCAACAGATGGTATTTTAAAATTAACAAATTTAAATAGTGAAGATTGGTACCAAATTTTTGTGTATGGTAGTTATGATATTGAAGATGGAAATGGAAAAGTAGAAGATCATACATTTGCTAATATGAAATTAACAGCAGTACCACTTACGACTCTTGGTCTTGCACATATTAATGTGACAAGTAAAGCAACGCAAAATAGTGCGACCTTATCATTAACACTCGATAGTGCTACAGATAAAAGACTCCTTCCTTTTATTAAAGATATAACAGTAAAATTAACTCATGATAAAGAAGAGTATGAACACGTATTAACAACAGAAGAATTACAAGCATTTATTAGTAATGAAACAATTAATATTGTATATGAAAATCTAAAATCTCAGACAGAATACAAAATCGATATTCAAACAACTATCGGAAGTTTAGAACAAGAAGAAGTATTCGATGCAATCTTCTCATTAAAATCAGTCAAAACTTTAAGAAGAGATGCCAAAATCTATTTTAGAAATCGCTTCACGATGCAAACTTTAATTGATTTCGATGTTAAAATTGATGATCCAGATAACGCTATTGAATCAGGACGTATCTTATTAGAAGTAAGAAACCAAGACGATAAATTAATCAATGTAATCTATTTAGATCCTAATCAAGACTTTAAACAAATAACATTAGATGATTTAACACCGCAACAAACTTATCGTTTAACTTATATTATTGAGTCATATAATACTGGATACGATAACAGTACTTATCAAGAAAATTATATTTTATACGAAGAAGAAATTAAAACAGACGGTGGTATTACAGGAGAGATTCAATTACATTCGCTACTTGAAAAACCTGTGGGGAAGAATTTATTAGATTTTAATTCAGAATTTAGTGATGCTAATTTAAAAAATAGAATGTCTTATAGTTTATCGGATAATTCCTTAATTATCTCTCCAACTTCTAATTCGAATGCTTTTATAAGTATTCAATTAATAGATGTAAAACCTAATACAACCTATGTTTTTTCGTACAAAATGGAAGCTGAAAATGGTCCAATTGGTAGTCATAATCCAGAAGTGTTCGACTTAGATTTATTTGCAAAAAATTCTCTTGGAGATAGTTCTGAAAGTTCTATGTTGACAAGCAAAAAGATTTATACTTCTGATTCTAATTATTATATATATAAATTTACTACTAAAAAAGATACCACTAAAATTCGAATTAATTTTTATGTTGGAAATAATGTAAGTAATAATAACGTGGTTGGAAGTATTTATAAATATTCTAATTTTATGATTACAGAAGGAGATGAATATGTATCATATGAACCTTATGAAAAAAATGATGGTTATGAAGCTACATTGCGAACAACTATAAATGATAGTAGAGCAGAAATTACGAATCAAGACTATTATATTGACTTGTACAAAGGCGATGAACTTTTAGATACCTTTCATGGATATCTAGATGAAAATCACCAAGTAAATCAGGTAGAATCAACTCTTCATACTGAAGAACGGTCTACTTATAAAGCAGTATTAAAAATAAAAGTGCGAGAACGGTTTTATGAATTAAATTCTATAGAATTTACTGCAGACCAAGAAATTAGAAGTATCTATACAATTTATGATTTTTTTGCAATGAAAGATTCTAATAAATATCTTGTTCAAAGTGATTTGGATTTTACTAAAATTAATAAATATTATGGTAATTTCAGCGGAGTACTTGACTTTCAAGGACATAAAATTTCGACAGATAATGATGACGGAACATGCCGAATTATGAGTACATTGCAAAATGGAACAATCGAAAATGTAGTAATAGATGCTTATATGAATAAAAAAACACCTTCAGCGTCTGATTCTTGTTTGACATATGACAATAATAATGGAATAATACGTAATGTTCAGGTGAATTTGAAAGAGTCTAATCCGGCAGAGAATCAAAAATTTGGGTTGATAACTATTACTAACAGAGGAATTATTGAAAATTTTGTTATTAATTTAGAATCACCATTGTATGCTTTGAATGAAGTAGGTTCAGTTGCGCAAATAAATCAAAAAATCATTAGAAATGGATATGTATATGGTGAAGCAATTGATGGAAGATTATTTCAATTAGAGGGAGAAGAAAGGAACTTAGGTGGAATTGCTGCTAAAAATATATATGGTGGTTTAATAGAAAATGTGTTTATATTATCAAAGGTAAATGGTTATCCATCTGAAGCCTCAATTACTACAAATCATCTTTCTAATATTGCAAATGGAAAAAGTGAAACAACCGAAGCATATGTAAAAAATTCTTATTCTGTTGGAGCGGGCGAAAATCGTGATATAAATCATGATATTAATGTTTATAATAACAATATTGAAAATGTATATTATATTGCAGATGATATTTATGCTAATAGTCAATACACAACAAAAATTTCTAAATTAACATTACGAAGCAAAACATTTCAAAATGAAACACTTAATACTACTGATATGTTTGAGGTCGACTCACTATTGGATTTAGGGTACTATCCGCAAGTGAAAATGGATGATTGCATGCCAGCACAAGAATATATTCCATTGCCAGAAGTTGAAGATGATGATTTGGCAGATATAATCTCTACAACTGTTATTGAAAGTACAGATAATGAAGCGGTAATTAATATAAATGTTTATAATCCAAATCAAGAAACAATTTCTAACATTGACATTCAAAATGTTGAAACCGAAATTATTAGTCAGGAAACTAATAATCAAGAAACAATTGTTAGAGTTAGAATATTTAATCCCACAATTTATGTTTCTAATTATGAATTAAGAAAATTGACTTTAACTAATAAATTCAATATAACATATAGTAAAAATTATGATAGTGGGGAAAAAACTATTCAAGTTCCATTTTATAGAATCATTAGTAACGTGAATGAGTGGCTAATGTTGGATGATTATCCAACAGAAAATTTTAAAATAAAAAATGATTTGGACTTTAGTGGTATTCCAGAATCTAAAATTAAAACTACTAAAATTTTCCAAGGAATTTTAGACGGCGAAAATCACATGATATCTAATATTAAAATTCAAAACAATAATTATATTTTTTCACATACTCGAGGCGCAATTATTCAAAATATTATTTTCTCTAATATACAGATTGAAGCCAAAACAAGTGGTCATGTTGGAATTATTAATTATAATGATCAAACATTAAGTTTTTTTAATAATATTTATATAAATGATATGACAATTATCACAACCTCTTCTTTACCAAGTAATATTGGTGGATTAATTGGAGATGGTTCAAATGTAAATATTACTAATTGTGCAGTTAATAATTTAACAATCATTGCTAATTCTAATATATCTAGTACTAATCTTGGTGGTTTAGTTGGTAATTTACGGGGAAATGTTACAAATAGTTATGTAAGTGGTTTGAAAGTTGAAGCAACAAACGTACAAAATTCTAATAGTAATTTTGGAGGAATTAGCGGATATGCTGCTAATGGTAATATATCTTATGCTTATGCTGAAGGAAATATTGACATTAATGTTGGTAGTGTTGGTGGAATTGTTGGAAAAACTGAAGGAAATGGGGTAATGAGCTATACATATTCATTTGTTAATATTACAGGTTCAGCAACTAAAATAGGTGGAATAGTTGGAATCAACACGAGTTCAATTTATTTTATAAGTAACAATATGAGTTTAAGTAACTTATATACCTCATATATGACAAATGATATAGGAAGAATTGTTGGCTCTGCAGCTGACACATCATCAGTTTTATCTAATTTTGCATGGAACCAACAATTGATAAATGGAATGGCTTCATCTACTACGAATGGAGAAATATTAAAATCCAAAGAAGAATTATTGACTTATGACTTTTGGAAGTGGGAAACTGGTTTCGTTGATACTGAATTTTTTGATGTTTCGGAATTAGAAAGAGGATATTTACCAAAACTTCTTTCAACAGCAGGGAATTTATTGCCTAATCAACCTAACTTAATGTTAGAAATTCCTAATATTATTATTTCTTCCATTACAATTGATAAAAATATTTCTACCGCAACATTATTAATTGAAATGAGTCATAATGATAATATTAAAATAGAATCTGTTCACATTAATGGATTAAATATTTTAAATGTTAAAAAATTAATATCTTCTGGAAATACTACTACTATTGAGTTGGATGTGTCACCAAATTTAGCACTTGATAATTATACCTTAGATAAGATTACATATCTAGTAAATGGAGAGAAAAAAACAATTGAAATAAATGTACGGATTGATTTACAATTTTATAAGGATATTAATAGTATAGAAGATTGGCAAAAAATTAGTTCAAAAGTAGCAGAAAATTATCGTTTAAATACAGATTTGGATTTTTCGAATATTTTAGAAATTAATCATGACGTAATGATTAATCGATTAGAAGGGACTGGAAATGGGTACACTATTAAGAATATTACAATAACAGACCAAGCGACTTGGCATTTGATTAAATCAGTATCGGCGTCTTTAAATAAAGTAACATTTGAAAATATTAGTTTAACAGATTCATCAAAAACAATTCCGCAAAGTAGCAGGAAATATGCAATTATTGAAATAGCAAATTATGCAAATATAACCAATGTTAATTTTAAAAATATAACAATTCAACCATATAATTCTTCATATGTTGGATGTATAGCATATACTTCATATGGTAGTTTAAGTGATATCAATATGGCTGATATAAATATTAAAGGAGTAAATTATGTTGGAGGATTATGCGGGCAATTATCAGATGTTAGCACTACTAATATCAATGCTGATCACATTACAATATTTGCAACAGGAAATTATGTTGGGGGTATTTTTGGAGAGAATAGCAAAGTCTCTAATCAAATAACTATTTCTAATGCAAATGTTACTGGAGTAAATTATGTTGGAGGATATGCTGGAAGAGGATATGGCAATTTTATTACAATTGATAATGCAGATATTATTGGTGTTAATTGGGTTGGTGGTATTAGTCATGTTGTTTCAAGCACAAACAATTTAGTAGTAAAAAATTCAAATATTAGTGGATCTGGTAATTATATAGGTGGACTAAGCGCGATAGCAGGGGATTCTGGTATTTCAGGAAATTTTAGTGAGGCTTATGTTATTGATAGCACAGTTGAAGGAACAAGTGCCAATTCAAAAAATATTGGCGGATTGTTAGGAAATAGTCGCTATTTTCCTAAAAATGCCGGGGTTATTCGTACTACAGTTACATCTCTAGGTAATAATGTTGGTGGACTTATTGGACTTTATTCCAATGATGGAGTATCTACAATGGCCACGGGTGATAATTTATTTGCTATCGACAGCGAAGTAATTGGTGCTAATAATGTTGGTGGAGTTGCTGGTTATATTGATGAAGGTACTGCAACTAATACATATATTGCTCGTACGACAATTCAAGCGACTGGCTCAAATGCCGGCGGATTCTATGGATATTCTAAGAACGATGCAGTATTATCGTCTGCTAACTATACTAGAATTCAACATTCAATGATTCAAAATAGTACAGTAATTGGTAATGATAACGTTGGCGGTTTGATTGGATATGTTACATCAGAATTGAATTCACCGGATTTTGATGATATTTATTTAGATGTAAATGTTCAAACTACTAATGTTTATGGTAATGCTAATATTGGTATAGGAAATCATAATCCTTATATATCTGCAATTAATAATTTACATGTATACGAAAATTCTATGGTTAATGATAAAACAGTAAAAGAATTATCAAATTCGAATTTGAGTAGTGACCAATTATGGACTGCTGCTGATTTCCATAATCCAGCATCTTACACGTTATCTAGCCAGTGGAGATTAAGCGATATATCAAATGGATATTATCCAAAATTGTATGGATATAATACGACCACTTTATTAGATTATCAAGAAGATGTTCCATTACCAATGGATACGAATGGACTATCAATGTTCCGTTTAATGAGTATGTATCTATTTGAAGAATTCCCAACTTATGAGGTTTACACATCTGGAATTGATACAATTAATATTGAATTTTTAGACACTACTTCTAATGCATATTTTAGAATTGAAACAGCTGATTCAGTTGGAGACTGGATGCCAATTACAAAACGTATTTATACGTTAAATTATAATTTTAATACCGATTTTAAAGTGAGTTTGACAGATGGAAGGCAAACATTCACGAAAGAATTTAAGAGTGCGGATTTAACATTCCCAGCTAGTGTTTATGGAGATAATTATTATTACATAGAAAATAATGTATTAAAAGGAAATCGGAATACAAATATAACAGATGTGATTCATGTTTATAAAAATTATGCATTAAAGAAAAATGGCGAGGTTTATAACTTAAGTTTGAATCAATATGATCATAATGTAGAAAATAATATGATGATATTAGATCAAGCAAAACCATTATATGAATCTTTACAAGATAATGGTTATATTAGAACATATGCAAACTTTACAACTGTAACTAATAACAATACGGAAAAGCTACTAGATTATCAGGTAATCTCTTCAAACAATACTATGAGTATTGTAAATGAAAGTCTTTCCAATCGGAAAAATATGAATGTAATGGATTCATATGGAGATAATGAATATCATACAATTTTAGGAACCGATGGTATGTTACATGACTTAAAAGAGAATATTAAAGTTCCAAATGATTTTAGGAATAAAGATATTCAATTTATGACAGACAACGTTGGTAATAACAATGGATTTGTAATCATTGAATACGAAGATGGAAAACTATATGGATTTAATTATCGAACTGGTCAAAAATTATTTGTAACAAATACAAACACGAATCAATCTGTAACAGATTATTTAATGAATTACTTTACTTCTTCCAAGAGTGTTACAAATGATACGTATCAGGAGTATCAAGAAAGTATCAAACTGAAAGATCAAATTTATGAATCCGAAAAACAAGATAGTGAAGAAAATACATTATCGAAAGATAACTATGTAACAAGTTACAATCCAGTCACGAACGATTATGAAATTTATAAACAAAACACCGTATTGGATGTCGATGTAGAAGAGGATATTTCTGAAACACAAAAGATATATCAAGATATGAACTTGTATCATACTTACATTTCTTCTTCCAAAGCATCAAATAAATGGTTTAGAGCAAATGAACGTACGTTAATTATCGCCATCTGCATTGCGATGATCTTAGTTGCAATTGCAATTGGATATAGAAATATTTATAAGAAAAATAAGAAAGCAGGGGAGTAAAATATGGCAAATTCATCAAGTGTAATTCATGTCAACGTAAATAGCAAAGTAAAAAATGATGCATCAAAAATATTAAACGAGTTAGGACTTAATATGAGTACTGCAGTTAATATTTTCTTAGCACAGGTAGTAAAGAGAAAAGGAATTCCTTTTGAAGTAAAGGAACCAACTACAAAAGAAGATTTAGCTTTGGTATTAGAAGAAATGAATCAAATTATCAACGAAGAGAAAAATCAAGATTAGAAAAAGGCCGAAATATCCCGGCCTTTTTTGATAATAAAAAATAAGAATAAAAAGTCAAAAAATTACTTTGCGGAGTAAAAATGCTAAAAACGCAAAAAATTACTCCACAGCGTAATTTTTTTTATAATGCATTATATTAGTAGCCAGCTAGATAGAGTTATCAAAGAAAAGAAAACTAAAAAAATTGAGAATTCTTTAATTTTTTGCTATGAAAAATCTGAAAGTTATTTTCAATTAAACGAAACTAGAATTTGCCGTTATCACTTTTAAAAAATGTTTAATTTGTATAGAAAGTATGTTTATGTTATTTTTAGTGCGTTTACAGGAAATGGAGGTAATATTTTGAATAAAGAAGAAGTGCTAGTGGCAATGGAATATTTAAGAAAATACAAAACAGAAACTGAAAGAATTGAAGCTAAAACGGCCAAGGAAGGGTTCCCTAAAAAATGCTATGATACGTTTTCTAGTTTTTCAAACAAATATGGTGGCATTATAATATTTGGAATAAATGAAAACAAAAGCTTTTCAATTGATGGAGTCTATGACGTGAACGATTTGCAAACACAGGTAACGAATTTGTGCAGTGATTCTATGGAACCAAAACTTCGTCCTAAAATTTTAGCATTCGAATTAGAAGGTAAAAATCTTCTCGCAGTCAAACTTGACGAAATACCCCAAAACAAGAAACCATGTTATTATAAACCCAAAGGAATAAAAAACGGTTCTTATACACGAGTAGGTGATAGGGATGACATTATGACAGATTATGAATTGTATTCTCTACAAAGTTATAATGATCATGTTTTTGAAGATACAAGGCCTACAAAAAGAGCAGATATCAATGATTTGAATTTGAAAGAACTAAGTTTATATATTAATAAAATAAGAAATTTAAAACCGAATTTTTCAAAAAATAATTTTGACGAATGCATGAAATTATGTGGAATTACTGATGCAAATCATAAACAGATTTATCCCACTCTAGCAGGAATTATGACTTTTGGAAACTATCCGCAGGCATTTTATCCGCAACTATTTGTTGCTTGTGTTGTCGTCCCTGGTGTTGAACTAGGAGACACTGGACAAATGGGAGAAAGGTTTATTGATAATAAGCGTATTGAGGGAACTATAGAAGAAATGTTAAATGGAACTATGAATTTTTTAAGAAGAAATATGAAAACTAGTGTGATTATAGATTCTAATGGTAAAAGAAAAGACAAAAGCGAATATCCATTAGAAGCATTGAGGGAAGCAGTTGCCAATGCTTTGATTCACAGATTATCAGAAGCTTCTGATAAGCGTTATGTTATGAGAAGAAAAATATTATGAGAAGTTGGACTAACAAGTTCTTTTTTTATGGTCTTTTTTAGTAAATTAACTTCTCATAATTTATAATATACTTCGTATTCAATTAAAGAAGGAGATGATTATAATGAATACACAAACTTATATTGAGTTTATACCAAAATTTTTAAATAAGTTAAAAGAAGATGGTGT
>ERZ1643249.497-NODE-497-length-44505-cov-107.469066_pt1 | contig 44505 bp, 67 predicted proteins | sample MGYA00579263_ERZ1643249 | MGnify/ENA primary metagenome ERZ1643249 (study PRJEB29033, sample SAMEA4952264) | chicken gut metagenome | biome: Broiler Chicken; feature: Gastrointestinal Tract; material: Caecum | place: Ireland | collected 2018 | study: Broiler...
CGGCACTCCGGTCGCCGGTGTTGGTGGCGGCACTCCGGTGGCCGGTGTTGGTGGCTGCACTCCGGTGGCCGGTGTTGGTGGCTGCACTCCGGTGGCCGGTGTTGGTGGCGGCACTCCAGTCGCCGGTGTTGGTGGCGGCACTCCGGTGGCCGGTGTTGGTGGCGGCACTCCGGTGGCCGGTGTTGGTGGCTGCACTCCGGTCGCCGGTGCCCTTATCACAGCTTTCGGCCTTTTCTAAGATAAACTTAACTCCCGCTTTGATGATCCCATTAAGGCCAATTTCTGCGCCTATTTTGATTTTCTTCCCAGTTCTCTTGCTGTCTTTTTCTTTTTCTTCGGTCGCATCCAGCTCTACTTCACAGTACCGGCTGTCGGCAGGTGGATAATATCCAAACACGTCCAAGGGAAATTCACAGGCATGAAATCCGCAGGAGCAAAGCTCTGCCTCACTTTCCTCATATTCCTTGCCCACCTCGTACTGGTAGGGTGGTTTATCATCGTCAGGCTGACACTGCAAATTTTTGTTGAAGCCTTTATATGCTTTTATCCAGCTCATTTATTTCCCTCCTTATGCCGCCCAGTAGTCCTCACGGTTCTTTAACCGGGGCTCTTTGGCTTTGCATTTCGCCTTTGCCTGGTTGATTTTGTCCCGGCGGTCTTGGTGGTCTATCGCCCAGCCGCCGATTCCCATCACAAAAAACATGATAAGCACTGCTATTTCCATTTTGATTCACCTCCTTAGTCAATGAGCAAAAAAATACTCAGCAAGCCTACTTTTTGGAATATGTAGAATTTCGCACGCTTTGAGCATCTCGTTCTGCTTAAAGTCGCGTTTATTATTGAGGCTCAAATTCAGCGTGGTTTCACTGATTCCAAGGGCTTTTGAAAAAGTTTCCTGGGTGTATTTGTACTCTCTCATCCGCCCAGTCAGCTTGCTGTAATCGTATTGCTTCATCGCATTCACCCCTCTCTTTCTGTTCTGGCTCTATTGTAGCACTTTCGATTTCTGAAGTCAATAGTTTTTTAAAGTTTTTCTTGAAAATTCTAAAGTTTCGTGTTATAGTGGTATACAGAAGGGAGGCGGACACATGGCCGAGTTTAAAGACAGGCTGGAAGAAGCCTTAAAATTAAGAGACATGAAGCCCGCTGAGCTTGCGAGGGTATCTGGCGTCACGGAAGGGGCTATTAGTCAGTACAGGAAGGGCGCATATCCCTTCTTCTCCGCCAATTAGAAAATGGCTTGATTCCTGGACTTTCTAGGCTTCAAGCCGTGTTTCTTGATTTTTAGTAACCGTTATCGAGGTATAAACACCGCAAAATATACGCCAAGACCGCCATAAAATCGCAGGATATCACACGGAATATCACACGAAAAAAGCCGGAATTTTCCTGGGTTTGGAGCTGGTTTCATCGGTGAATGCAACACATGCAGACAATAAAAAAAGCCCCGGAAATCCTAGAACCTAGGACACCCGAGGCTTTTCTTAAAGCTTTATGAACCTTACATCCCCGCTTTCTCGGCTGACGCGGCTTTGGATGCCGCCCGAGGAAGGGGCTGTAGTGTTTGATGTTGAACCGCTCAATGCGGATTTTGAAATACTTCTAACAGCAGGGAGAGATATAGAACGAGCACGGCTGCTTGATGAAACAGCAGACGCTTGTGGCACACTTCTTCTCGTGGTTGACATTCGCGTTGTAGTCGCTCCTCTTCTTCCAGTAGACAAATTGATTTGCCCAAAGCTGCTGGTGGAGTAAGCCGGCTTTTTCCTGGATGACTCAGAGGAACCGGAAGAACCAGAAGAACCTCCAGACCCACTCTTGCCTCCGCTGGAAGACGACGCCTCTCCAAGAAGATATGCGGTGGAATCCATTGTGTTGCCGTTTGCGTCATGCAGTTCAAAGTGCAGGTGGTTGCCGTAGGAATTACCGGTATTACCCATGTTGCCGATTTGCTGACCCGCCTTGACGGAGTCTCCTTCCTTTACCAGTACATCGCTTAAATGGGCATAAATTGCGCTTCTCCCATCCGAGAAGGTTACCTGGACTAGATTGCCGTAAGAATCGTTTCCTGTGCTTCCCTGGGCATTGCCGCGTCCGGTTTGCACCCAAGTCACAACACCATCTTCCGTATTGTAAATGGGAGGGTAAGGGTCAGAGCCGATATGGGAGATGTCTGTTCCGCTATGTCCATCGTTGCCATACATCTGTGTGATTCGCGATTTCGAGAACCCTTCTACGACCTCGTTCCTTTTGCTTGCCCCAGTAGAGAACACGTCGCCTTGATACAATTCTCCGCCATGCCACGGCGTTTTATCTAGATTTGCGGCCGTGTATTCGGAGAGATACAAAGCGTCTTTTTGCTCGCTTGTCAAGGGGAGGGAGTTGAGGTAAGCATTTACCTTGCTTTGCTTTGTTCCCATCCCTCGCGAAATGCTTTCCCCATTTTCGTCTTTATCGGCTTCAATTTTGCTGTACGCAATCTTGAACTGGAAGTGGTCGCCCATTCCAATGCCAGCGTCTAAGGATTCTTCGAGCTCACTATAAGCCTTTACATCCATCATGCCGTACAACGCCGCAAGCTTCTCGTCGTCCGTGTAATTGGAATTGACAACAGCTAGGTATTTCTCGTTGTTAGAAACAGACGACTCTCCCTCAGCAGGTTCCAAAGTGGCGGTCATGTGCAACAGGTCTGTGTAGGTTTCTAGGTCTGCGCCTGCCATTACCGCTCTTTGTAGCCCTGAGTATTGCGAGTCGCTCATCAACGTTCCCAAGACCGCCATGCGCTCTTCCTCCGAAAAACCAGAACCGGCTGCCGCCATATACTTCTGATAGTCAGAAACCGAATCTTTTCCGCTCTCTGGCTTGAGATGAGAAATGTCAGACATGATTTGCGCATACGCTTGCATAGAACCGCCTAGCTCTAAAGAGCTTTTGAACTTGTTATACGTACCTTCTTCCATGATGGCGGAAAACGCTTTTAGTTTTTCATCGTCAGAAAAGCTCGACTGCGCAATGGCAAGGTATTTTTGGGAGTTTGTTATGCTGTCTTTTCCCTCTTCTGGCTTAAGTTCCGCAAGAAGACTCCCTATTCCATACGCTGTGTCTTCACTTAGCCCAGCTTCCGTGAGCTTGTCGTAATTAGTGCTATCGACAGGAGACATGGTAAAATAGAGGAACGAATCCCTGAGTGCTTCTTTTTGCGAAACGTCCCAGTCTTGTTCATCCAACCACTTAGAAAACTCAGATGCTTTCAGAGAGGTCTTTTCGTCTTTTCCATAGATGGTGCTATACATGGACTGAGCTTGTAAAATTTGGTCCATTGACACACCGGCGCCTAAAAGCGAGTCCATATCTTCTTTCCTTGAGTCAGAAGCAAAAGTTTCGTAAATGACTCGTTCGTCTTCTGCTGAAAGCCCCATGCTCAAAAGCACGTCTGCTTTTTCAGCTGTGTTAGCATCACTGGTCTTTGCCCTAAACGAGATAGCATCCGCAATAGAAACGCCTTTGTCCACTAAGCCTTTCACATCGTTAACCCAATTATCAGGTTCGTAATCTGAGAGGTTGGCCTTTGCCAGTGCATCCGCGTACTTATACACGTCTTGCACTGCTTTCACCTTAGTGTTGTCGTCCATGTTTTTGTATATAGAAGACTCTACCAAGTGATTCAGCGCATCCAACGACATTTGGCCCCTTTCTTGGACATATTGCGTGTATTGCTGGGCTGTGAGATAAATGGTTTCTCCGTTCACAGTAATGCTTTTTTGAGGTTTGCTGGGAAGAACAGATGCGTCTCCCGTTGCGTTGTATAGGCTTTCAATAGCCGCCTCTGCCGGAGAGGTGGACTTTTTCTCCAGGTAACCAGGAGAGAAAAAGTTTTCCCACCAAGAACCACTTTCTTCAATCCTTCCAAAAGCGTCCTGATAAGGTTTCATTTGGTTGCTTAACCCAGGAATTTTCATTTGCGCAGATTGAATTGCTCTAGAAAGAAAGTCAGGTAAAGGACTGTCGTTTTCTACATACGATGTTCTTCGAATGTTGTCAAAGAAAGAACGATTGATTTGCCCTAACAGCGTGGGCACGCCCTGCGTAAAATAATCTGTAGCAGCAGAAGTCAAAATAGACGTAACAGCTGTTGCTTGGTCATACGCTGCAGTTTGAATAGCACTGTTAATTCCATCAAGCATCGTCAGATTAAACACGGGCTCTGTAATATTCGTGATAGCTTCCACCACGGTAGAAAAATCCAAAGTCCCTTCGCCGTATTCCTGGATAGCGTTCCACATTTCTACGCCCACAAATAAAGGAAGCGCGGTGGGAGCCGCCCAGTCCAAAGTATAGGTGTATGGAATGCCTAAAGGAGACAAGTCCAAAGCGTAGCTTTGAGCACCTGTCATTTCATCGAAGTTTCTCTTTTTCGTGTTGTCGTCATCGCCGCCGATAATCAGGCCCTGAGAAGCAAGCCACATACCAAGAGCGAGAACACCGCTACCAGTTAGGCCGGTTGCGATAGAGTCAACAGCTTCAGCTGCTGTTTTATTGCCTTTTCGCACGTCGTAGGCAGCTTGTTTTACGCCATTTAGCAGTCCGATTGGACTATATTCGATGCCGCGCTTTACAATGTTTGCTGGTGTTTTTGAAAACGGAACTAAGCCGCTGACTATTACTCGCCGCGCTTTTCCTCCACTTGACGCAAAATTATTTAACTGAGAAGCCAAGGCGCTCGCATCTCTAAATGTCGCCTTTTGCGCTTCTCGAATTGCATACGTGCGGGCCTTCTCTAAAGTTGACCCGGTCATATCCTCTGGAGAAAGCCTGTTGGCTTTCATGTACTGCGCCATGCTGTCAATGTACGCGCCTTTAAGGAAGAAGGTGTCCTCCGCCTCAAGAGCTGCGCTGTTCAATTTGGCCAAGGCATTCAAGGGTTTGTCGAGTCTTGTTTTCCCGATAACGCCCCCTGAAAACGGGTTGGTTTTCATTGCTTTAATCCCGGTCACGGAATTATACTTCCCTCCGCCTTGAACAACGCCTTTCATGTTCTTAAAATCGTTTCTTGCGAAAGCTCTGTCCACGTTGCGAGTAGTCAAGGATTTTGTGCGTTCAATCCCCTGGCCGCCCATCAATCGATTTAGCCGGTCTACGCCTGCCTCGGTGACAGCTCCAACTTTGTTCTTAAGCCCTCGGAGAGAAAGGATTCTGTTGCCAAACAAAACGTTGCCAACAATGTTTCGAATGTGAGTTTTGGGGTTCCCGAGCATAGCCAAGTATCTCCATGCGTCCCATTTGTCCATCCATGTGTTTGGCGTTTGATTAGCAATGTCTGTGTACAGTTCTGTAGCGGCCTTGTCAATCTCCTCTTGCGTTTTTGCATCCATTAGTTTTTGGGCCAGGTCGTCATTTATCTTAATGTTCGGGGCTTTGTCTCCCAAGGTTTTCTTCAAGTCCCGCTTAAGATTTTCGACACTCTGTTGAGCATAATACAGCTTACCTTCAGGAGTAAGTTTCTTAAGCATTCTCATAGAAGAAACTGCTTGGCCCAGCCTGGTGCCTTCCGCCGCTAACTCCGCTGCCAGTTTCAGCGCGGTGACGGTGTCTCCCACTTTAGCTGCCTCTGCATAAAGAACCTGGCCTAAAAGCATATCGTCCTCGCCCACTGTTCCGCGCTTTACAGCACCATTCCACTGGTTAAGAGCATCTTGGTATCCATAATCCTGGATGTATTGTACCTGCTTTTCCAGCTTATCTCTTTGCTTGGAGGGCTGGTAGCTGAATACTCCGTTTGCTACCCCGCCTTCAAAGTCCTTGATGAGTTCGTCTGGAGTAGCTTTTGCCTCCATTTCGGTGCGAGTAAACCGGCTAACTCTGTCCTTGCCATTAGTGGAGCGAGGGACTTGTACATCTCTTTCTCGAGGAGGTTCCCCTTCCGGGAAACTTCCGTACTCGTCCACCATTTGTTGATACCGAGTATTGCCCTCTTGCGGTTCTCTCGTTTGTTTTGGCTGATTAGTCCTTTGTGTGAGCCGCTGGGTGAGACGGGTGTCTGTTGAGTCTAATGATTGATATTGCTCGCCAGACAGTTCACTCTGAGCCATCGGGTCTTCCACGCGCATTGCAGGGGTTCCTTCATTTTGCAGTTCGATTTCCGCTACCGTTGTTCTTTCTTGCGCGCCACCAAGATTCGCGTCTTCGCGAGCGAGTTCGGCGTCAGAATAGCCTTCCTGGGAGTTTAATTCCGTTTGTTGAGTAGATTTAAGGGAAACAGCTTCGCGGCCTTGTGAGGCCTCCTGGAGGGCCTGAGAGTATAGCCCTTCTGCACGTTTTAGAAAAGCCTTTTCGCTGTTGCCGGTCACTTTCGCAATCATCCTGGTAATCCAGTTTTTAATGCGGGTGGCCAGGCTCCTATCCGTTTCCGCTACACGGCGGATAGAATCCGCGTCCGTGAAAAGATTCTGAGAAATGTAATCTGCCACAAGCTCGGAATCCACGTCCAATTCTTTCCCCAGTTTATTGTACAGTTCTGTTTTCTGCTGCCGAAGGGTTTCGGCTTCATCCCCCAGTTCGTTTAGCACCAAGTCTTTCAGTTTTTGATAGGCCTGTGTATTTTCCAGGCTGTGCGTGAGCTCATGCGAGAATACGGTATTAACACTGTCAGCGTTGGGGTTGATATGGATTTCCCCGGTTTGTGTGTCGTAATAGCCGTTTTCGGTGGAGGCCAACGTATCATCAAATACAGTCGTTACCCCGATATCGTTAGACAACTGGGAAATTTTGTTTTGCACTTCTGTGTTGACGGGCTGTACCCGCTCGGTGTTTACCGGTTCCTGGGCAGAATACTGTCTTGCGGGCCGTTGGGCTTTTACCAGAGAATCAGCTTCTTCTTTTGTTAGCCCAAACTGTTGCAGATTCTGGGAAAGTCTACTGTCTGTTGCGTTATTCACTACCCCGGCAGCACCGCTCATCGCGCCACCGGCAATACCACCCACAATGAACGATTGCAAAGTGTCGCTGCCAATGTCTTCCCACGCTTTGCGCTCTGCCTGCTGGCGGCTCATGCCCTGGTTCATGTACTGCTGCACTGCCTGGTTTCTAGCAGACTTCGTACCAGAAATAAGCTCATCGTAAATGGTTTGCGCCACTTGTTCCGCTGCTTCTTCAGAGCCCTCTGCGAGGAAGCTTCCTAAGACCTGGCGCAGCAGCTGCGTTGCCGGTTTCTTTCCACCCGCCAAAGCTGCTCCAATTTTGTCCAGCCCTATTTTCTCAAGTGCCGTGGACACCACCGCGCTGGTAGCTCCAAATGCCATAGCTTGCTGGTTAGTCAATCCACGACTGGCAGCGTCCGCATACCCGCTAGCACCGCCCATAAGACCCATGTACGCTGTGCCTGCCCCAGGGAGATATGCGTTTGCAACAAGTGCTGGAGCCATGTCTGCAATAGCATAACCTGCCTGTCCCAGTGTCTGCAACACAGGATTGTTCGTCTGCTCTAGGGAAGCTTGCCTGGCAGTTTCTTCAGCACGAAGTTGTGCTTGCCCTCTGGTATTGGGGTCTGCGATTCTGTTGCCGTCCTGGCCAAGGGAAGCTATTGCTTCCGCTGCAACTCTCCCTGTTGTGAAAGGCCGCGTAATGATGGTAGAAAGCCCAGCCAAAGTAGGGTTTTCTTCAATAGATTGTTCCATCAAGTTTTGCCGCCTTGTTGCTAAAGTCTGGTTGATTTCCCTGGAAATTCCTTGCTTGTACGCGTTAGCTTTTTCGGGGTCAGTGTACATATAATAGCTGTAGATTTCTTTCTGCTCATCTGTCATAGCGTTGTATTCTTCATAAGAATCCAAGTTACCGCTATTCATGATGATTCGCAAATACTCATCTACTAACTGTTCGCCCTTCTTGGCGTCACTCTTAAATTGTGGGTCGTTTTTGGCGAGTTCTTCCAGCTTTTGAGCTTCTTCTTGCTCTTGCAGGGTTGCCAGGTTACTCTCCACGGTTTGAAGCTGTTCGTTAAGCTGCCGCAGCTGCTGGAGTTGGAGATTAGCATTTCCGGTTCCACGGTCAATACTATTTTTAGCAGTTCGGGACATAGCCTCAATTTGAGATTGCAGCTGGTCTCGTTGCGTTTCCAAGTCCTTTTTCATCTGCCGATTAGCCTGGTTTTGGGCCGTCAATACACTTTGATAGTCCTTTTTCACAGAGGCACTTAACCCCCCCTGGTTGCTCCAGTCAAAATTTCCGAACAGGGTGGTATAGTTTTCCTCTGCTCTTTGTGCTGCCGGGGCATAACGGTTCAGAGATTCCGCAGAGCGATTGTATTCCCTGGCGGCTGTGTTGTAATCATCGGTCAGCTGAGAATACTTGTCCAGGTCTCGCTTGTGGTCGTTCTCCCACCTCTGCAAATCTCGCAAGGCCGCATTAAACTGATTTGCGTTGAACGTTGAAGGGTTTGCCTGGTAGTTGGACAAAGCCTGATTTGCCCGGTTGATTTTTGTTTCATAATCGTTGGCCAGGTACTTAAATCCACTCTGGTTACGGTAGTTTTCCAGTTTTTCTTTGGAAGCTTCCAGCCGACTTTGTTTCTCCTCATGAATGGAAGACAGTTTTTTCCACGTGTTTGCACGTGTGTCTGCCAGTTCTTTGCTGGCATTCAGTTTGCTTGCCGTCACGCCGGGCACCGTATTGTTGAACTCCCTTCGGGCCCTTCCCGCCTTAATCTGTGTCCACGTGGGCAGCGTGACGCGTTCCGGCTCAGATTTTTGTGCTGCTGTAGTAGTCTGGTTGAATTTACGCCGATTTCTCCCAGCCTCTATCTGCTTTTTTGCAGAAGAAGTTGAAGTCTTTTTGCTGCTACTTCCAGAGCTGGACGGCTTTTTTGTGCTTCCTCCATCGTTAATCAGAATGAGCTGGTTGTTAATAGGCATGGTATAACCCCCTTATTTGAAATACTGGGATATAAGTTGGTTTAAATAGGTAGTGTTTCCGAGGTTCGCTTGAGCGATAGCCAGGTTATACATCATTTCGAGACGCTGTGCATCCGTATTGTTTAGCATGTCTTCGTTTGCAGTAATTCCGAGCAGGTCCTTCAGCTTATCATAGTCTCCATACTGGCCAGCTAACAAAGCAAGATTGTAAATCCGGTCGTAATTTTCCGGGATATTACTGATGTCAAAACCTAAATCTTCCAGCTTAGAGTAATCTCCAATCTGAGCTCCGTACAACGCATTTTGCAAAGCTTCCTGACGGTTTGCAATTTGGGTGTTAAGCTCGTCAATGTACTGGCCATATCCAAAGCTTCTGTCAGCGTTCCACTGGGATAGCTCATTCAGATACCGGTTATACGCCTGCTGGTACAATTCAGGAACCTTGTCCGTCATCTGGGCTGCATAGTAGTCCCCAGCCTGGGTAGCTGCCGCTGTAGCATAGGAAGAAGGAATTCCCCCAGTAGATGCAGCCGTAGTCCCCAAAGCGTCCTGGGTAGCTCTTTGACCTTCTCTTGTGTACTGCTTCTTGTAAGCCTGCCACACAGGGTCGCTTTCCAAGTTATAGGAAAACGTTGGCTTTTCCGGGGCCACATAGTCGTTAGGGGAATCGACTGGAGTGTACCCGAAGCCGTCATCGCCTCCAAGATAGCCACCATACAGAGAGCGGATGGCCTCGGCCTGTTGGTTGTATTTTGCTCTATCAGCTGCCGTTTTAGCCTGGTTCCACCGAACCTTAGCATCGATTAGGCCCATGCCTGCATTAGGGTTTTTCTGCGCAAGCTGCATGTCCGCGTCAGAAAATCCAATCCCGCTTTGGTTGTAGGCTTTCAAGAAATCGTCGTAAGTATAACTGACTGCCACTGTTATTCACCCTTTCTGTTAAAATAGTTCACTGCCAACATATCTCTTTCGAGTAAAGCTCCACAGTTTCCACACGCCGGTCGCTTGCAGCTTAATGCGGAAATGGTCGCACCGCCGGGGAACAATGGGAATTAAGAATGTCCGTTTTCGGGACGCTGTCAAATTGGCGATTTCCATCCATTGCTTGCTGTCAGGCCGCATGAAGACCTTCATCGTTGTACCTTCATCAAGCTCCATGCGAAGCTGGAATTTCAAAAGCCCCTTTTTGTCTGGACTTTCATCGTAGAAATCATTGAATTCCACCCAGCTTGTCAGTGGCCCTTCTGCAGTCCCTTCCTCCACCGGCCTTGACCGTCCATCCAGCCACATATTTCCATCGGCCCCAAGCATATACAATCCACCGTTCCACGCAAAGCCAACAGGAGCCCACGCGTCTTCTCTATGCCACAAGTTGGTCTCTGTGTCATACACAAAAAGGCTGTATTCCCCGTCTCCGTCCTGCATGGATACAAAATAACGGCGGCCATCCGAGCCGGCCACCGCATTGTGATAATCTTCAGTTCCGAAAGGTCTATACGCAGACTGGGGAATGCCGCCGGCATACACGACTATGCCAGCCCTAGAAAGATACATCAGCCTTTCCCCAGCAACGGCCAGGCTTGCGCCGCTGCCAGCTTCTACCCCCAGGCTGGCGGATCCCATTACCTGGAAATTAGAAGGTTTGTCTCCATACACCTTGTATATGTGTTCTTCCTTGAAAAAGATAGGATATCCCAGATACGAAGTACAGGCAGTGAAGTCGCCAGCGCTTCCCACGTCCACCGCAAAACATGCTGTCGAAACCGTGTCATAGTTATCCCAGATAAACGGGTTTCCCAAATAAGAACACCGAATAGTATCGCCTTTGCATCCCCAAAGCCGGTTCTCGTTTTCACATATGAAGTCTAAGTCGGGAACCTCTCGCTTCAACGTTAAATTTTGTCCGCTGGCGTTAGTGAAGCTGTTTTCGTAAAAGCGCAGCGTTTTTTTATCGTCGGATATTTCTCGAATAATAGCTGTTTTGTTGTTCCCTGATTGAGTGCTCCCACTGATAACGATTGCCTCGTTGACCTCGAAAGGGAAGGGTGAGCCAGTTGTAACTATGGAATTACCAGCAGCACTTTCTCCAGCATAGGTGCCGTCTTGAAAGCGGGCGGTGCCGCTCCAAGAGGCCTCCAAATTTCCGAACTCATCTTTGACGGTGTTGTAATAGGCTTTGTCAGGGAATATTACTAGGTAGGCCCCTAACGCACAGAAAGTCTTCTTGCTATTAGCCACCGTGCCCTTCTTGGTGCCTTTGTAGTAGAAATTCGTTCCATCCACCCAAAACAAACCGTCTTTGGCGGCAATCCCGTTGGGCGTGGACAAAGTGCGGATTTTTGTGCGTTGCGGCCTTGGCGTTAACATGGGGGAGAGGTCGCCACACAGGTTTTCCATATCCCAAATGCTTCCCTCATCAGCGCCTAGGTTGTGGTCGTACCCTCCAAATTCCACCTGCATCTGTTTTCGTAGCCCATCTGTATTGGGAAGAACTGGCAATCCTTGCATGTTATCACCTCTCAGTTTGATACTATCTTAGTGTTGTTATAGTAAATGCCGTCGTCTCGGAATTCATAAGCCAGTTTGTTAGGGGAATGAATTCGGGCGGCGTTCTGCCCGCTTATTTCAACTCGACCGCCGTCTGCGCCTATGTACACATTGGCGTTTTTGGATGTTACGGACAGGTTGGTGTCTGAAATGAGCTTTAACGCGAAGCTTCCCATTGCCTCGAAAAAGACTCTATACCGGCTTTCGTTGCCAGAGCCATCGCTGTTTCCGTAGGTATCCATCTGGATACGCCCTACCATCTGGTTGTTGTAGTAGAACCGTATTTCTCCGTCTGACGCTCCTTGTGAAGAATTGAGAGAGCATTTCAAAACGGAACCTTCTATGGTACCACTCTTAACGTGTGAGCCGCTGATATAGGTGACGCCCCCCTGGGTGTAGACCTGTAGCCCGTCCACATCCTGCTTTACTTGGGAAAACTGGCCGTTCAGATTTGAAACTGTACTGGAAATGCCGCTGACCTGGATTTGCAAAGATGAATAGTTCCCTTCAACATCTTCCACTTGGTTAACTATCTCGCCTACATCCGCAAAAAGTGTAGATATGTTGCCCTTCATATCAGTGACTTGAATTTGAATGGGACCCGTAAATTGCTTTTGCATCCCATCCAGTTCAGATTCATTAAAATTGCTTATCCCGAGATTGTTTAAAACATATCTCAACTGTTCAAGCAACATAAATAAATAGTTTGTAATGGTTGATATCTGTTCTTTTTGGGATTTCCCTGATAAGTCAGGAAAGTTAACATCTGCCATCATGATATTGTTAGGCATCCAAGCACCTCCATAAAAGAATAGAGGTGGGAAAATTCCCACCTCTAGTTCTCTTTAGTCTTTGTTCAGCTGTTCCATGCATCTCCGGATTTTTTCTTTGTCGCGTTCACTCCCGGCAGCGGCCATTGCACTTTCCAGCATGTCCATCAGTTCTTCTTTTTCACCGTGGCTGTATCCGTTCATGTACCTACCCCGGCTGTCTCGCCGACGTCGGGAATACCCGTCGCCATACTCGCCCTCATAATCACGGTCTCTGTACCGGCGGGAATATTCGCCGTAACTGGATTCGCCTTTCAGCGCCTCGATTTTGTAGATGTTTTTGACTGTATCTGTAAGCAAGTGGATTTCTTCATAATCCGTTTTGCTCAGATTCCCCTGCTTGGAAATATCCTCCAGTTCCTGGCATAGCTTGTTTTCAAGCTTCCGCATGTATTCCATAATAAAGTCTCCTTTCAGCAAATGCGAGTGACAATCAGAGAAGCGTTTTGCAACTCGATAGTCTGTGTGTTCACGTTCTTTACCGAGACGGTCACACAACAGCCACGGGGTACGTCCACATAAGCCGCCGCAGAAACATTGAACTCATTTTCTACAGCAGCAGGTGTTACAGTCGCTGTGGCGCTGGCTAACGCTTCTCCTTCTACCGCGATTGCGATAGAGATGGGGCCTACAGTCCCACCAGTGGGAATTGCAATGTTGCCGTTAAACTGCACCAGGTATCTAGCCCGGAACTGGTTTGTCACACCACGCAGTGTCACAATGCCGGCGCCCTCTCTGTGTACAATGCAGTTAGACCCGGAAACAGGGGTTTCAGTAAATACAGCATTTCCGTTTGCTGCAATTTGCTGCACAAATACATTGGTATACTGAGCCATATTCACATTCCTTTCTATAAACAAAAAACGGCGAAGCTGTTGCCCCGCCGCCTTTCTTGTTAGTATCGGCATAGGGGCCGACCATTTCCGCATTGTTGCGAAAAAGCTAGTTATGCAATTAGCAGCCACATGTTGCGCCGCACCCATTATTCAGCACCCCGTAGGGAGTGCCGTAGCAACAATTAGGGTTGGGAACCACATAGGCAGGTACAGGGCAGTCACGACCGAGACGTCGGATCAGCTCCGCCTGGTTTGCATCCATCGTAGCAGTCAGATACGCATTTTGCGCACTCTGAGAAGCAGCAAACTTCAAGGACTGATTCTCCGCCTGGAGCGTGGCGATCTTGTCCTGGGTCAGGAAATCCAAGATGGCACGGCTGTTGGCGTTCTGGTTGTCGATGATGTCCCGGGTACTGTTCTGGATGGTGTTGCGGGTGTCGCATGCCTGGGTAGCCAGATTGTAGTTGACACCCTGGATCGCCTCGCGGGTCTCGCAGCAACAGTTGGCAAGCTGGGTAGCAAGGGCGTTATGGCCCTGCATCAGCGCGACATTGGTGTTGTTAAAACCCTGCTGGGTCTGGTAGCCAAGCTGGCAAATCGCATTGTCCACGCCGTGGAAACCAGAGGTGACAGAACCCAGAATGTCGCGCTGGCCGCTCTCCAGATTGTTCAGAGCAAAACCCTCATTGATATCAGCGCGAGTAGCCCAGCCCTGGCCTGCGGGGTTGTTAACGCCACCGGCATTGCCATAGCCGCCCCAGCCGAACATGCCAAAAATCAGAAACAGGATGATCCAGGAGGCCCAGTCGCCGCCCCAACCAAAACCGCCGTTTCCGTTTCCATAGACAGGCTGTACCTGCATGGTGGTTTCCGTATTAAGAGACATATTTTTTCTCCTTTTTCAAAATTATTTCAAATCCGTGGCCACGGAGATTTGACGTTATTTCCCGAACATGCTCCTCAGCGGTTCCAGCATTCCCTGAATCTGATGCGCTTGCTGTTGCGCCTGGTTCAGCTGGTCCTGTGAGATTCTCCCGCTGGAGACCATGTCGTTAATCACCTTTTGAGGGTCCTGCCCTTTCATCTGCTGCATGAATTGCTGAAACTGCTGAAGCATGCCGGGCTGCTGTTTTCCTCCCAGCGCTTGAAACAACGGGTTACTCATGGGATTCCTCCTGTTCTGTCGCATTGCCCTTTACAAGCTCGTCCATTCTGGCGGTCAGCATTTCAAATTCTTTCCGGGTTACATATTCGCTCGAGGAAATCTGCGCAGGGCGTTGCACCCGCTCCACAAGGTCATAAATCTTCATGCTGGGTTTACCGGCAGCGTCTGCCTGTTTCAGATAAATTACAGGATTATTGCTGTCCCATAACGCAACCGCACTGTTGGGGGCGACAAGATAGTTAAAAGCTTCTTGCTCGTTCTGTACCCACACAATTGACTGCCCCTGTTGAACAGGCTGTTGCATAGGCTGATACGGTTGCCTTAGCTGTGCCAGCTGGTCGGGCATGGGCGCTTGATATGGCTGATAGCCATAATACGGATAATTTGCCACGGCTTAACCTCTTTTCCAATAGAAAATAACTACCTCGTTGCTGCTATCCCACGTGTCGTAAATTACGCCGTCAATCAAACAAACAACATGGTTCGACAAAGCTAGAAGATACGTCCCTGTGGGATGGGATTCGCAAAACTCACCAACGGTCATATCGTCAGGGGCCAAAGCCCTAGCGAAATTGTGTCTCCTCAGATATGCGTTCCACACCTCTTTAGAATCCGGCATGTTTTTGAGAAGCGCGCCTTCAATCGCCAATCCCCAGTAAGTAGTTTCCCAGTCTTGGTCAAGCGCTTTTGACATGGCACGTACCGTACAATCGTCCACGTTTTTCCCTTTTGGGTTTGGATTGTAACCTTGAAACATTCCAAAAAACCTCCTGCGGTTATGGCTTTATTTTAGTGCTTTTCACAAACAAATGGAACCGATAGAATCCTGTTTGTTTCCGCAAAAATTAGGGGACTATTCCAATATCTTCCGAATCCACCACACCCCGCCCCAAGCCCTTCCTAATTTTTCGATTCCTCTGCGATACCACTTTTGCATGGTATCTACACTAAAACCGGATTCTTCTGCAGCCTGGTTTTGCGTTTTGTCTTTCCTTCCACACAAGGTGATTGCCAGTTCTTCCTTCCAGGTGAGATTTGCCATTTTCACGGCAAACTCCACCAGGTCAGAAGATTCACACCGTAAAAATCTAAGGACGTCTTTCTCCTCCATAGCATAAACCTGTTTATTTGTCGTGCTCGTTCTTCAGCACCGCTGCCACTTCCTGGCGGGTGATGAAACTCTTGGGACGGAAGCTGCCGTCTGCGTCTCCGTTCATCAGGCCCTCCGCCTGGACGAACGCCACGGCATCTTTTGCCCAGCTGGAAACGGGCTTTGCCGCCAGCTCCGTGAAGTAGGCCTCAATCTCTTCTCGCGCCGCCGCTTTGGCGATGGCTTTCACTTGGGTTTCAGTCAACTCTTTTTCCTCCTCTGGTTCGGGTTCCGGCTTGGTTTCGCCGTTCATGGCTTTGATAATGCTGGGGTAGTCCTTATAGGCCCAGTTGCCGTCAAAGTTGCGGCCGCCAATCACCCAGCTGTTGGTGTACTGCCACATACCATAGGGGCCGTCGTACTGGCACTCCTTGTAGTATTGGGCCACCCATTTGTCGTACTTGTCGAAAATGGGGCTGGTCAGGTAATTCTGCCACCAACTAGTGCTGGCGTACACGCCCACATACAGGCCCGCGGCTTCCATCGTCTCGCAGAAGCCCTCCGCCGCGCCGGGAAGGTCCCCGCCCAGGGTGGAGTTTGCCTCCATGTCAAACCACACCCCGTACAGGGGCTTTCTTCCACCCAGCAGTCGCAGCATATGCTTGGCCTCCTGGATGCCTCCGTTGCGGGTGGTGGCGTAGGAAAAGTGGTAGGCTCCCCAGGGTATACCGGCGGCCTCCAGCAGCTTCACATTGGCCGCGAAACCGCTGTCCTGCTGGCCCGGGTAGTCCGAGCCAAAGCCCGTCTTGCAGATGACAAACTCCACGCCTGCCGCCTTAAGGTCCGCCGCCGTGCAAGGGGCGATAGGGCCGGAAATGTCCACGCCTTTGACTGCCATGCTCATTCCTCCTTTTTAGGCTCAGTGTATGTAAGGGCCTGCTTGCTGTCGCTGATGCCGGCGGTGGTGGGGTCGTTCACCACGCCCAAAATCACCAGCACGGCGAACAGGGCGTTGACCACACTCAAAAGCTGGTTGCCCAGCTCGCCGAAGTCCAGAGTAAAGCCAAACACCGCCGCGATGGTCTGGATGAGCAAAAGCACGGCGGGGACAAGCGTCACCCAGAAGTTTTTGTTCTTGATTCTCGCAATCCAGTTGATATTCATGGTAAAATCCTCCAATCCATCAAAAAATAGAAGTATGCGCAGGAGCACGTAAAAGAAAATTCCGCCAACAGTATTCATGGCTGCGGCCCCTCCGCTAAGAAGTCCCCGGTCTCTAAAAGGGTGTCGTACACCCTGCCAATGTTTTTGACAGCATGGACGCACCTCTGATTTTTATAGTCCGGGTGGGCCTGGCAGTATCTTTCATATTCGTCGATTTCCGAGAGGATGTCTATAAAGTCCTCTCGGGTGTGCCTTTGATGTCTCAGGCACTCGGTGTTGAAGCGCAGAATCCGTGTGCGGTGCTGGTCTGCGGTGTGCTTCCCGTCGGCCTCGATATGCTCCTCCAGCTTTGTCTTGGTCTCGCTCACCTGCTGTAAGACCTCGCCGTTGATGGCCCGCCCCAAAGCCTTGGCAATGGCGCTCCAGGGGTCTACCTTCACCGGGGCAATCTGGATGAGGGTAAGCAGCGCCACAGCGCCAAGGCCCCCTCCCAGAAGGATGTCTAGGATCACTCGACTACCTCCTGCCAGTCCTTGGGCTTCTCCGCAGGGGAGAATTTTGTCTTTTTGGCAATACAGGTGCACTTGGTGCCGTCAAAGGTTACGCCCTCGCCGGAGAAGTACCAGCGGTCGTCCTCGTACTCCGGGTACTTTTCCACCACCTCGGTGCCCTCCAGCTTTGTCACCCGCTCCTCCAAAGCGTGAAGACGGTCGAACAGCTGGGTGATGTCCTCCTCTTTGTAATGGATTTTGGCGTTTTCCCGGGCCAGGTCAATCAGCTCCCGGCGCTCCTCGTCAGTGAGGGAGCCCTCGATGTGGTACAGATCGATGCTGGAAAGAATCTTGTCCAGCTCGTAGTCCCCGGAGAGGATGGTGCTTTCAATCATCGGTTTTACAGTCATCGTGTGCCTCCTTCCGCTATAAAGCGATTGAGATTTTGGGTTTGTGCCTGCATATTTTGCAGGGTGTACAGCAGGTCTTGGCGGCCAGTCACGTCCAGGCTATCCCCGTCGGTATAGACCGTGTTCAAGCCAGCCACAGCGGGCAAGGCTTGGTTTCCGGTGGCCTGGAAAGGTTCGGGATTGGACAGCTTGTAGGCAACCTGGGCCCCAGTGGTGGGGGTTGTCTCAGGGGAATACACGTCCCGGTCACTAATCCATTCTCCCGGCAGCGATTCTCCGTTATAGCTGGCAATATAGCCCCAGGTCTTGCTCCCCGCCCCCGTCACCACATCCACCGTGCCGCCGTAGATAGTCTCGGGAAGGGTGAGGGTGGAGGTTTCGCCTTGGTAGGGTTCGTAGGGGGTGGGGGTGGAGCCTGCTTCGAATTGGATGCTTGACACAATGCAATCTTGATTTTTTTTACTTCCGCCGTACATGAAAATTGAATCAATGTTGTAATTTTTAGGGATTGTTTCGGGTGTACCGTCTTGAAATGATAGAGGGCGAGTAATCCCTTCCTCATATAAAATTATAGATTTATATGCTTGGATTTCGGTGTAATAAGACCAATTTGCCGTCATCACTAGCTGAATGCCTCTCGGTAACTGTTTTATCGCAGACCCAATCTTTTCGTTTTCAATAGGAAGCGCATACAAATTTTGTGGAATTACAACTTCCCCTGTGTAATCCAGCACATTCTTCCCCCGCACATTCACCGTCACACTGTCATACCCAGAAATCGGCCTTACATTCTCCGGGCTGGGGTCACCAGTTCCTGCCTGCTTGGGCTCCAACGTCACCACAGCGCTGAGAGGATACCCCTCCACGGGATGGCATGTCACGGGATTGCCTGTCTCGGCAAAGGGTGGGCAAAGGGTGTCTACAATCTTTTTACTAGACCACGCCTCTGTGGAGTTTACAGCGCTGTCGTTGAGCTGTACGCCGTCTTGGCCGGGAGGGCCTTGGGGCCCAGCTGGACCAGTTTCGCCTTGGGGCCCTGTTTCTCCCTGGGGGCCTATAGGGCCTTGTATGCCTTGCGGCCCTTGGGGGCCGGTCGCGCCTGTTTCTCCTTTTTCACCTTGCGGGCCAGGAGGACCAGTAGGTCCGGGTTCTCCCTGGGGCCCAGGGTTGCCAGTCTGCCCGGGAGCCCCCTGCGGTCCCATCAGGTTAACGGGCTCGGGATTTGACAGCCCGCCGTTATTTTGCCAGCTCAACCAGCCATCTTTTGACATAGCAGGGGAGAAGTATGGCCCCGCAGGGCCTTGGGGGCCTGTTGCACCAGTTTCACCAGGGATTCCCCGAGGCCCTTGGGGACCTGGTTGTCCCTGTATACCCTGGGGTCCCGTAGGGCCTTGCGGTCCTGCCGGTCCTGTCAGCGCTTCCAGCTGTTCTTCGGTGAAGTCCCCATAACTGAATGGGTCCCCTTTAGGCCCGGGTGGGCCCTGCACACCTTGTGCGCCAGTATCGCCTTTTTCGCCAGGGTTGCCCTTTTCACCTTTCTGGCCTTTATCGCCTTTGGCAGCAATCAACAGCCAATGCTCTGCATCAGGAGGGGAAATCCCAGTGCTGGATTTTATGTTCAAGTAGGATGAACCACCGCTAACCACCTTTGCAGGAGGGGAATACGATTTGGTGTTGTCGTATTCCTCCCATTGCATAAGCGCTTCATCTTGCTCTTGCAAAGATTCCAGCATAGTTTGGGATTCTTCCAACGTGCTTTGAACAGTTCCCAGTGCCGTTTCTGCTGATTCCACAAGGGTATTCGCAGCATCCGCTGCATTTTCCGCGTTGCTTGCAGCTGTTTGAAGGTCTTCTATCACCTGGGAAAATTCTGGAATTTCTGTCCAATCTTCTTCTTTTGTGGTTTTGTAGTACAACTTCCCGTTTTCAATCTTGATTTGCAATTCCCCAGCTTCCAGGGATGCAAGCCATTCTTCTTCTGTCCCTTCATAGCCGTGCTTTACTGCCAGGCCATAGGCTGTGAGATAGGCCAAGTTTTTCCAGATTGGATATTCTCCAAATCTGTCAAGATTAGAATCCATTGTTTTTCACCTCCTAGGCTATTCTTTCCCATACATAAAAGGTCATGGAAGGCTGCATAGCTTTTGTTGTTATGCTGGTTGACCCACAGTCGTGAGTGTGGCTATTACCACTCCCTGTATTACCAGTACTTCCAGAATATGAGCTTACTGAACCGTTTAAAATATGACTGTGAGACCCGGCAGCTGGAGTTGACCCGCTAAAAGAGTGAGTATGGTTCCCATTAAGGTTAAAAGTTTCAGTGCCCCACGTTTTACCTGTTCCAGGCGTTGCTGAATCCAGATACGCATTACTCTTTGAGAAATCTCCTAAAGCTTGTGAACTACTGTATGACAAGCAACGGATTGCACCAGAAGGCCCGTTACTTGTAGTTGTGCCACTAAACGTGTGTGTATGCCCTCCGCCAGTATTGATACTAAAAGTGTCTGAGTGAGAATGGCTCATGGAGTGGCTGTGGCTGGGCATTTCACTTTTGGTAATGGCATGTCCACCTATTGAATGGCGGTGAGATGCAGAATAGGTTTTAGACCCTAGCGTTTTCCCGGCTTCACTGAAATCGGGGTCGTCAGGGTCTACACCTATAATCGCTTTCCCTTGTGAGGTTAATTCCCACACCGTTCCAGTGATTCTCGTTCCTGGATTCACATTGTCAGTAGTAACCATTGTGGAATGCACAGGGAAGTAAACATTATTGAGCTGTGCAATAATTTGCTCTATAGTCAACCCGCCAGCTGGGCCTTGAGGGCCCTGTGGGCCGGTTTCGCCTTGTTCCCCTTGTGGCCCGGGTGGCCCTTGCGGGCCTGTGTCACCTTGTTCCCCCTGTTCTCCCTGAGGGCCGGGAGGCCCCTGGGGGCCTTGAACGCCTTGCTCACCTTGCGGGCCTATAGGCCCTTGGATTCCCTGGGGGCCTTGTTCTCCTTTGGCTCCTTGGAGCTGGCCTTGGTTCAACCACTCTCCACCATTGGTGGTATCCCACATATACACATTGTAAGGAGCAGTTTCACCAACGTTATACATGTCCCCCTGCGTGGGAGTGGTTACGGCAGATTGCAGGGCTTCCACGCTGGTGTAGGTACCCAGAATATTCAGCCCTGTCCCTGCATCACCTTTTGGGCCTTGCACGCCTTGCGGCCCCTGGGGACCTCTGGGGCCCTGTGGCCCTTCTGGCCCTGTAAGTTCCGCAAGTTGTTCCGGTGTAAAGTCGTCATAGGTGAACGCTTTACCAGGCGGACCCTGTGCGCCGTCTTTTCCTGGCACCCCTTGCAAGCTTGCAAGCCACTCGTCCAGAGTACCTTTGAAGCCTTGCCGCACTGCTAGGCCATAAGCGGACATATAATATCCGCCTTGTCCATAAAAGTATTTTTTGTTCACGGCAAGCGCCTCCAAATGTCAGCTGGGCGGTACACAGTGCTGAACCATCGAGAAAATTCGCTCAGGTCAGAGTTGAACATCGTCATGGTGTTTTGGTAGTTCCCATATTCACCATTGTGATAGTCAATCATGGCTTGCATGTATGTCCGGTACAGTTTGTCAAATGGAGGGTTGACTAGAAGCTCATAATCTTTTGAATCTGGCCACGTGTAGGTGATAAACTCTACAGGAGCCATTAACATAACCTGAGATTGCACAATTCCTTCGCATTGCGTAATCCAATTAACCTTATCATCTTCCGAAAAGTCATTCGGTTTTACTCGGTCGGTAAAGTCAATAAGTTCTTGTACTGTCAATTCGTCACCCCCTAAAACAAAAAAGCCGAGAGCCAATGCCCTCGGCCCTCTTTGTCGTTACGCGCCAATCAACTGAGTACCGGTAGATACACCGCCTACAGCGGCAAATCGCCAATCGTTGAAGCCGGCAGTAAACCGGGCATAGCCCTGCCACACATTGGCATCGTTGCCCTCATCAACACGGGAGCGAACCTCCAGATTCACACGGTCGAGCCACACAGCGCCGCCGTACTCCTTGTTGTAGCCAGAAGACAACACAATCCAGGGAGAGGTGCTCGCTGCAATGTACTGGTTGAGGTAGGGCCACACAATCACGTTCCACCGGCCAAACTGGAAGTTGAACCCGTTGTTTGAGCTGTTGGGGTCTTTGTCAGCGCCAATAGCGGCAAAAACATCCCGCTTCAGCTTCCAGTCGTTGGGAATCACGATGGTATCGGGGACAACATCCAGAATCTGGTCGTTATCGCCGCGGAAGTCCTGCATCTCAGCCTCCACAGCGCTCAGCGCGTCCACAGAGAAAGCGTCCTTGAACACATTTCCCTGGGCAGCGCCCTTCACCTTAGAGGGATGGTCGGTAGCAAACAGAGCCTTGCCGTCTGCCACAGAAGTGTCAAACTTGTGGCCACGGAAAGTCACGGTCTTGTTGCCAGCAATAGCAGCGCCCAGCAGAGCGGCGCCGAACAGCTCGCGTGTGCGGTAGTAACCGGAGATGAAAGAGGCGGGCCGCTTGCGAAGGTCCATCACCTTGGAATCGTCCACAATTTCGCGGGAAAGCGAGAACTGGTCTTTCCAGGTCATGTGCTCCAGGTACTTGCCAAAGCCCTCCTGCATCATGTCCTCGGGGTATTCGCCATTCTCACCCACGGGCTGGAAGCCGTCCATTGCGGTCATGGTGGTAAACTTCTCAGCCCAGTGCTTAGAAGTCTCCATTTCAAAAATGTGGGGGAGAACGCTCTTCTGTTCGAACGCCTCCCCACGCTTCTCCAGGAACATCCGAATCGGAGCCTGGGACTTGCCAAAAATGCTGTCCTGAAGGCCGGAGCCTTCGGTAAAAGTAATGCCAGCCATTACTTATCCTCCTTTTTCAAAAATCTTTTTTCAAAACTGAATACGATTTATTCAGTGGGGTCGGGCTGCACAAAACGCACCCGGGTAATTTCATCGTCGGTATAAGCAATCTCGGCGGTGCCGCCGGTGGTGTTGGTGATGCTCAGGCCATCACTTCCAATCTGCACTTTAGCGCCGACAACCTGGGAGAAAGAAGTGGGAGTAGCCACTTCGTAAATGGTATCGGGTACCACGCGAACCACGCCGATAGTATCACCAGCAGTGAGAGCTTCGCCTCGCTCAGTCACACACATGTACTGGGGAAGGTCAGCGCCGGAGGCAATCGCCAAATTACCGGAAGTGACTTTCAGCGCCATGCCTACTTTAGGAGTGATAGCGCCGCACGACATATAGAGAATGCCGGGAATGCTGCCATCGACGGTCTGATGTCTGAGAAATGCCATCTGTATTTCATTCCTTTCTTGCATATTTGTTGTAATGTGCTTGGATTTCCGCATCGGTAGCTTCAGGCATGAGCGCCCTGTATTCTGCCACCACGTCTGCCGGGACAGGGACGGCACCCTGGCCCCGGGGAGTGACGGGCTGCAAATGGTTTTTCCCACCAATCGAGTTGAGCGCTTGCTGCTTTGCTGCTTCTGCGGCCTTGGCTGTAAGCCTATCGTAATTCAAAACCTTGTAGGCATCGGCCAACTCGTAGCCTTTGCCCACCATGTCATAAAGCTTGTCAAAATTGTCCAGCTTGGAAAGGTCTTCCATCGACTTGATTTCCGGGGATATCATCTGAATCTCACGCATCTGGGAATCGATCTTGGCCCGGATTTCCAAGTCCATCACTTTCTGTTGAGCTGCTTTCCCAGCCTGCACCTCGGGGAGAGAATCCACAAAACGCTGGTAGTCTTCGGGGCTCATGCCCGCCTTCTCCTGCATCTCTTTGCGTTGTTCCTCCACAAAGCGCTGGCGGTACGCCTGCATTTCAGCGTGGTTTGTAATGGGCTTGTTGGTGTACGGGTCGGTCAGGCCTAAACTAGCAATACTCTTGTCTAGCTCGGCATTCATGCGTTTTTCTGCGTCAGCCTTAGCCTTTCGGCGCATGGCCGCATACCTCGCGTTTTCTTCATCGGTCTGCACGCGGTGGCTTTCATCAGAAGGTTCCTGCTCGTCCTCCGCGCCATCCTGTGATTCCCCAGCAGGCTCGGCGGCTTCCTGCTCGTTTGCGCCTACGTTGTCCTCGGTTGCAGGGTCGGCGGCTTCCTGCACTTCTTCGCCTTCGATACCGAATACAGCGTTGTAATCAATCTTTGCCATAGTGGATTTCCTTTCTGGATTTTTGCGCTATTCCTGCGAGTTATTTGCTTTTGCCAGTGCGGAGGTCGTCGCCCCGCTTCACGGTGCCGTGGGTGTTCTTGGGGGTCTGGAAAGGTGCCTGCACAACCTGGGTGCCTGCATTGGAAATCTTCCCAACGTAGCCCTTGCCCTTGCCACTGTTTTTCATGGAATCATCCTCCTTGCTGTATATTCCCACCGTTGCCGGATTGGGTTCTCATTGCCTGCATTGCATCGGCCTGGGCGTTCATCTGCTGCGCCTGGGCCTGCATCTGCATCATCTGTTGCTGCTGCATCACCTGTGCTTGAAGCTGCTGCTGATACCGCATTTCCATAAATGCTTTGGTTTCGCTGGAGCCTGGATAATGCAACTGCTCCATCTTTGTCCAATATAAAATAAGCGTCTGGAGGTCCATAGGGTCTCCAAACGCGCCGGATTGTAGATTTGTCCTTGTCTCCTGCCACATGGCCTCCCGGTTGTTTGCCAGGGGCGCTGTGGTATCACAGCTGAATAAGAACTGGTCGTTCCAGTACCATTCCCCGGTTTTGTCCTGCTCCAGGAAGTCATACCGATTGAATTCTTCGTAAACTGTATCGCCGTTCATGTCGCGGGCCAACACAGGCCGGGGCTCATCCGCATACGCCAGCTTAAACTTGAACATGGCTTCAAACAGCGCGGCATACGCGGCATCCTTCATGACGCGTTTTGATTCCAGACGTCCTGCAGCCTGGGCAGCTGCAAATTCTTTCGCGGTGCCAGATGTTGCCGTGTTGTCTCTCCGGCCCTGGAAGCTATCGGTGATACCGATAATCTGCCGGGCTTCCTCATACACTTGCGCCAGGTATGTCAAGTCCTGCGAAATATTACCCTGCATATCCTTGACAGAAATAAGCTGTGCGTTACCGGCGTTTCCTGGGCGAATTACCTTCATGTCCTCGGCATCCGCACGGATAGAAGCATCATCCGGAAGAACCATGTATGAGCCAGACTTCACCAGCTTTTCCACGATCTTGGATTCAATCCGATTGCACGTGTTCTGCTGGTCTCGCACCTTGTCCACGTCCGAATCCCCCAAGAACTCGCCAAACAGCGAAACATTCTTTTGCAATATAATCGGGTAGATATTCGGCTGGTAGTATGGGATTCTGGTAGGTTTAACTTCCAATGTGGCCATATCCACCACAGCGGCGGGAATCTCAGAGCCATCCGACCGTTTTACAGGGTTGCTCAGTGTCTCATACTCTTGGGCCTCGGCCGTCCATTTGCTGCTGCCGCACTTGGGGCATTTGCCACCCTCCAAGGGCTTCGCCTCACCGCACACTGTGCACCGCTGCACCCGGCGGGCTTGGTAATCGTCCAAGGCTTCCAGCTCAATATCGTTCACCCACGAATATAAGCCAATGCCGCCCTTAGAATTGCGGTAGTACGCGATATACTGCGTGACCATGTCATCAGCGGGGGAGACGTTGCTTTCGCTCTTTATATCAGGCTCCTGCTCTGATTCATCTTTGACCCTAACATTGTACCGACGTCGTATATACTCTTTTGTCTGAGGGATTTTGAGGATGATGTAGTCCATATCCTCAATGCCGGAGTACACGCCATCCTGGGGAATCACTTGCTTGGGATGCAGCAGCGACACGTTGAGCTCGCCTACCGTAGTGTGGGAACGCTGGGTATTGTCCCACTCCACTAAGAACATGCCGCCGCCCTGGATGGGAACCGTCCTTTCCTGCTGGTCATTGAGCATTTCAAACGGCATCCGGTTTAATTCGTTCCGCAGCATGTCCTCAATGATTTTGGCTTTCTTCTCATCCTTCTGGCGCTTGGCTGTCACCTTGGGCTGGGGGATAGAAGAATTGACCTGGGCCTCGATAATCTCCGCCGTCAGGTTGCGCACATGGTTAGCTTTGCGCTTGCGGTCTCCCGCCACGCGGATGTCTAACACCCGGCTGCCTTTATAGGCACGTTCTCGCCTGTCCATATCATCAAGCTTGCTTTCATACGCGCTCTCGTTGCGTTCAAGCCTGGCTTGCCACATCTCTAAATTTGCATTACCCATAGTAATCACCACCTGTATATGGCGTGCCCCATCTCTTGCGCAGGATTGCTTTTTCCTCGGGGCTTGCCTTGCTGTAATCCTGCCACATATCCCTAGTCCACTTGCGCTGTGTGTACTCTCCTGCACTCTGCTGCATCTTGGAGTAGTACGCAATCGCCAGCGCCATCACACAGTCATCGTGCGCGCCCTCCTGTGCTTCTGGCCGGCCGTTCTCGTTGCGCACAAAGGTAAGCATCTCGTTTAGTGTGTCTCTGTCGTTAATCCACTCGCAGTGCTCCCGGACTATCTCCACCAGGCCGGATATCACCACGGGGCGAGTACTCTTACTGGTCTGAAAGCCATAGCTCTGCCGGATGCGGTGGGTGAAGCTGTCCTCCGCTTGACGTACAAACTGCCGGGGGTACCGCAACCGCTCTAGCTCTCGTATGGGGTAGCTTGAAAAGTTGGCTTCGATAGAAACCAACGCGCGGCTGTAGTACATCCCCAAGCAATACACCTGCTTAGCGAAAACATCTTCGTCCATCTGCCCGCGCATGGTGCACACCTGGGCGCCGGTAATATGATCTATCACTTGCGCCACGCTAAAGTCTGAACCCTCCCCGGCAGTATCCCCGCCTATCACGTAAGACACGCCCTGCTGGGGCTGCTGGTATATCCTGATGGGGCCGGAGCCCTCCACCCAGCGGATAGAGCTATCATCAATCACCACTTCATTTGCCTGGGGATTGTACCAGGTAGAGAATACAAACTCCCCTTGCGCTATAGGTGCTTGTATCTCTTGCAGCCGCTGGGAAACCTTTTGGGCGTCAAAGATGGTCTGCCCCAGCACGCCCCACTCCCCCAGGCAGTACACGGAATAGTAGTAGGGGTCGGTGGCTTTGTAGCTCTCCAAGGTGGCCTTGTAGTCCTCGTCCAGGAAGCGGTTGTCCTTGTAGGTGGACTTCACCACCAAAGCGCGGGGGTCCTGCCTGTCGAAGAAGCGGCGTTTCAGCCAGTGCAGCACAGACACGGGGTTGAAGGTGAGCACCATCTGCTTGTGTGTCCCTTTGCCCCTAAGGCGCACATCCAGCTGATTGAAGTCCTCTTCCTGGATTTCGGAAGCCTCCTCCACCCAGATATCTGTAAGCTCGCCTTTGGGGAAGGTGACGGACTTTAGCTTTTCCGTATCGTCCAGGCCTTTGAAGATAACGCTGTTGCCATTGGCACAAGATATGCGCATATCTCCCTCTTTGCAGCTGAAGAGCTCGGAAAGCCCCCACTTGCTTATAATCTGCTGAAACAGGGCAAAGGTGCTATCCCGGTTTGTAGCAGCCACAGCACGCACCACCAGAAGATTGCACAGGGGCAGCGTCAACAGCCGGTAGAGGAACCGCTGCACCGCAAAGACGCTTTTCCCAGAGCCTGCGCCGCCGTATAGTACCATGTAGCGGTGGGTGTCATCTTCTAGAAGGGGGAGAAAGCGCGGATTAAATACTTTTTTACTAATTTCAACAGTCATTCGTCCACCAGCTCCACGCGAATCTTGCTGCCAGAAAGGCCCACATCTTTCTTTTCACTGTAGTTAAAGCCATTCTGGAGGATGAACCGCGCGCCCGCGCTGGCGTCCCGATTGTAGGAAAGCTGTATGTTTTCCTCCTCAATTTTTAATTTGGCTCTCGTTATAATGGTAACGTAATCATCGGAATTATTCTCATTTTCTCTGTCAGTGTAGCGGTAAAGCGCTTGCCGAGACATAAACCCCAAAGCAAGCGCAAGCCCTGCCACGGAAGGAACGCGGCCCTTTTCCGAGCACTCCTCAAAATACGCATCTACAGCAGCTTGCAGCGCTTTTGCACTTCTCCAGCGCCTAGGATTGCCTTTGCCTGCCATATGATCACCTCCAGACATAGAAAAAGCCCTCAGAAACGTCTTCTGAGGGTGATTGCGATATAAGAAAAGAGCCTCCCACGCAGGGAAGCCCTTTTTTTCTACATGTTTTTGCGTAGGATATCTAATATATATCCTTGCAGGCTTTTGCCTGCCTTTTGTGCTGCATCCCGTATCTTTTGGCCCTCTTCTTTGCTAGGCCGCAGTGTAATGCTATCTTGCCGCCGATTGTACGCTATACTTGCCCGCTTCTGGGATTCGCTTGTAGGCATACTATCACCTCCCATGCTATGATACCATAGCTGGGAAAATACGTCTACGTATATATTGCACAAACCTAAACGTCTACGTTTGTAGCATCTCCCAATTGCTTTTTCGTATACGTAGACGTATAATAGAGCCATACCAGAGAGGCCCTCGCCTCAGAGAGGAGACTACACCATGAAATTTTTCGCGAGTTGCACCACCATTGAAGAGCTGCGGAAGCTTTACCGCCGTCTCGCCGTCCAATACCACCCCGACCTCGGGGGAGACACCGAAACGATGAAGCAGATAAATGCCGAGTACGACAAAGCTTTTGAATCTTTGAAGAACCGGCACAACGCCCAGGCTACCGCCAGCGGCTCCCGCGTCATCAATGAGACCCCAGAGAAATTCCGCCAGGTGATTGCAAAAATCATCACTATCCCCGGCATTGAAATTGAGCTTTGCGGCTCGTGGGTTTGGATTTCTGGGGACACCAAAAGCTGCAAAGACCAGCTTAAAGCCGCCGGGCTCTTCTGGGCCAGTAAAAAGAAAATGTGGTACTGGAGAGCTCCGGAAGACGCCGTGCACACTCGCTCACACAAGACTATGGAAGAAATCCGTACAAAGTACGGCTCGGAAATCATTGCTACCCGTTCCGCCGAACCTTTGCCCGCCTGATGATGGCCGACCGGCTACCGGCCGAAACCCCTTCGGGGGTCGCGGGAATCCGCAGAAAGGAGGTTGCCCTCATGGATTACAGCAACGGGGAATGGAGAAGAACATACTACATTTACCTGTACGATCCCAACAGCATCGCCACTCCGGAATACGTCAGAACCAAAGATTCCTACGTGCAGGAAGATATCGCAAGGCTAGAAGAAGCTTTGGCCACTTTGAAGCAATACAGGCTGGAGCTCATGGAACGCTACCGGTATCTTTCTGAAACCCCTGCTTCCACAGAACTTGTATTGCGCCGCGACCGTGGCTACCGGAGCGCCTATGTTACCTACAAGTTACTTCTCTGCAAATCATACCCGGACGGCACAGAGCACATCGAGCAAATCAGTTCCCATCCAGGGAAAGAACGTAAGCAAGCCATATCCGAGTACAACGCCTACTGCAAATCCCACCCCGGCCTTCCTCACAGGATGGACATTGAGAAAGCTAAATGGGAAAAGTGAAAAACAAAAAGCGCCCCAGTTCCGCAGCTGAGGCACCTTTTGCTTTTCGGGAGGTATATCCCAAAGGAGGGAGTAGAAAAAATGAAGGAGCATAAGGGAGTTACCCACATCCCCTAGTATTAGTATAGGCGGACAAAACGGACAGAACGGACGCTCGAAAAATTTTTTTCAAAAATCTTTTTCATAAGAGGTTGACATTTACTCGATATCGCGCTATACTGTAGACGCAATCACGAGATTGCTCGCTGCTTTGCAGCCTAATCAAAACTAAAGAAACTAAAGGAGGACAAAAATGGAAGTCAAAGGGTTAAAAATCACAGGATGGAAAAAAGCTGTTAGCGAATCCGGGAATTACGGCGGGAAGCTTTTTAACAACGTCTATTGCAACTTTAAGACCGGCGAGGTGTGGTTAAAAGAGGAGACACAAAACTCCTGGACGGTTTATCAAAATCCTGATGTTATGCAAGTCCTGTCATCTCCCTATAAACTTACCGTCAAACAGCTTGAGGCAGCAATCGCAGATAAGATGGATATTTTGGAAAATATCAAGAGCACCCAGGATTACATGGACCACAGCATGGAATGAACACACAGGGAGGAACATCATCATGAAAAAGTACACCGCAAAAGAAATCGCTAAGTATCTGATGAACGAAAACACTTTCGAATGGGAGTGCGGGGAAGCCTACTACTACCTGCACTACACAGACGGGAAGCTCGGTGGCAGCGTTGACCACAACGACTTCTGGACACGAGTAAGAGCTCGCTACATCGAGAAATTTTACGATGAGTGCCTGGAAGAAGCCCGTAAAGAGTACTACGGTGAGGATTACGAGAAAGTCATGGAGGATGGCGACGAATACTGGGAAAGCGAAAGTCAAAAAGAATTTGACGAGCGGCGCATCACCGACATGGCTTTGGACAAGCTGGAAGGGCCTGGGGGCATGTGGGACAAAGAAGACCTTGATAACCCCGACTTTATGGAAGTTGCCCAAGAGCTGGCCGACGAGCTCAACGCTTACATTGAGGAGGAAGAAGAAGATTGCTGATAAGCCTGATAGAGTACGCAGAGCGCCTCGGTAAGCATCCAGCCACCGTCAGGAAAATGGCGGCGGCTGGTCGCTTTGAGACCGCCAGAAAAATCGGTCGTAATTGGGTGATAGAAGACGCTGAGCCTTGGCCTGATAATCGGCTAAAGAGCGGAAAGTACGTCGGTTGGAGAGAAAGATATGGCCAGCACGACGAATAAGGAACACAAAAGATAGGCACTCTCGTAAGAGGGTGCCTTTCCTTTTTATTTCTTGAAGATTCTTTCATATCGCTTTCGCACAGCATCCGGGCTTTTCCATGTGCCAATCTCTCTGCGGACTACATCCCACCGGGTGCCATGCTTTGCCACAGCCCGCAGCAGCTCCTTTTCCTCGTCCTTGTGGGCGTTGATGAAGGCTTCAATTTCCTGCTTCTCTGCCCGGTACTGCCGCAACAGCTCACTGTTCTGCTGGCCGGAGATGGCCGTGATATGTGGCCCCCAGGGAAATTCCTTTGAGGACGTCATGACCGTGTCCTGCACCGGATGAGACAGCTTCCTGATCTGGCGGCAGATAAAGGGATAGCGTTCAAATTGCTTTTTTTCCATTGGTTTCCTCTTTTCCTACCCTTCTTCTGTGCCACGCTAAATGGTCTCTCAGGTCTGAGATAATGTGCTCCAGTTCTAAAATCTTGGCGGTGGTATCCGCAGACTTGTGCATCCGCATGGCTTCGATCCGCCTTTCTATGCCCGCTATGTTCGCCTCAATTTGCCTGACCTGGGTTTCCTCGCTCATCAAAATCCCCCTCTCCCAGCCTCCTAAACAAGTCCCAGTATTGGCAGCTCTCACCCCTCATGGAAGGTGGAAGGGAGCGGATTTCGCACTGCTTTGTGCCATTTGTCCCCCAATAGCAAGCCCTGCAAGCGTCTCTCACCATCTGCTAATCCCTCCAAATGCTTTTTCGAGTTCTGCGCTTGCGGTTTCCAGCTCCCTTGCGACCATCTCCTTTATCCTGTCTTCCCCGATAACCGTGAGCCACTTTTCCTTGAACCTCTCTACGTCTTCTCTGTAGCTATCTTCTCCCGTGTCGCCGCTCTTGTACCAGTCGCAGCTATGGAGCACGCAGAACACATCCCACACGAGTTCAGACATTAGCTTGTCTTCCAGCGGATTTCTCCCCCAGGCTTTAGTGCTTTGGGAGAACCCATCCTCTCCATAGTCTGGCAGCATGTCCCATCCGTAAATTGATTGCGCTAGCGTGTCGTTGTCGTACTGCCAAAGGCCTCCGCTCATTTCTCTTCCTCCTTTTGTCTAAGCGCCGTAGTCACCGCCCGCCCGCACACATGCCAGCTCTTGCACTTTACCAGGACATCTCCTGACGGCACCATCTCCTTCTTCCCCGCCCCGGTGGCCATGTTGCAATACCCTGCCACCATCACCGCATCAAAATACGGGCATTCCTGGCAGTACTCCTGTACATCCAGCTTAATCATCCTTATATTCCCTCCTTTACCCGAAGTTCATAGTAGTCGTGCCCCGCGTCACAGCCTTTTTCGTGTGTGCATTTTGCGACCCTGGCCACTCCGTCCAGCATTTTAGCCCACTTGCACCCCGCGCAACTGCTACCGTAATACCTCAGGTTAGAAATTGCCGTATCCCTTTCTCCCCTAAGTCTCCGATTATCAGCCCTAAGAGATTCCACGGTTTCTAATCCCTCTTCCCTGATTTTCTCGTCTGCCTCCAGCATTCTTTGGAGCTCGAACAGGCATTTTCTCACTTCAAAATCCCTCTTCGCCAACACTGCAAAGTCTTCATCGTTCACCTGGTTAATCTTCCTTACGTAGTCAAGCATCTTCATCCTGTCCCACTTCCTTTCGTCTTCATCGAACTCTATGAACACCTGGAGATCCCGACTTAATGAAAGTAGCGGCCTAACTCCGCATCGGCTCCCGCAATACCGAATATCATAGTCCCCATCGAGAGTCACGTACCACGCGCTCCAGGCTCCTGATGCATGGGCGTATCTCGCCGACCTAAAAGGCGTGACAAGCCAATATGCCCGCTCAACTTTAGGGATTATATCGTGGTATTGCCCATACTGCTCCAGCGTGAGCAGCCCGGCGTACGTATTCGCAGTCCCGTATTCGTGCTGTCCGAGGGTGCATTTCAGGTCAGTCTCCATCATGAGGATGTCTCTGCCCAATTCCGCACCATTTGACGCCAATCCTGCGAGGTACGTTTCGGCAAGGTACTGGTGAACCAAGCTACCCTGGAAGTCATTCAGATTGTGCTCATTGGACGTGCCTTTTTCCCTGAATCTCATCTCAGTTTCCACAGATGAATCTAGCGCAAGAACATGCCTCTCGTTTTTGTCCAGGACTGTGTACTCTCTCCCCCAAACCATGAAGTTGTTGCCGCAGGGAACATATTCAAGACGTCCTTCCTTAATCATCTTTGTTTTCCTCCTTTGGTGGTTGTGGCAAAGGCATCCAGTGGGTGACGTCTACACACCCAAGCCCGGTCCTGTACATCCACCCCATCTTCAATGAGTACCACGCCATTCCAACACCGCTGTTGTCGTACACCAGTACAGGATTTTCGTATGGCATTGGCAGCCTCACCTTTACAGGAATCCACTCCTGCCCGTGTTCTATGACGTCTGCCATAGACTCGAACTCATCAAGCAGCATGGGAAGCCATGTGTTGCCGTCCACATCCTTGACAGGCTGTCTGTTCTTCGCAGATTCGACAATGAGCAAGGCAAGTGATTTCCCTAATGCGGTCCCCGGCGTCCCGATCGGCCCTCTTGGGTCTCCCTTGTATCTTTGAAACATTTTTCCAAACCACCCCATGCTTTCCATAGCTTCTTTCTGAATCTGGACTTCCTCGGGAGCGAGGCCCGTGTCTTCGTAGGCGGCGAGGCGTAAAGCTATGTTTTTCAAGATTTCATCAAACTCTGCTTCTCCCTGGAATCTAGCGATATCCAAAATGTTATACGCACCATTCGGGTCACTTTTCACAAAGAACAAGGTTTCTTCCCAGTCCTCAAATCCAAAGTCCGCATCATGTGTCAACCGTTCCACGCTCATTCCTCCTGTTACAGTTCGAATTGGCTGAAATATTCCAGTACTTCACGCATTGCCATCTGCATGCCTACATACTTCTGGTACTCCGCAGAATAGGTCTGATTAGAGGCGTGCCGCCCCTCGTTGTCTTTTCTGAAAATATCGTTTGCGGTGTTGCGATAGAATACCAGTAAATCCGAAAAGTACTCTTCTGCCGCGTCCGCGTTAAACACCGGCTTTTGGGTATCACTCACACTCATTCCTCCTTGTGCAGGCCGCGCCACTTGAAATTTTCGCAATGGTATTTTTCTCCCTCTATGTAGCATCCGTCTCCTTCGTTCTCGCAATAGTTGCCACACATATCTGCAAGGGCTTTGTCGGCATCGCTATCATCAATTCCATAGCCTCTGCGGATTTCTTCAACCTCGTCTATAAGGTCAGATATGTCTTTTACCGCCGCGTCCCTCTCCCTCCTGAGCCTGTCGTTCTCGGCCCGCAGCTGGTCGATAGCTGTTGTTTGTTCGTACTTTTGACCTCTCAATTCATAAAGGATGTCTGCTTGTTTTTTTTCTGGCTGCCTCTTCTTTATCCAACTCCGCTTGGAGCTGTTCCAGGGCAATGGCGGCATCCCATTCTAGGCTCTGCTTATCGGTCAACCCCGGGTTTCTCCATCCCGAGTCTCGTAACTTTTCAATCAACTTTTCAATCTCCATCAGGATTCCTCCTCTGCTGGCTGCTGTAGATATTCCAGCATTTCTTTTTCTGCCTTGTCTCGCGAAATATAAATGTTCCCAGTTGCCATAGGTACATAAACCAAAGATGGAAACAGCCCTTCGATTTCGATCACAAGTTCTTCAGCCAACTCCTCGTCGCTCATGTGCCGGATGCGGTCGGCGTTGGTCACAGGCGGCACAGTAGGCACCCCGTGAGGGCACTGTGCGCCATCAGGCAGAGCGCAATCCGGTTGCCCATTGTACTCGCACTCCTCATAGTCATAACATTTTCTCATGGCGTTTCCTCCTCTCCCTCCGGCGGGCTCTGTCGTCTGAGCCTATCTATCTCTTGTTCAAGTGATTTGACAGATTTCTCTACATATAGTGAGCAAATCTTATCCTCCCTTCCACACACTTTGGCTGAAAACAATGGGCTATTTTTCCTGCACATGCCATAATCTGTTACAACTCCAGACATATCACCGGAGATAAGGTTTGCACATGTAGAACATTGACCAAGCTGCTCCCTGTGAAGTTCTAGCAGGAACTCATAATCCTGTATCTGTTCCTCTGCGGTTGGATTAAAGATTCTCCGTAATTTCGATGACATGCTTTTCTTCCTCCTCTCACTCCGGCGGGCGGCGGTAGGCAATCCACGACACGCCGTATCTCTCGTGCGAATATAACCTATAGGCTTTCCAACCTCGCTCCCAGCAATTATCGCTTGGCTTTTCCCTGGGAAACTCCAGCCACACCCAGTCTGTATAGCTCATTTCTCCGAGTTCATCTAGTGTCAACGGCTCGTTCGGCTGGGTGAGGGTGGACTGTAGGGCTTTCCTTGCCCAGAAATACGCCTTAGCCTGCTCCTCGTTTTCTGGTACAGCAATCACAAAATACTGATACGCTTTTTCGGCCTCAGTCATCTTTCAGCGCCTCCATTTCTCCTTCTGTAATCGTGTGGTCAGTTGCAATCCAGGTAATAGATCCGTCATCCCTATTTGGGCACGCTATATGCTCACATCCATATACGCTGGAACTGGAATTCGAGCGAAATGGGCAGTTTACTTGTCTGCATTCATTCATCACTAAGTTCCTCCTCGAATTTATACAATGCCTTTTTCAGCCATTTAACACGACATTTAGGGCATAGGTCTCTGTATGTGCCTCCATAATCCACACCAACTTCCAGGTCTACGTTGACGTGAATCCAACAATCTGTATTAACTTGAAACTGTGCAGTGTTGTACTGTTCTTTATTGAAATATGTTTCCGCATACTCGTTTCGTCTTACATACTCAGCTGGCAAAGGTGCTCCACAATCATCACAGATAAACGTTGTTTCAACCTTTTTCATCTTTCAGCGCCTCCCTCCAATATGTACCATCTGGCTTGTCTTTTTGCAGACTTTTATAAAATGCGCAAACGCTTGATTCCATTTTGTTGAAATGTGCGCTTGGGCAAGCATCCTCGAAAGCGCATGTATCACAAATATCAAGCATCTTTCAGCGCCTCCAATCTAAGCTGGCCCTCTATAGGTCCGCTTTCATCCTTGCAAATACCGATTCTTGCAAATGTACGCTTTGCTGTGTCGGATACTGCTTGATATGGTACCGGTGTCCCATACAGCCCACACGCAGGCCAGCGTTTCGCCCAATCGGCCTTACTACTATGTAATCCACCGTAAGCAGTACACTTACGCACTCTCCTGGAATTGTATTGATATTCTCTTAGATTGCAGCACGCCCCACATTGGTTCCCGGATGATGCTCCGAACGAATAGTGCATCAGCTCAATCGGTTTTTGTTTCACTGTGTAGCGCCTCCAATCTCTCCATCACCATGTCCACGGCCTTGTCTGTCATGGGAGCACCGCAATTGGGGCAAAAATGCCCTATACAGGGATATTCGTCACTAGCAGTAAGATACTCCCCACAGGCAGAGCACTTTGCCCAGCCAAAGGGCTGCCCGTATTTGTCAACTGGGACTTTTTCTCCGTCTATATCTATCCATTCTCCCCTCACCTGCTCCACCTGCTCCCTGGTGATGGGGCGGAGGGCTTCTATTTTTACCTTTTCCAGCTCAATGGCCCTTTGCCGCTGCCGTTTGCCGCAGTGGTGGGACGGGGCTTTTTCCAGGTGCTCCAACCTGTCCTTACAGCTTTTGAGCGCCGCTTCCCTGCTGGTCATGCTCCCCCTCCTTTGTCCAGTCCGGCAAAATCACACCGTGCTTCACCACGCTATATGCAATGGCCAATTTCAGCATAGCGTCTGCATTGGCGGCCAAATATTCCGGTTCACCGTAGCTGTCAAAGTTGGCGGCTACTTTTTTGATCGCTCCCACAATTTCTTCCAGCGCCGCTGTCCGGGTGGTTTTCATGGCTTAGCCTCCTTCGCTTTTTTTAAATCTGGTATGCGGAATCCCCCCAAAATATCGGTGACATGCTGCTCCATCGCCGGAGATACATATCCGTTCCGCACCCGCTTAATCACCATTGGGTACCACTCTGAGAACGGGTTTCGCCTTGCAAGGCAGACTGCGTACTCACCTGGCTTTAGGTTTAGTTCTTCGATGGATAACAGCTCACGATTCACGCTTGATTCCCTCCCAGTCGATTTTTTGCCCACACCTATCGCAAAAGTTCTTCTTCTCCTGTGTGTGCTTTCTGCCGAAAACGTCAACCGTTCTACCCACAAACCAGCCACACGCCGGGCAACAGTATTCCCCCCAGTGATGTGTTTCTGTCCTTGCCGTACCGTCTGCATAGTCCGAGTGTACAACGCTCTTTCCCTCTTTCCATACGGGCTTTTCCGCTTTTTCCCCGTCAGAGCGGGAACATGTGTTCATGTTGTACACTGATTCGCAAATATTGTTAATGACATCAATCTTCCCTGCCGCTATGTTCCATTCTGGCGTAGCCACGGGGGCTTCCACACCCTCCCATGCTTTCTCACGCTCCCGATCGAAAACATCCCACAGCTTATCTACACTGACTACATCGCCTCTGTTAGCCATTTTCTTGCTCCTTCCTTTTCTCCAAAATCATGGCGTTCCAGGATTTCTTCACGCCGTTTTTTCCTTCGCATCTGGGCACCCAGGGGCTTTCCAGTCCACATCGTAAGCAAACCACCTTGTGCCCCTCCGGCCCAGACCACCACTCACGCCGAGTTCCGCCGCACAAGCAAGGCTCAAACCGGATATTTTCATCCTTGATGAGCTTGTACCCCTGGCGCTTGGCCTCGGCTTTCAGTTCTTCCAGGGTCATGTGGCCTGGTTCCATTAGCTCCGCCAGTTTGTCGCAAAAATCGCAGTCTAGCGGCGTTTCACAGGTCTGGCAAAAGGAAAATTTGTGGGCCACCGCTATACCTCCCTGTGGATAGACCTTGCCGCCTCAAACCCATCTGGATACCGCAGCAGGAGCTTTTCCACGTTGTGCTCAATCACATCATCCAGGGTAATGCCCAAGGCCTGGCAGGTGATGGCGACGTACCACATCACGTCCCCCAGCTCGTCCTTGAGCTTCTCCTGGTCCAACTGGTGGCCCTGAAATCGATACTTTTTCACCAGGTCAATGCACTCTCCGGCTTCCCCGCAAAGGCCCATTACCCCGTTAAGGAGTAAATCCCATTCTGTAAGTCCTTGGGCCGTGCGCATGGCCTTTCGCTGATATTCTGTGCCTGTCATTGGTAGTCTCCTCTCTATGTTATTTGACGTCCCCACGCTGCCGCTCCAAGTCTGCTATCGCTTGAAATACCGGATAGAATTGCTGTGGCACTACAGCGTTTCCCAATGCGGTCATTCGTGCTTTGTACTTCACACGTCCGTCCACCCCTCCGGGAACCCCATCAGCCATTCCGAAAACCGGGGGTTTATGTACTGCCCAATACGTTCCGGGCAAATTATCCCAATACCGCTCGCCAGAGTATTTCCATGCTTCTTGCAGTGTTCCTGAGGTGTTTGCTTCCGAATAGGCTTGAAATCTTGGCTTGCTCTGGTTGACGGCAACAACAGCCACCCTATATCTCTCATGGTGGGCACCGACAGCGTAAGCCGGTATACAGAACGTCCAGACTTGGTAATTTTCTCCTTCCAGGTCGGCGCAAACGCCGTCATAAATTGTAGATAAAATGCCAGGCACGTTCTCACCAACAACATATCTGGGTTGTATTTCTCTAATGACTCGTATAAATTCCGGCCACAGATTTCTTTTATCCTTTTCTCCCTGCCTTTTTCCTGCAAGACTGTGAGGCTGGCAGGGGAATCCGCCGGAAATAACGTCAACTGTCTGCAATCCTGTCCGCTCATAAAAGCTTCCTCCTGTAAGCGTCCTAATATCTCTCCACCTTGGCACATCAGGCCAGTGCTTTTCCAGCACCTTTGTGGGATAGTCAGCCCACTCGCATTGACCCACCGTGGTAAAACCAGCCATTTCCGCTGCCAGGTCAAGCCCTCCAATACCGGAAAACAGGGACAGGTGGGTAAGCATCACAGTTCCCTCCTCTCACTCAGCCCCAGCACCCATGCCGGATTGGTGTGAGTGTACTGGCACAACCTGCGGATGCCCTCCACGGAAATTTCGGTTCGTCCGTTTATCCACGAGCTAATAGTGTTCACGTTCAGCCCTAGGGCCTCGCTCAGCTCCTTGTTGGACATCCCAGTGTCATAGATTACCTGGCGCACCCTCTCCATCACGATTGGGTCTGTCTTGTGTCTACTCATCTTCTTCCTGCCTCCCATTCCCGATAAATCTCAATCCAATCTCCCAGGGGCATGGTCACCAGCCAGGGCTCGTCATTGCGCCGGTGGAACACCGCTGGCAGCTCCCCGGGCTTCGTGTCCCGCAGGGCTTGGTGGACGGCCCCCGTGAGGTTCAGCCGCTCCACACGCTTGCACTCAATGTGGATACCCGGAAGGCCCACCACATCGGCGTCGCCATTGGCCCCGCTGTATTGCTGGCCCCGGCGGCAGTCGTAGCCATACTCCCGCAACTTGCGGGCCAGGGATAATTCGCCCTCTTTCCCTTTGCGTCTGCTGTTCACAGCGCCACCCCCATTTCCCGCAAAATCTCGGGCAGCTCCCGACAGACGGCCTTTGCCTGCCGGATTGAGCACCCGGTCTTGCCCTTCATGCCGGCGATCACAATGCCCCGCCGCTCGTCATCGTAAAAGTATTTCAAGCCGTTCTCCCGGCTTTGCACCCCGTAGACCGGGTACTTATTTTCCAGCCGGTAGGCTTCCAGATCGTCCATTGCTTCTCCTTTCCCACCATTCAATCACCTGTGCCTCAAAGTCCAGCCTTTCCTCATCGGACAGTGGGCACCAGTGTGGGATGTGGTGTTTATCCTTGTACCGCCAGTACAGCTTCTGCACCAGCGGGTCTTTCAAATCCAGTTGATACCCGTACTTGTTGGGCACGTCCAAGAAAATCATTCATACCTCTTTTCCAGCTCTTGGAATCGGTGGTACTGGGGCTGCCAGGCAAAGTCAAAGATTCCCGGCCGGCCGTGGCGGTTCTTTTCCAGGTACAGCTTGCTCTCCGCCGTCATGTCCCCTGTGAGGTCTATGTCCTTCAAGTCCTGGGGTAGGAGGAAACCCACATAGTCGGCGTCCTGCTCGATGTCCCCGGATTCTCGAAGGTCTGTCAAGCTTGGGGTTTTGCTGGCCCGTCCCTCGATTTGGCGGTTCATCTGCACAAGCTCCATCACGCAGAGGTTTTTGTCCAGCGCCAGCTGCTTAAGGGAGTTGGATACCATGCCCAGAGCCTTGTACTGGTCTGTTATTCTGGGCCTGGCCATCAGCCCCAGGTGGTCGATTACCACCACGTCGGGATGTACAAGTTCGATGTAGTGACTAATGCGCTGTACGTTCACCCGGGGCTCCTGCACAAAGTGTAGCTTTCCAGACTTCGAGAAGGTTTCCAGCAGCTTTTTTGCCTTGTCCATCTCTTGGGGCGAAAGCTTTTTGTCCCGGATTTTGGTGGAATCCACGCCCATCAGGGAAGATGCGATCCGCTGCATCAGCTGCACATTTGTCATCTCCATCGAGAAGTACAGCACCGTGGCCCCCCGGCGCCCCATGCGCATGGCCAGGTTGATGGCAAAGTCTGTCTTGCCCCCACCAGGACGCCCGGCAATGACTGCCACCGTTCCCCGCATAAAGCCGCCCATTGCGCTGTCCAGGGTGGAATACCCCGTGGTGAAGGTGTCAACCCGGGAGGATGCTTCCAGCCATGCTAGAAACTCCTGGCAAGCCTCGGAGAAGGACGCAAGCCCCTTTTCTTGCCTGACGCTCAGGATATGCTCCTGCTCGTCCACCAATTCCCGCAACTGGACCACCTTGGCTTCCAGGGAGCCGTTGGAAAGCTCCAAATCCCGGAATTTCCGCTCTATGTTGCCCCATTGCCACTCGTCCTGCACAATCTGCACGTACTCCGAGAAATGCCCCAGCTTGGGGACAAACTCCGCCGTGCGGATGATAAGCCCGGATAGCTCCGGCAGCTCTTGGGTCAGCAGCACCCCGTCAATGGGCTTGCCCGCCCAGTACAGGTCTAGGGCCTTGCTGAAAATCTTCCTCAAGTCAGCGTCCCGGAACATTTCCACGCCCAGGGCATCTGCCGCCAGGTTGGCGCACTCTCGGTCGAGCATTATGCCGCCAAGCACGGACATTTCCGCTTCCCAGCTCATGGCACCAAGTCCTCCCAGTTGTCTGAATCGGGGTTAGGCACCACCCAGTTCATTTTCACAGGAGGGCGGTCAGGGGGCGGATCTGTCCCGGGTGCTTCGTCCTCCCAGCCCTCAGCGTTGAGCCAGGTAGCTGGATAGGGGATGTACTGGCCCCCGTCCTTCTGCCAGTCCTCGGACTGCTTGGCGTGCTCAATAGCCAAGAGCATCTGGTCAACCATCGTGGAACCAGGCTTGAGTTTGTCCCATGCCCGTCTAGCTTGGCCTTTGCTCTTTTTCTTGGGGTATGCAGCCCAGAATCGCTCGAACAAGTCCCCTTGAGGGGATTTAGGGGTGTATATCACTTCACTCTCATTATCACCCTCACTATCACTATCACTATCATTAGGGTTTTTGGGTTTCTCGTTAAAACCGTTCGGTTTTTCGGAAACCGGTTGGTTTTTCTTAAAGCCGATGGGTCTTCCGCTTTCCTCCCGCCTGGGGCGTCCCCCCAAGGCTCCGTTCTCCCGGTTCCTCTCGCATTTCCTTGCGTACTGGTCGGCATTGTAGTCCAGGTCATCCTTGATAAAGGAAAAGGCCATATCCAGGAGCGGGGAAGAAAAAGTGGTCTCCAAACCGTTCTCATAGTCCAGGATGGCTGTGATCAGCTCGCCGCGCTCCTCCATAGAGAGCCGGGCAAACTGGTTGCGGTAGCCTGCTCGCATGATAAATGTGTCCTTATCCATCTCATACCTCCCACTTTTCCTGTCCTTCTATCCCTTCCCGCTTCCGCACCCTGCGGGTGTAGGCCCGCACGTTCACAGTCTCTTCCCCGCTCAGGTGTAGAGCCAGCCGCCGGATAGGCGCGTCGTTGAGGTACTGGCTCTGGGCCCTGTGGGTGGATTCCCGCAGGTAGTCCATCAGCTCCCCCGGGTCTGAGGTCACCCAGTACCCCCTGGCCCCGGAAGAAGAGAGGATGGCCCTCCCTTCTTCTGCCAGCCTCCGGTTGGCCACTTTGATCTCCTGGCGGATGCTCCGGTCCGGCAACCCTGTCAGGCGCACCAGGTCCGCCCGGCTCACCGCGTTTTCCCGTCCCTCCGGGATGTAGTTCTCAATGCGCATGGCTTAAAAGGGGATGTCATCCGCGCCCAGGATCTCTTCCATCTCGTCCTGGGATAGCGGCGGCGTATCAGGCAAGGCTCTGCTGGCTGCTGGCGCCCGGTGTTGCGTTCCCGAGGAAGCGTTTCTGGATTCGCAGAAGTAGGCGCTTTGCACCACCACCTGGGTGACCTTGCGCTTCACGCCGTCCTTTTCATAGGAGCGGGTTTGAAGGGAGCCGTTCACCGCCATAAGCTGGCCCTTCTGGAAGTATTTGCAGATAAATTCTGCCGTGTCTTTCCAAGCCACGCAGTCTATCCAGTCGGTGGGGTACTCGTCCCCGCTCTTTATGTTCCGCTGCACCGCCAGGGTGAAGCTGCAAACCGGCGTGCCGGTATGGGTAGTTCTCTGCTCCGGGTCGGCGGAAAGCCGCCCCTGGAGGGCTACTATGTTCAGCATTGGTTCTCCTCCTATAGGTAATTTTTCCCGAACTCTCGTATAAAATCGTGGGTGCTCCAGCCCTGCTCCAGCATGGCCTTGCGCTGGCCCCATTGGTGGAGGTATAGGGCAGTGTCTGCGTTTTGGTGTACAGCGTTTTTTCCGAAAATATGGCAGTCATGGTGGCAAAGGTAAACCACCAGGCCGTATTTCTCGGATTTCTTGCGGTATGGGCCGCCAAAGATGTGCTAATGGTGGCGGTCTAAAGGGTCTGCTGTCCCATTTCTTCCACAAAGGAAGCACTTCTTTGCCGTCACTTGGCATCACCCCACTCTCGCTGCACCTGAGCGTCCTTCACGCGGATTTGCAGCTTGTAATTCTGAATAGCTTCTCCCGCTGCCTTGAAGGAGACTTCTTTCAGGTCTCTGTCCAGCCGTAGCCGGGCCACCTTCTTGTCCCCCCTGGCCATGTCAGGCACAATGGTAACGGGGTTCCCGTCCGCCCGCAGCTTGGCAATCTCCTGGGCAAGGGCCACTCGGTACTCGTACTCCGCCTGGGCAAACTCCTTCCCCCGCCTGCTGTACGCCGCCACGGAGGAATTCAGCAGCTGTGTCAGGTCTCCAATCTCGTTTATCAGGTCGTATCCGGTCATTTCCGCCCCCAGTGGTATACCATCTTTTTGCCATTACAGATGGAAATCGTTTTGATTCGATTATCCTCCGTCTCTAGCTCAATCACTGTGAGAACTAACTTTGGCTTTCCTCGGCTGTCCGTGTTGTAGTTGGGCTTACCGTCTTTGTCTACAGCGGGCACCCAGATGAATGGCGCCGTGTACAGCTCCCGACCAATGCCCCAGTTGAAGCAGGCCCGCTTGAAACTGTCCGAGGCCTCGCCCTTCTGGGCCTCTGTGTTGGACTCTGTCCCGCAATCAGACTTCCAAACCCACTTGTCGCTCAGGTTGTCGTTGTGATAGTTCACATTGATACCAACCCTGCAAAACAGATTGCCCTTGCACTCGTAGTGCTCCCGCTGCCAATTCTCTGGGCCCACGGTTTCGTCCAGGATGCGCATGTCGCACCGGGCGTCTTTATACAATAGGAGGGCCACTCCGTTTTCTTTGATTTGTGAGACGCGGGCCTCTACTTCATCAGCCCTTAGATTCCGAAATTTCAAAAGGGCCCTCCTCTCTCTCCAAGGGGCAACAGCTCCCAACGTACTTGTGCGGGAACTCCACCGGCTTATTTACCAGGTTGCACCAGCTGCGAGAAGCGCTTAAATAGGGGCACTTGTCGCACTGGACGTACTCTTTACCGTTCCAGTCTACAGGGAACAAAACGTGAACGCTCCAAGAGCAATGAACATATTTCTTGATGCCATTCTCCAAGCTCATCGCGCCACCCCCTTCAAAAAGTCTTCCCATTCTCCAGGGCGGCTAGTGCGAAAATCCCGGGCAGAATCCAGATAAGAATCTCGATTTTGCAACGCCCACTCCAAAACTGCCTGGGCCTTGGCCCTCTCCACATAATCCTGGATGCCGTAGCAACCCCCTTCCGTAGTATTGCACACCCAGTCCACATACTCTTTTATGTGCTGGGCTATGAAATCCGGGAGCTTGTCCTCCACCAGCTGGGGATCTTCTGCCACATCCATCAGGCAGTCGTGGCACAGCTCCCCGCCGTCCAGGGAATAGGTTATCGGTACATCTTGCCCGCAGACGCTGCACATCACGGTCTCACCTCATCTGCCTGGTTGTCCACCACGGAGAAACGCAGCTCCCCATCCTGGATGAACCGGCTTCCTACCAAAGCGGCCAGCTTGGTAACGGTCTTCTCAGCATCGTCGAAGAACAAATCCTTACCATCGCAATAAAATCTTCCCTTCAGCACCACATTGACAATTTCTTTCATTTCTGCTATCCTTTCTATGTACAGATTTTTTGCCGCCTTTCCTGCGCCAACAGGGAGGCGGTATTCTTTTAGTCAGCTTCAACCAATTCCCCATCTTTCAGCGTGTAAAACACATTTGCTTTTACAGATTCTCCGTCCACATAAAAGCAACGTACGTCTTTCCTGTGGCCGTCTTTCCACTCTGCAAGCACAAGCCAACAGCCTTTAGCCCCTTTTGCTTTCCCATATTCTCCCAGAGAGCAGGCCACACTTTCTTCTCCAAGAACAGTAGCTGCACTCTGGTATCCGGTGTTGGTGGCGGCACTCCAGTCGCCGGTGTTGGTGGCGGCACTCCGGTGGCCGGTGTTGGTGGCTGCACTCCGGTGGCCGGTGTTGGTGGCTGCACTCTGGTATCCGGTGTTGGTGGCTGCACTCCGGTGGCCGGTGTTGGTGGCTGCACTCTGGTCGCCGGTGTTGGTGGCGGCACTCCGGTCGCCGGTGTTGGTGGCGGCACTCCGGTGGCCGGTGTTGGTGGCTGCACTCCGGTGGCCGGTGTTGGTGGCTGCACTCCGGTGGCCGGTGTTGGTGGCGGCACTCCAGTCGCCGGTGTTGGTGGCGGCACTCCGGTGGC
>ERZ1643249.498-NODE-498-length-44409-cov-6.145308_pt1 | contig 44409 bp, 40 predicted proteins | sample MGYA00579263_ERZ1643249 | MGnify/ENA primary metagenome ERZ1643249 (study PRJEB29033, sample SAMEA4952264) | chicken gut metagenome | biome: Broiler Chicken; feature: Gastrointestinal Tract; material: Caecum | place: Ireland | collected 2018 | study: Broiler...
AACAACCCGTACAAAGCTGCTTCCGGGTTAGGGAAGTAAAGGCAACAATCTCGCTGCCTGCGCGAATTTGCAGCGCGGCAGCACGCGCCGGCGGCACAAAAACGGGCGGGGATGGAACCCCGCCCCTACATGATTTTATCCAAGCCGATGTCGGGAGGACACGGCTGTTTTTAACGCCTAAGTAAAAGCCGCGATTCACAGCGCGTTGGCACGCGCCGGAAGCCGATTCCGGGCTTTAAAAAGTTAAAAGCAAGAACGCGCTGCCTGCGCGAATTTGCAGCGCGGCAGCCCGCGCCGGCGGCACAAAAAACGGGCGGGGATGGAACCCCGCCCCTACATGATTTACCACTTTTTAACAACCCGTACAAAGCTGCTTCCGGGTTAGGGAAGTAAAGGCAACAATCTCGCTACCTGCGCGCATTCGGTGTGCGTCGGCACGCGCCGGCGGCACCTTACATGCCGTGAATGTCGACGGCGGCGCGGCCGCAGGTCACTTTTGCCACATAGGCGGCGACCTTTTGGTGCTCCGGGTGATTTTTATAAGCGTCGAGCGCCTGTTCGTTTAAAACTTTCACCACCAGCATCGCGTCAAAGTTGCGGTCACATTCGACCTCGTTTTTGAAAAACTCAATCGATTGCAGGGTGGGAACCTTGGTAATCAGGCTTTCGAGCCCCTCTTTGACGATTTCAATATTCTCCGCCTTGGTTTTCCCCTCGGCGTCGCAAAACTTCCACATAACCGTATGAATCAGCATAAAGCATGCTCCTTTCTTTTTTCAGCTCCAAAGGCCGATATACCAGTTTAACAGCGGGTCGGCAAAATACAGCGAAAGCACAATCCCCGTGGCGAGGTGGGGGCCGAAGGGCACTTGTTTTTTCATTTCGCTTTTTTTCAGCGATTTGGTCACGCCGAGATATAAAACGCCGATAACCGCGCCGAACATCAGCGCCACAAGCACGTTGCGCCAACCGAGCAAAAAGCCCGCCGCCGCCATCAGCTTAATGTCGCCGCCGCCCATGCCGCCTTTATAGACAAGGCCTAAAATCAAAAGCAGGGCGCTGACAAGGAAAAAGCCGACCACGCGCGAGACAAGCTCCTGCCAGACGAAGCCGTGGTCCAGAAGCTGTTGGATATAAACCAGCACGCCGCCCACAAGCACCGTAATCCACATCGAGTCGGGGATAATTTGATGTTGCCAGTCGATGAAAAACACGACAATCAGCGCGGAACACGCCACGCAATAGCCCAACAGCGCGAGAGAAAGTTCGGCGTTGCACAGGAAAACATAAGCCAAAACCCACAAAACCGCGTTTAACGACTCGACAATCGGGTAAATCGGCGAGATTTTCGCTTTGCAGTAGCGGCATTTTCCGCCGAGGAAAATCCAGCTGAACAGCGGGAAGAGGTCATACCACTTGAGCGTGTGTTTGCATTTCGGGCAAAAGGACGAGCCTTTCGCAAAATTCAGCCCCAGCGGTAAGCGATAAATCAGCACATTTAGGAAGCTTCCAATCACCGTACCGAACAGGAACACAAATACCCCGATTAAAATTTTCAGCCCCAAAAGATAGGCTTCCACATGGTATTCCGGCACAAAACCACCCCTTTGCAACCGGCAAGCATTTGCCGTATAGTTTTATTTTAGCATATTCTGAAAAAAAGAAAAGGGCTTTACAGAAATTTCTATAAAGCAAAAAACAAAGGGCAAAGCAAACGCTTTGCCCTTTGCAATTAGATTATGCAAACATTATTGAATTTGCAGATTATTCGCCGGCGTCAGCCGCTGCTTCATTATGAGCGTTTACATCGCATTTAACCTCAATGGTGTGCTGATTGCCAGTGTTAGTCACTTTGATTTTGTAGCCGCCGCCCTCAGCCGGGCATTCGGGCATTTCGCCGCCTTCAAAGTTTGCTAAGAAAGCAGCCGGATAGGTCGTTGCAGTATCGCTGAAAGTCGTTGCCATGTCATCCCACGAAACCTGAGAACCGCCGGCACCGCCGGTCATCTGATAGGTGGAAACCGCCGACTGAATTGTACGCTGGTTGTCCGCGCAGGTCTTCTTTTCCGCGTTGTCGGTAACCGCGCCGTAAATCGGAATCGCAACCGCAACAAGGATACCCATGATGACAACAACGATCATCAATTCAACGAGGGTAAAGCCCTTTTTGTTCTTAAGCATCTTTCTCATTAAAGATCTCCCCTTAAAAAATTTTTTGTGTTTTTATATTATGGGTGGGTCCCCAAAATATCGGTGAAAATGTTGTATTTTTGCTTTGTGCTGTTATTATATACCAAAAAATTCAATTCGTAAAGAGTTTTTTGTAAAAAAATAGCAATAATTTGCAATTTTTTCAAAACAGCTTGCAAAAAGCCTTGTCAATCATTCTTTCCGCCGTGTTCCGAGCAGGTAACGGTAACCGTTCTCCCGCCGGAATCGTTGTTGTAAGAAATGGTGTAATGGCAATTTTCCGAGGGGCACTCGGGAAAGGTTCCGCCCTCAAAACAAGCGAGGAACGCGGGCGGTAATTTCGCCTCAGCGTCCGCCTGGCTTTCCACCGTAACTGGGTTGCCGAGCGGCGCGATGTCGTTCAAAGTGTCGTTGCCGGCCGTCATTAAATATTGCACCGCCGCTTTTTCAATGATTTCGCAGTTGGAATGGCAGGTTTGGCGTTCCGCGCGATTGGTCAGCCCCGCGTAAATCGGGATTGCAACCGCGACCAAAATCCCCATAATCACGACGACAATCATCAATTCAACTAACGTAAACCCCTGTTCGGAACGCAGCAATTTGCGTTTCACTGATTATCTTTCCCCTAATTTGAGATGGTTTCGGTTCTAAACCGTGAACTTTCCGTACCTCAATATTACAACAAGCCGAACAAAAAGTCAAGAAGAATTTTTGAAAAAAGAATTATACAGTTTTTCTCCCGTTAATCTGCGATAAACAAGGCCACAACGGAAGCCGGAATCAGAACCAGCTTGCCAAGCGTTTTCACTGCGGGATTTTCTTCGGCGGCCGCAACAAGCGCAGGCGACCACTCGTTATAATACTTGTCAATAATTTGATTGCCCAAATCGGTTTTGGCAAGGACATTGTCGCGGAAATCACGCAATGCACCTTTCACCTGCCAGCCAATCGGGGAATCCGCCATAACCAGGTTGCTGAAGCAAAGCCCCGCGCCCTGGACGTTCAAATCCGCGCCGTTGGTGTTTTGCGACTCTAAGAAAGACTGCGCCGAGACATAGCGCAAAATATTCGCGGATTTGGTCGCGTAAGGGTAAAGCGAGGTGCTGACCGGGCACTCCAGGTCGGGGTCATCCCAACCGGCAATGCCGATGCCGCTCGCCGCCACGCGGCACGGTGTGCCGCCCTCATAATTGACGCGCTGGTTCTGCATCATATTGTTCATGGTAAACGAAGTGGTCAGCGTGTAATTGCCGCCTATGGACTCCGGCGTGGAAATGGTCACATCGACCGTCGTCGGCAAATAGGCGTCTTCGCCGCCGCCGTAAGAATACGGCACGGTTGTGTTGCCCTCGGCGTCGGTTGTCGCTTCGCCGCGGAAAACCTCCTGCGGGACGACAGAGACGCTGAATTTAATGTCCAACGGGACTTCTTCGTCTATTAAGTATTCGGTCAAATTAACCGGCGTTTTGCCCTCGCCGCGTTCCAAAACATAAATCACGTCGCCAAGCTCCGGGTCGGACGCCGGCTGGGAATAAATATAGGCATACGTATCGTTACCCGTGCTCGGAACGCCCTGCATATCGGTCGGGTCTTCATAATCCGCGACCGGCTGCTCGGTTTCGGTGTAGAACAGGGAAATGCTTGCGGAGTTGCTCAAAGACTCGTTTTGCAGGCGGAAAAACTGCATAACCTGCTGCGCGGCGTTTTGCGTTCGCCAGCGCGCCTGCACAATACTGTAGCTTTGCAGGAAAGAATGCGCCAGCTGAATGGTTAACCCTGTAACCATCGCCATTAGGGCAATCGTCACCAAAAGTTCCACCAGCGTGATGCCCTGTTTGCTTTTCAGTTTGTTTTTCAGTTTGGCAAGCACCCTGTACGCCTCCCTTAGCTTTCACAAGCTGTGCCGCCGCAAAGCGGCACAGCACACGTTTTCTTAAAATTTCAAAATCAATCGTTTCGGCTCGCAACCGCATTGACGCCGTCAATGTTTAAAAGCTGATAGCCGCCGTTGCCGGTATTGTACCACGCCTGGGTGTAGCCGACCCCGCCCGGGTCGGAAAGCTTCCAGCCTTTTTCGGTGCCGCACGGCTCTAACGGGTCAATCGCATAGAACACCACAGCGCGTTCGTCGTTGGTAGCGTAGTCATATTCGCCGTTGTCGTTATCGTCGATATAACCGACCGCATACCACATGCCGTTGGTGTAGGTGATTTGCTGAATATTGCAGTTTTCTTTTTCGCTGATTTGAACCGCTTTCCAAACATAGTTGCAGTTTCCGGCAATCGGGCCGCGGTCCTGACCGCCGCTTTGGTCATACCAAGTGCGCACGCACACCCAGGAACCTGTGCTGCGGCTGAACGGCGCTTTCACGACAGCGGCGTTGCGGCAGTAATCCACCTTGCCGTCGGTTTTCGGGTTTGCAAGCCCCTGAACGCCGACTGCCACCCAAGTATCGTTGGCAAAGGTGACGTCTTCCACCGTATCGAGCGGAGAAATGAAGCCGAGCGTTGAAGTCATGCCGAGCTGGGAACTGCATTTATCCCAATATGTATTTTCATCGTCGGCGTTGTCTTTGTTCTGCCACGCGGTCATTTCGTCGGGCGTCAACGGGATATCGTACGATTCATCCCAACCGATGGCGTTGGAATACCGGCAAACCATTTTACGTGTACCGGTTTCGGCGTTGATTTCGTTGGCACGTTTCAGCCAGTTGTAGGACTGGAATTCGGCGGTGATGCTTTCGTCGTTGTTGGCGTCCGCATTGCCTGCTTCCAAAGCGTCCAAGTCGAGATACCAGCTCATAAGCGTGCCGTCGCTCGCGCCCCACATCGCTTCGGGGGACTCGTTCCAAGTCGTGCCCCAGGCAACCGAGGTCAAGCGTTTGTCATAAAGAATATGGCCCATCAAATAAGAATATTTGTCGCGGGAATCGTCCGGGTTATAAACACCGCCGTAGGTCGAATAGAACAGCGGATGATAAGCGTCACGCCAATAGCCGGCGCTGACCGCTTCGGTCAAAATGTTCTTCACCGCGCCCCAGTCGTCCTGACGTTTGCGCCAATAGTCAACGGAAGTATAGAACTCATTAAAGACGTTGCTTTCCTTCTGCAAGGTGAAGCCGGTAAAGTTCTCGTCAAACGGCGCGCCGCCCGCCTCGCCTGCGCGCAGATACACAACGCCGTTGTTCATTACGGTAGGCACGGAAATATGTTTGGTGCTCTGATTCTCATACAGCAGCCCGCCGACATAATAGCCGACCGCGATGGAAAAATAGCCGCCGTTGCCGTCGTAATCTTCGTAATACATCGAATCCGCGTCGGAAATCGTCACGCTGTCATCAAAGCCCCACTCATATACGCCGTCGGTTTCATGGCGGTTCGAGGAGACATCGTATTTGTTGAACATCAGCTGGTTTTTGGAAATTGCGTATGGCTCGGACAGATAAGCGATTGTAATCTTTGTTTCGTTCTGGTTTTGAATTTCTGCCTGATGATCTCCCGGGTTCAGCGGGTAGACGCGTTTGCCGTAGTCGGAGGCAAGCGTATCCACAGCGTTAAACGTCACTTCCAGCGCGCGGCTGTCTTCGTAGTTTTTCGGGGAGCAGACGCCCGAAAGCGCATAATCCGAAGCAGAAGCGTCGGTATAATGCCAAACATAACCCCACATATTGCGCCGGCGCATGATACCCCATTCCCTTTTACCGCCGTTGAACATCTTACCGGCGTTGGTGAAGTATTTTGCCGCGTTTGCCGAATCGTCGGTAAACGCAATACCCAACGTGGCGCGCCATTCGCCGTAGTTGTAATCGGAGTGGTCCGCAACACCGAGCGTAGGCGTCCAAAGGTCCATCACGGCGGGAATCTGACCGGCGTAAAGCGTGTAGCTCTCGGTCGGGTAGCCTTCTGACGAAGAATACGCCTTGGTCATTTTAATCGGCGTGACGGAAGTTAAGGTGATATAGTTATCTGTATGATCGTCCAACTGATAATAATCCCCGTAGGAAATCATATCGTTTGCCGACACTTTGGTTGTGCCGTCTTTATAGTTGAATGTATAGCGCCGTAAAATCAGGTTACCGGGGTAAGTGTTGTCATAATAATTGCCGCGGAGCGTGCCGTAAAGGTACGCCGTCAGCCATTTGGAATTGTCGCTGTTGACATATTCGTTATAAGGCTGGTTACCATCAATTCGACCGTATTCGTCTTTGGCCTGCGCCCACAAAAGATTGCCGGCGGTGTAAACGTCGATTTGATAATCCTGCAGCGCGTTAATGGTGAACGCGGTTTGCGTATACAGCTTGTTGAAAATCGTATACCCCAAGCCGGTTGTATCCGGGTTTAAGCTGATGCCGGTGACGGAGCTGTCGTTGACGTCCGGGTTGCCGGGGTCTTTGATATAGACAAAGCTCGAATCGACCGTTGTGCTGTACATCCGCTCGTTGGTTTCGGTCTGCTGCCCGTTGTTATAATAGTAGTTGTGCGCGACTGTGTAGTCGCCGCCCCAGCCGTAGTTGCCCGTTACGGGGTTACGCCAGAAGCGCCGGATTTGCCCGTTGTCGCCGCACATCACGTAATAGCCGTATTCGTTCGTGCCGCCGTTGCCGTCGTCGCCCTCGCCGGGTTCGACCCATTCCACGTCATTCATAGCGGCATTCAGCGTAATCGGGGTAGAAATCTTGCCGAGCGGGTCGCGGCTGTTCATCACCTTACGCACAATTTCGAGGTGGCCGTCTTCATCCGGCTCGCCGCTGGTGACGTAATAGTAATAGTTGCCGTCCTGCGCGTCTTCACCGACCATGATAACTGTCGGCGCGTCGATTTCGACCGTGAGCGAATACACACGGTATTCAATCGTCAGCGGCGAAGTTTCAAAGCAGATGACCTGGTTGTCGCCCTTGAGTGTCAAATAGGCAATCGAAGCGTTGTCGCGGTCGATTTCAATTTGGCAATAGGGGTTCGAATCGTTGTAAACCCCGCTGACCATTTGGCGGTTGCCGCTGGAATCGGTGTAATAAATTTTAAAGTCGTTTACGGTTGAGAACCGGAAGCCGGACGCATAAAGCGTAATCGTCTTGGTTAAAAAGTCATCTGCGACATGGGTCGGATAGCAAACCATTTTCGCCGTAACCGAGTCGCAAATGAAGGTGCTCAAGCCGTTGCCGCCGATTGCGGGATTGGAAAGCAGGGAGGCACCGTCAATGCTTTGCAAAGAGGAGGAGTTTGCCATAATCGACTCGGATTTCACGGTCATTTGCAGCGGTACATCTTCGGTCGAAACCTCATAATCACCGTTCGCGCCGCTGTTGCCGATCAGTCGTTCGACAAGACCGACCGCTTTGTAGTTGGCGCTGGTGCGCTCACCGATGGTAAACAAATTGCGCATCGTCGTTTGCGCCAAAGGCAAAAAACACATAATCGCAATGGTGAGAACCGCCAAAGCGACCAGCATCTCTACAAGCGTCATGCCGCGTTTCTCGCCCAATTTTCGTTGTAATGCTGCTTGTGTAATCGTCTTGCGCACGAGCCTGCTCCTTTCTCTTTATTCCCAAATGATATATGCCGCGTCGCCGGCGCTCGGCAAAACCGTATCCGCAACCGTGTCATAGCGGTTGTCATCAATACTGATCAGACGCATACTCGGCGTTTGATAGCCGTTTTTGTAATTGGAATACACCTCGTCGGTTTCGCTGTAATAGAATTCTCGTGTTCTTTCAAACTGCGTAAGCACCGTCGAAGAATAATTGCCCTCTTCGAGCGCGGTATCTAAGAAATATTTGACCAAGTCAATGCCGTAAGGCTGGCCGTTGATTTCAAAATCGCCGTCAAAATAGCAAATATCCCCGGCGGAGAAAACTTTATATTTCCGCGTGGAGTTGCGGGAAATCAAGTTGACGTAAACATCGCCGCCGAAGAAAACCTGCCCGCATTCGCCGAGCCCGCCGTCATCCGACGGCATCGGGTCTGTCACCGTGGACGCCACCGAAGAAGGCGTACCGATAACCACCGTGCCCAGTCGGTAATTTCGGGCAATTTTCGCGGCAAGGCCGGTAATCCAACTGGTAAAGCCATTCGCGTTGTTGGTGCCGGGGTCATACACATACATGTTGATATCGCCGTCCACAACAATTTGGTTGCCGCGCAAATAAAGCATATTGAATTGCTTGGACATCGGTTCAACGTTAACGTCCGATTCGACGAACAAGTTGCCGAGCGACACAAAGCCGCCCATGTGGTCCGCCGCTTCCGACGTAAAGTGAATATCCTCGGAATCCGCCGGTTTGGTAATCACCATATTGCCGGAGGTGCAGCCGAGATACAGCGGCTGGTTTTTCACACGCCCGGCGGAATAACTGCCGAAAATGCCGGGGAAACGGTTAATCAATGTATCGATAAGACCGCAGTCCACCGAAACCGTGGTTTCCACAATAATCGACGTGTCGTCGCTTTGCGCCGTGTTCAGACTGATTTCACCGTCCGGTTTCACCCAGCCTTTGCCGGTAATATCCACCAGCGGAACAATATAGGCTTTTTTCGTCGCCGCCATCGTGCCGCTGTACCCCACAGAGGTAAAGCGTTTGATATATTCGATTTTGGTCTGCGTACCGCCTTGGCCGTCCGGCATTTCATAGGATTTCTGGTCGTTGGTAATGGTCACGCGGTAATAACCGACATACTCATCGGAAATCGGCGCAGGCTCCTCGCCGTTGCCGCCGTCCACATAGGTTTGCCCGTCTTGAAGCAAATAGACCCAGTTGGTGGTAATCGTTTCGTCGGTATCGGGGTTGCCGTCATCTGTCGCCTGGTCAATGAAGTCGCGCAGCGCTTCTTCGGAGTTGTACTGGAGCATCGCGTCCTGATACATGAACACCGATGCCTCAATGCCGGAACGCGCCAAATATTCTGCTTTCTGCCGCGCCGTGCCGAATTCCAACACTTTCAGCGACTGCATGGTATAGACGTACATAGCGGTTCCGAGAATCGACATGACGACCAGCAAAACCATAACCATAGACAGCGCCGCGCCTTGGTTGTTTTTCAGCTGTTCTCGAATTTGTGCACGCATCGGAATCGCCTCCAAAAATCTTTCTTCCCCTTGTGCTTCGCCTTTTTAAACAATAACGCGAAGCAGCTCTTCAATGGACGTCTTACCCTCCATCACTTTATAAATCCCTTCGTTTTTCAGGGTGAACATGCCCTGCTCTATGGCAAGTTTTTTAATTTGCGCGCCGTTCGCGCGGTCCAAAATCAGTTTTTTCATTTCTTCGGTAACCGTCAGGAACTCAAACACCGCTTCACGGCCTTTATAGCCCGTGTTGTTGCAAGTGAGACACCCTTTCGGCTTATAGACCTTATAAACCTCCTGCGGGTATTCTTCCACTGGGAAGTCCGGCAGGATTTTAAGCATTTCCTCTCGCGTGAGCGTATATTCCTCTTTGCATTTCGGACAAAGCTTACGCACAAGTCTTTGCGCCAGAACGCCGACCAAAGACGAAGCCGTTAAGAACGGCTCCACGCCCATTTCTTCGAGTCGCGTAACGGCGCCCGCCGCGTCGTTGGTGTGCAGGGTGGACAAAACCATATGACCTGTCAGCGCCGCTTCGACGGCGATTTTTGCAGTCTCGCCGTCACGAATTTCACCGACCATCACGATGTCGGGGTCGGAACGGAGCACGGAACGGAGCGCTGCGGCAAAGGTCATGCCGGCGCGGTTATTCATTTGCACTTGGTTAATACCGGCCATTCGACGTTCGACCGGGTCTTCCAGCGTGATGACGTTTTTTTCCAGCGTGCTGATTTCGGCAAGCGTCGCGTAAAGCGTGGTGGATTTACCGCTTCCGGTAGGGCCCGTAACCAGCACGAAGCCGTAGGGCATGTGAATCGCTTTGTCAAACCGCGGGAACTGCCGTTTGGAGAAGTTGATGTCTTTAATCGAAACATTGCCTTTGTTGCGCTCTAAAAGACGCATAACAATCTTTTCACCGTAAACGGTGGGCATGGTCGCAATACGAACGTCCAGCGTTTTGTCTTCATAGCGAACGGTGGCGCGTCCGTCTTGCGGAACACGTTTTTCGGCGATGTCCATACCGCCGAGAACTTTGACACGCGAAACGACAGACGGGAAGATTTTAATCGGGTTTTGCATGACTTCCTGCAAAACGCCGTCGATACGGAAACGGACGCGCAGATTTTTTTCGAGCGCCTCAATATGGACGTCGGACGCGCCGCTTTTAATCGCGTTGTTGATAATCTGATTGACGAGCTGTACCGCCGGCTTGTCGTCGAGCGTGAGCTCTTCGGTTTCTTCCACTGCCTCAGTCTGGTCGTCGTCATCATAATTTTCCACCGAGGAGTTCATGTTGGCGAAGTTTTCAATCGCCGCCGCAAGCTCCATATCCGCAACGACCAACGGGCAAATTTCAAGCCCGGTCATCAAATGCAGGTTATCGATGGTGATAATGTCGTTCGGGTTTTTCATGGCGACATACAAGGTTTTGTCCTCTTGATAGAGCGGCAAAACGTTGTTGCGCAGCGCCATTTCGGGTGTAATCAAGTTCGCGGCCGCAACATTGACGCCGATTTCGTTAATCGACACATACCGATAGCCGCTTTTCTGCGCCATGATGCGCGCAATGTCATCTTCAGTGCAGTAGCCGAGCTGTGTCAAAATACTGCCGATGAGCGCTTTGCTGGTTTTTTGAATTTCCAGCGCTTCCTGCGCCTGCGCCTCTGTTATGATACCGGCGTCAACAAGCCTCGAACAAATACTGCCCGGAAATAACACTGCGTTTGCCATGAAAATCGATCTCCCTGTAAGTCAAAAAGTCATTTCTTAGAAAATTTCATAATCGTAATCTGCGCTTCTTTTAAGCCGCCCTGCGTCATCGGCATCATGTGGATACCGTCAATACGCATCAGTTCTTCATCTGTCACAATGCTTTCACAAAGCTTCATAATGTCGGTGTAAGTCCCGCGCACGCTGATTTGGACCTGCATTTGATTGACAAGCCCGTTGGAAGAAGAGGCGGCCGCTTTGCTGTTTTTGTCGTCCGCGCTTTCACTGCCGAACGTCAAATCGGTTAAAACGCAGTTCATGCTTTCCACGCGGGTTTCCATCTCAATCATAATCTGCTGCTGATCCATTTTTTCCGGGATCATCGCGTCATACGCGTCGCGCTGGGCTTCATATTCTTCGCTTTTTGCTTGCAGTGCTTTTAAGTTGGCAATGGAAAGCTGGTTTTCTTCATAGGTTTTCATTTCCTGCTTGATTTCCGCATTGGTTTCGTCAATGCTGCGCGAGCCCACCACAATCAGCGCGATAAGACCGACGCAGGCAATGACCATCAAAACCGCAAATACGCGGATATCCTCTAAAAAGTTCTTCCCCTTAGACGCACCGGAAGAAGCAGTATTGCTTTTTACATTGATACGAAATGCCATTGCGCTTCCTCCTTACTCTTCCGTGGTTTCAGCGGCGGTTGTGCTTTCACCGGACGCACCGGTTGTCGAAGCTTTGGTGGTTACCATGGTGGTTTCGGTTTCGCCCTCGTCGTTGGTCACCGCTTCGCCGTCATCGTTTGTGACAACCTCATATTTCGGCGCTTCGGTCGGCACTTCGACCGCGTTCGACATGCTCAAAGCGATTGAGAAATTAATCGCTTTGTTGCCTTCTTCGTCCACCTGACGCGTAACACTGGTCAGCTGGACCAGTTTTACGGTCTGCTGCATTTCTTCGGTTTCAAACAAAGCTTTGTAATCGTTTAAGTCGCTGTAATCCATGCAGGTGCAGGTCAGCGTGCAGACACCGGCGGTAAACCAGTTTTCCAAATTAATTTCGGAAATCTGAATATAGTCGGGGGTCTGGTTTGCAATCATCGTTAAAAACTCCACCGCTTCCGGGTCCTGCGGGGAAACGCTTTCGACCATTTGCTTCGCCGCCTGCAAATCATTAAATATGGTTTGATATTGCTGGAGCGCGGGGAACTGCTGCTGCAGTTGTTTGTTTTGTTGTTCTAAGCTTTTAAGCTTGCTGTTGAGGATTTGTTCTTTTGCAAACACCCCGCCGAGCACAATGGCAAGACAAAGCAGCACAATCAGCGCAACTTTCGCAAGCAAATTTTTCTTTTGTTGTTCTGCAAGCCGCTTCCGGTAAGAAGCAGGCAACAAACTGACTTTTAACACGCTTTATCCCTCCAGTGCCTGCATGGCAAGGCCGATGCAGCCGGCAAATTCTTTCACAACGAGCGGGTCGAGGCCTAAATTCATGCCTTCATAAAACCGCGGCGCTTCCACCGGGATGGTATAAATGGTCTCAGCAATCATTTTGGCGAGCTCGTCGGCTCTGCCCGCACCGGATACAAAATAAATGCTTTCAATCGGCTCTTCCATATTCTGCATCGCGTAATAGCTGACGGAAGAGGAAGTTTCGGAAGCCAACATGCTGCCGACCTCGGAAAGCACACTGTCGGAAATTGCACCGTTTGCCGTGCTTTTGAAAAGTTCCTCGACGGCGTCCTGCGTACGGTCCGGAATCGCAATCGAACGCACCATGGAAATCTCATTGCCGCGAATGACCATAAAGTTCAGCATATCGTCGGTGAGATTCAAAAGAGCATATTTTTTATCGCCTGCAATCGGCGCTAATCCGCGGCACAAAGACAAAACCGAAGAGTCAATGTCCAAGACCTGAAGCTTAGACGCATTCAGCAGGGTAATCAGTTGTTCCAGCATATTGCGGCGCGCGGCCACAAGCAGCACGTACACAACCGGCTGATCTTCGTCGTTGACCCCTTCGCCGGCGACCACATAGTCAATTTCCATTTCCTGCACCGGAATGGGAATAAACTCCTGCGCCTGTAAAAGCACCATGTTGCGCAATTTGTCATCTGCAATCTTCGGAAAAGAGGCGTAACGCATAATAACGTTTTCATTGTTGACACCGACGACAACATCCGACGACTTAAAGTTGCCGTTTTGTAAGAGTTCTGCAAGCGCTGTGCTGAATGCATCCGCGTCACGGACAAAACCTTCTTCCAAAACGCCGTCGCCGAGCGGGATTTTGCCGCAGGCGAGCACTTGGTAAGCCCCGTTGACACGGGTAAGCTCTACCGCACGAATTTCCGTCGTGTCTGCCTCAAAACCGATTATACTTTTATTTTTTGCCATAGTATCCGTCTCCTGTAATGGAGTTTTGAAACCTGCGTTTGCTCCCCCGTTTCAAAACTCGATATCTGATTTCGCGTCCGAAGCGCGCGAACGGGATTATGAACCGACCGAGGTCGTTGCCGAGAAAATGGGCAGGTAAAGTGAAATCAGCATGCCGCCGACCAGCGCGCCGACAAAAATCAACGCAATCGGCTCAATCATGGCACGCAGGTTTCGCGAGGTGACCTCAACGTCCTCTTCATAGAATTCCGCAACCTTATCCAAAAGCTCCGGCAAAGTACCGGCTTCTTCACCGATTGCAATCATACCGATAACCATCGGCGGGAAAAGCCCGCTTTTGTCTAACGACTCGGAAATTGCCTTACCTTCTTCAATATCGGAAATCGCGTCTTTGACCGCGTTTTCAATCAAATCACTGCCCGCTGTCGGACCGGCGCTCTGCAGCGCGTCTACGGCGGTAACACCGCCGGAAATCAGGGTTGCAAGCGTGCGGCAGAAACGCGCAATACACATTTTTGTGATAAAGGTGCCGAACATCGGCATCCGCAATTTTGTGTTTTCCCAAAACCGGTGCGCGGGTTTGCTGCGCTTAATCATCACCAACGCCGCAATCAGAACGGCCGCGCAGACAATCCACAAATACCATTTGGTACGCAAGCTGCCGGACACGGCAAAAATCATTTCCGTTAATTTGTTCAAATCCGTGTCTTCCGGAATCATATCCTGGAACATCGGCACCATGAACACCAACATGGCAATCAAAAGAAGCAAAGCGAAAATACCGATATTTTTCGGATAGGAAACAGCCGATTTGATATTTTCTTTCAGGTTCTTTTCTTTTTGGAGCTGGTTGGAAAGGCTCATCAAAGACTGTTCCAAAATACCGCCCAATTCGCCGGTCTCAATCATAGAGACAAACAGCTTATTGAAGATTTTCGGATATTGTGCAAACGCGTCTGCCAGCGTACCGCCGCCTTCGACGTTTTTCGCAATATCATCAATCGCCGCGGCAAGCGTGGGATTTGTTGTTTGCTTTGCAAGGGTGGAAAGTGCTCTTGTAACCGGCACGCCCGCCGAAAGCATAGCAGCCAGCTGCCGGCTGAACAGGGAAGTATCGGTCAGCGTCACTTTTTTACCGCCGCGCCGCTGCGCCTGTTTGACCACTTTTTCATTGATGTCGGTAACCAGGACACCTGCTTCACGGAGTTTTTCAATCGCGGCGCCGGAATTGTCCGCCACGACCTCACCGTGTACACTTTGTCCCTGACGGTTTAAGCCGTCATATGTAAAGGCTGCCAAAAAAACGCCCCCTTAATAACCCATTGTCGAAAGAAGCCGCCGGACCTCTTTTTCGTCCACGCAATATTCGATAACGGATTCTTTGCTGATTTTTTGCTCACGGCAAAGTTTCAAAAGCGCCTGGTCCATGGTCTGCATGCCCTGCAGCTGTGCAGTCTGCATCGTTGCGTAAAGCTGATGCTCCTTCTCTTCACGAATCAGGTTGCGGACGGACGGTGTGTCCGTCATGTATTCTACGGCAAGCACTCTGCCTTTGCCGTTTACGGTCGGAATAAGCTGCTGCGAAATAACCGCTTTTAAGGAGTTTGCCAACTGCTGGCGAATCTGCCCTTTCTGCCCCTCCGGGAAAGAGTCGATGATTCTCGAAATGGTCATCGGCGCGGTCTGGGTGTGCAAGGTGGAGAACACCAAGTGACCGGTTTCCGCCGCCGTAATCGCGATGGAAATACTTTCCGGGTCGCGCATTTCGCCGATCATAATCGTATCCGGGTCGTGACGAAGCACTGTGCGCAAGGCGTTGGCAAAACTGTGGGTATCGGTGCCGATTTCACGCTGACGGACCGTGGATTTAATGTGTGTGTGTAAAAATTCGATCGGGTCCTCGACTGTCACGATATTGGTTTCATAGCGTTCGTTTATGTATTTAATCATCGCGGCGAGCGTCGTGGATTTACCGCTGCCGGTGGGGCCGGTAACCAAGACCAAGCCTCTCGGCAGGTTGCAAAGCCGCTTCACATCCGGCGGAAGACCGAGCTTGTCGAGCTCAGGCACTTCAAACGGAATGGCGCGGAATACCGCCGCCAATGTGCTGCGCTGGACAATCACGTTGCCTCTGAAACGCGCGCACTGCGGAACGGACAGCGCAAGGTCCAGTTCCCACTCTTCGAGGAAAGATTCTTTCTGCTCCTCGGTCATCATGGAAAACAGCATCACTTCCACGTCTTCCGGCAGCAAATTGGGCATTTCCTGACGAATCAGGTCGCCGTTAATACGAATACAGGGCGGAATGCCCGCCACCAAGTGAAGGTCCGAGCCGCCTTTTTCAACGGTCAGCCGGAGAAGGTCCTCTAATGTATAAGGGTAATTGCTGGGTTTTCCTGTAATATTCAATTCTTGTTAGCACTCCTTATGTCGTGTATGAAAAAATCACTTTAGGGTGCGGGGAACCCCCGCACCCCAAATTTCGGTTTAAGCCGCTGTGTCGAGTTCGTTGAACAGCGCCTTGATATAATCCGCATCTTCCGAGGTGGCCATGACATAAGTAATGCATCTGGATTCGCCGGATTTGTTCGGAATGGTCTTCAAGGTGAATTCGTAGCCCTGCAGTTCGGGATACAGGTCTTTGAGGGCGTCGATACGCGCCTGCGCCGTCGCGGTGTCGGGCGTCGCTTCAATCGTGCGGTTCGCTTTTTCGCCGGTGGTCGTGGTATCCATTTCCGCAAGCAACGCCTTGGTCGCGTCTACGAGATAAGAATCGCAGTAGACGAGCAGGGACTTCGTCGCCGTCGGGTAAGTGTTGGTCTTAAAGGTTACGCCTTCGAGCGTCAAGTTCGACAATCTTTCGAGCATTTCCGCTGCGGTGCAGTTCTGTAACTGATAGGCGAAGAAGCTCTTGTCGTTGAGCACGGAGGACGCATATTCCTCGCTGTCGAACTGACGGATATAGCTTTCCGCCTGGTCGACCTGTGCCTGGGAGCCGGCAATCCAAATCTTCTTGGTCATCTTTTCGGGACCGTAAATCTGGATTTCCAGCGGGAAGCTCTGGAGGATTTCCTCGGCCGCTTTCCGGTCGATGACCGAAAGCTGGATTTCGCGGAGAATCGTCGGCTCGGAAGAGGTTGTGCCGCCCGAAGAAGTACCGCCCTGTGTCGTGGTGGCCGGCTGTGTCTGCTGCGGCGCGGTGGTCGCCGGAACGGTAACGTCGTTGCTGCCGCCGGACGGTGTGGTGGTCGTCGCGTTCAGGTTTGCACCCGAAAGCGGTTTGTCGACGATATTTTTAATGGTTCGAATGTCGGTGAGGTTTGCGCCGGTCACATAAACATATAACGTGTAAGGACGCGAAGCGAGCACAATGCCCTGGCTTAACCCCAAGTTGCCGAGCAAGCCGTTGAACTCTTCAGCGGTGATGTATTTCAGTTCCATCGCGGAGAAGTTGGACGTGATCAGTCCGCCGCCCGCCATAATGTTGGAGCTGACATCCAAAAGGCGCACAAGTTCGGAAACTTTTGCAAGCTCTTTCGGATAGCCGGAAATATAGAACTCGTCTTTGTTGTTGGTGCTGACAACCTGCACGTTGGAAAGGCCGAGCGAAGACATCTGCGTCTGGAGCGCTTCGGCGGATATGTATTTCAGGGTGATTTTGGAGAGAACAGTTTTGTCCACGAACGTGCTGTTGAGCGCTTCCGCCGTGCCGACCATAATGGTGTTGCCGTCTTTGAGATAGGTCATATCCACAAAGCGGGTGACATAGTCAATTGCTTTGAGCGGCGACATTTCCTCAAGCGTCGCCGTGACGGTCGCGTCGGTCGACGGGTCTTCCATAATAATGGTATAACCCGCGTTGAGCGCAATCGCCGAAAGCACGTCTTTAATATTCGCGTCCGCCACATTCAGGGAGATGCGTGAGGAAACCAAAGAGCTTCCCGCGCCCGAAGCGGAGCTTAACGGCACTTTGAGAATTTGACCTGTATAAATGCGGTCCGCATTGGACAGGTCGTTCGCGGTCATGATGTCGCTAATCGTCACACCGTAGTTTTTGGCAATGCGCGTCAGCGTGTCCCCGCTTTTGACCGCATAATACTGATAATCGGCGGCGCCGTCGTTGTCAGACCCCATGACCGACATCGGCAGCACGGCGTTGGACAGCAGCAGAACTGCCAGCACGAACACCAAAACCGCTTTCAGCGTTTTTTTAGAACTGTTCATATTCGTCTCCCCTTAATCTGATAAATCTGTATTTGGGTAAAATCTTTAAAATCAGGATTTCATTTCAATGGTTCTTGTCTTTTCGCCGAGCGAGAAGGTTATCGTGTTGGAGGTGATTTCTTCGACAAGCCAAGAGGAACTGCCGACATAATCGCCGACCTGCAGCGTATAGGAACCATACTGCGTGCTGACAATCGCGGTCCAGTAACCGTCGCTGTTATAAATCAACCCGCTCAGCTTTGCGTTGGCAATGACGTCCTCCGCGAACGGGTCCACACCGTCGGCGAGCGTTACACCCTCGGTGCGTTCCTGCATCGGCAAAACCTCGACTGCTTGCCCTGCAACCGCCGAATCGGGGTCCACGTCGGTTTCGGTCTGAATGCCGGTAATAATCAGTACCACGGCGACCGACACGGCAATCAAGACCAAAATCGCGGGCAAGATGATTTTCATCTTGGGGTTCTTTTCAAAAAAGTTGACGAAAGAACTCCCGCCGCGCGTATCTTTCTTTTTGCTTCCGCTTTTCTTTTTCAGCGCCGCAAAAAGGTCTTTTACATCCATATTCATATCCATAAGTAACAAAGACCTCCCGGTTTTGCCCCGCAGGGATTTTAAAAACAACAATTCCACTAACGGTTATTCACACTATATTCTATCCTACTTTTTGCACTTCGTCAATCTTTTTTTATACTCTTTGACATATTTTTTTCTGTTTTAGAACATTCTTTTTTACGCTTTGCACAATATATAGTATTTTTCTGTCTATAAAGACCTGTATTTGTGAATTTTTTGTAAAAAAGAAAAGCGACAAAAAAACTTGAATTTGTCGCTTTTCTTGTTGTTATTTTGTTTGATTCGGGCGATTTTCCCGCCTTTTTTCTCGGTTATTCGCCGTTGGTATGACCATGACCGTAGCCGTAACCATAGCCGTAGTGCTTATCATAGGCGCGGGCCATATGTGTACCGGAGCTCGCATCATTGTAAATACACCCGACGATTTCCGTGCCGGAGTTGTTCAAGTTGTCCATTGCACGTTGAATCCGGCGCAAAGGCGCAACGTCCTGACGAATTACCATAATAATGCCGTCAGAGAAGCCGGCAAGAATCGAAGCGTCCGCAATCACGCCGCTGGGCGCGGTGTCGATAATCACATAATCAAATTCCTGTTTTGCACGGTCGATGATTTCTTCCGCCTGCGGGGTGGAGAGCAGTTCCGACGGGTCGGACATCGCGCGGCCGTTCAAAAGCAAATACAAATTGTATTTTTCGGAATATTTAATCGAATCCGCCAGGGATTTCTGCCCTTCGACAATGCCGATAATTCCCGTGTCGTCGCCGGCGTTGATGCCGAGGGATTTTGCGACTGCCGGTTTGCGAAGGTCGCCGTCAATGAGCAGCACTTCCTTGCCGTTTTTCGCAAGCGCCAAGGCAATGTTGACCGCCGTGGTGGTTTTGCCCTCATTTTCCATTGTGCTCGTAACCACAAACGCCTTCATATTCTTGCGCGCGCTGATATGGTCAATTTTTGTACGAATCAGCTTAAAGGTCTCAATAAACGCAAAGCCGGACTTGCGGTCGGTAATCAAAATGCTGGACTTTTCGCCCTTTTTGTTTTTCCCCTTGTGGGTAACGCGGTTGACGCGGCCGATGACTTTCAGCCCCAGTCTTTCCTGGACCTCGTCGGAGCTCTTCACCGTGTCTTTCAGCATAACGGCGCAGACAATCCCGAGCACGGAGAGCACCAAACCGGCAGCGAAGCCCGCAAGCGTGTAAAGCACCGTCGTGCGGTTTGCGTTCGGCTCTTCCGGCATCAGCGGCGGGTCAATCACCGTCAGCGTTGTGCTGGGGAACGCGGCCGTAATGGCGTCTTCATATAAACTTTCATAGGTTTTTGCAACCGAATAAGACAAATCCGCATTTGTGGTTGTTACGGTCAAATACACAATCGCGGTATCTTCCACCGTCTGCACAGAAACAAAGCTTTTAATTTGCGCCGCGGTAATGTCTTTATAGCCGCAGTTCTGTGCCACTTTCGTGGCAAGCTCCGTCGTGGTGAACACATATTGGTAGCTGGTTGCCAGTGTCACGGACGCGCTCAAGTCTGACGAGCTTTGCCCGGAAACAATCATCGAGGTCTGCCGGTTGCTTGCGATAAACATAATTTGTGAAGAATAGGTCGGCACATAGCGAACCAGTGCCACAGAAAGCCCGACTGCCGCCAGCAAAATTGCGGACACGGCGACAATCCACCAACGCTCCACAACCTTTTTGGCATAAATCAGGAGGGTTTCGAGATTGATCCCTTCCTCTCCTTTTTTTGAAACAGAGTTATAATCCATTTTGTTGTAATCCCCTTTGGTGCACGGACACAGTCCGCCCAATTTACGACATGATAAATTATAGCAAAAAACCCGTGGTTTCGCAACACAAAAATCAGGTTTCCGCTATTTTTTGCAAAACCGCCCTTTTGTTTACAATCTGCACTTCTTTTTCGCAAATGGAATAGGCCGCTTTTTTGTGGGAAATGATGATGCAGGTTTTGTTTTGCATCGCGCGGATGTTTTCAAGCAGCCGCCGTTCGGTCGCTTCGTCCAAAGCCGACGTCGCCTCGTCCAAAAGCAGAACGGGTGCGTCGGTCAAAACGGCGCGCGCCACGGCAAGGCGCTGAATCTGCCCTTCGGAAAGCCCGCGGCCGCCCTCGCCGAGCACGGTGTCAAGCCCATTCGGCAAATCATAGACAAAGCTGTCGGCGCAGCTGATGCGCACCGCTTCTTTAACCTCTTCGTCGGTCGCATCCTCGCGGATAAACCGGATGTTGTCGCGCACCGTGCCGGAAAACAGCAAATTCCCCTGCGGAACATAGGCAAACAGCGCGCGTGTATCTTTCCCCGCGCGATAGGCTTTCCTTCCCGCTTCTATGGATATTTCGCCTGCGTCGGGTGCAAGCACGCCCAACAATAGTTTAAACAAAGTGCTTTTACCTATTCCGGAAATGCCGGAAAGCACAACAAAATCATTCTTCTGAATTTCAAAGGTCGCGTCCGTGAGCACCTCGTTTTGCCCGTAGGCAAACGAAACGCCGTCAAAACGGATGCCCGTAAAATCCCGGCAGAGCGCTGCTGCGTCGAGTTCGGTCGCTTGCGGCGCATCTTTCGGCAAATCTTCGATTTCCATTAAGCGTTCCGCGGACGCAAGCATGCTGTAATATTTCGGCACAATCCCCGAAAGGCTCGAAAACGGGGTTTGCACCTGATTTACAAGCTGCAAAAGCGCGGTCAGCGTACCGAACGAGATCTCGCCGGCGCAAAGCCGGAAGCCGCCGAACACCAGCGCAAACAAAAAGCCGAACGCAAACGCTGCGGAAAAGCCGGTATTGGCAAAAATCGCCCAGCGGTTGCGGCTAAGCTTCGCATCATAATTTTCTTCGGCGCGCTCGAGTGCCTGCGCCTCGACTTTTTTCTGTACGCCGAACACCTGCACCGCCAAAAGGCTTTCTATCGCTTCCTGTAAAAACGAACGAAGCCGCCCGTCGGTTTCCTGCACGCGGCGGTGCATCGCTTTGATTTTGCCGCGGAAAAGCCGCGTGCCCGAAAATACCACAAGGCCGGCAAGCAGTAAAATCGCGGCAAACCATTTGTCGAGCGATAAAATGACCAAAAACGCGCAGACAAGCTTCGTGAGCATCGCCGCAACGGACGGCACAAGCGTCGTCACCGTGTCGGTCACAAGCGTAATGTCACTTGTGAGCCTTGTCAAAAGCTCGCCGGAATGGAACGCGGTCACGGCAGAATAGTCTTTTGACAAAATCGCGCCGAACAACGCGCGTTTGTAATCCATTTCCATGCGCCCCGAAACGCGCACTTCCAAGCTTTTAATCAAAATGCGCAAAAGCACCTGCAATAAAATCACGCAAAGCAATATAACGCAAAAGCGAATGAGCCGGTCGCGGTCGGCGTTTACCGCCGCGTCAACAATTTCTTTTGCGAGCAGCGCCAAAGAAACCGAGCACACCGAAAGCAGGGCGTTGCTGAATGTCAGCAGCACCAAAAGCGGGGTTTCCCGCTTCGTGCGGGACCATATCCAGCGAAGTGCAGTCGGATTTTTCACTTTGTCAGCTTTCCTCTCAATTTCACAAGATATTTACGCACCGGAAAAAGCGCGTGCCAAACCCGCACATAAGCACGGTAACGAAATGACTGGACCGGCAGCAATTTCCCTTTTCGCTCCACGGCTTCGACAACCCCGATCATCTGTTCGCCGGAAATGCCCGGTTCTTTGACCCACTGGTTGTCGCCGCACATGGTGTAAGTGCCGTCTTTTTCGACCGCCACCACACGGTGCAAAACGAACGCGCCGTCTTTTCGTCTGTAAAGCGGCAAATCAAACCGCCGAAGCGGCAAGTCTGCTTTTTTTAAAACCACGTTGTCGCGCCCGGCGACCAAAAGCGGGAGCATACTCGTGCCGGTAATCGGCAGTTTCACCGTGCCGCCCGCGGAAAGCGTTTCCTCCATAGCGGGGAGCATTTCTGAAAGCCGGACCTTTTTCTTTTCCATATAAAATCAGTCCTCAAGAAGTCCCTTCCCGCGCATCTTTTCCAAAAAAGCGTGGGTGTCGCGCCGCGCGGTCGCTTCGTCGATTTCGTAAGCGTCGAGCACCGCCCGGACGATTTTTTCTTCGGTGGTGTCCTCGCTTAACTGATTCCAAATAAATGCGCCGACGGGGTTTAACGTCAGCATACCGCCGAAATCCAGTTCCGCCTTGCCGACGGGCACCACAATGTTGCTGCCGGCGACTTCGCGCAGTAAAAAGCCCTCTTTCAGTTTCATTTTGAGTCCTCTTTTTCGTGATTTTGAATATAGTTTTCGATACTTTGATAGGCGATATGCGCCGCAGACGGGTCCATATTGCAACGAAGCCGGAAAGCCGGCACATGTTCGAGCAAATCGCCCAATAAATCGAGCATTTGCGCCATCAAATCCGTTTTCGGCGGGCGCAGGGTCTGCGACAAAAACAACGGAATTGCCGCGGACGGCGCAAGCGGCGTTACTTCGTTTTGTTCGCCGCGCTCCAAAAACACAATCGCGCGCACGGGCACCTGGACATTGCGGCTTTCATCGTTTTTGCCGGAAAACGGCGTGCCGCAGGCGTAAAACCGCCCGTCTAACCGCCGCAGAGCCGGTTTGTCGTCGTTAATCATTTTGCAGTCGGAAAATTCCTGTAACCAAAGCTTTGTGTGGGTGGATTTTCCCGTGCCGCTTTTGGCGGAAAACAAATAGGCGCCGCCGTTTCTTTCTACACACGAAGCGTGCATCAAAAGCCCGTCGTGGCGAAGAAGCCCCGCGTAAAACGCTTCGCCCACCCAAACGTAACGGCATTCGTCGAGCGTCAAGGACGGGAATTTTCGGTGTTTTTCTTCAAAGAACGATTCGGGCAAATCAATCGTGATGTCCGCTTCTGCGTCTTGTTTCGGCGCAAGATAAGCGCGCGTGCGGGTATATAACAAATCCCCCGCCGCTTCAAAGCGCACATTCAGTTTTGCAATCGAAAAGGTTTCCACAAAAGCCTCCGAATTTACGCGATGCCGAACAGGTCTTTCGCGTTCTGACAGGTCTTGTCCAAAAGGTCTTGCGTATCCGCGCCGCGGATTTCCGCAAGGCGTTCGGCGGTGTAGGCGATATGGCGCGAATCACAGCGCTTGCCGCGAAACGGCACCGGCGTCATATAAGGCGCGTCGGTTTCAACCAACAGACGGTCATCCGGCACCATTGCCGCGACCTCGACCGGCTTCACGGCGTTTTTAAAGGTCACCGCGCCGCCGAGGCCTATATACATTCCCAGTTTCAACACCTCGTGCGCCATTTCCACACTGCCCGAAAAGCAGTGCACCACGCCGCGGGGTTTGTATTTTTGTAAAAGCTCCAACGTGTCGGCGTGCGCTTCGCGGTCGTGCACAATCACCGGCAAATCCCGTTCGCACGCAAATTGCAGCTGGCGTTCAAACAGCACGAGCTGTTGGGCGCGCGTTTCTTTTTCATAATGATAGTCAAGCCCGATTTCGCCGACCGCCACCGTTTTCGGAAATTCAAAAAACGGCGCAAGCGTAGTTTCGACAGCTTCCGGCGCTTCGCGGAGATTGAGCGGGTGAAACCCCGCCGCCGCGTAAATAAACGGGTACTTTTCCGAAAGCGACACCGAAAACGCACAGGTCTCGGGGCTTACGCCGCAGGAAACCACGCCGCACACGCCGCTTTCCGGGAAAGACACCAAAAGTTCTTTTAAATCGCCCGCGAACTGTTCGTCGTCGTAATGGGCATGGCTGTCAAAAATATTTTGGTAGTTCATCGAATTCTTGCACCGTTCGGCATGCCATCGACAAACAGGACTTTCACGTCGTCCTCGGCGCAGTCCGCCGCCAAAATCATGCCGTTGCTTTCCACGCCGCAAAGCACCGCGGGTTTCAAGTTCGCCACAAGAATCACTTTCTTGCCGACCAGGTCGTCGGGCGCGTACCATTTGGCAATGCCGCTCGCCACGGTTCTCGGCGTGCCGGTGCCGTCGTCCAATGTGAGTTTTAAAAGCTTTTTCGCGCGTTTAATCGGTTCGCACGCCGTCACTTCGGCGACACGCAGCTCGACTTTGCCGAAATCTTCAATCCCGATTTGGGCAAGGCCCTCAACTTCGGCGGCAACTTTCTTTTCTTCCGCCTGGTTTTCTTTCTGCGCCGCAGTCAGCTCCGCAATCAGCTTTTCGGCGTCGATGCGGTTAAACAACGGCTTTGCTTCGCCGACTTTTTCGCCGACTTTCAAGCCGCCGAACGTGCGCAAAGAATCATAGTCGCGCACATCTGTGCCGAGCTGTTCAAAAATCGCCTTTGACGTGTCGGGCATATAGGGGGAAAGCAAAATCGCAAGATAGCGAATGCCCTCTAACAGGTTATAAAGCACCGTGCCGAGTCTCGCTTTTTTGGTTTCGTCTTTCGCGAGCGCCCAGGGCATTGTTTCGTCAATGTATTTGTTCAGTCGGCGCGCAAGCGTTAAAATGCACGCCACGCTGTCGCTGATTTTGTATTCGTTAAAGCAGCGGTCGACGTCAGAAAGCGTCTGCACCGCCAGGGCTTTGACTTCGTCGTCAAACTCCCCGGTCACGTCGCCGGGCTGGACAACGCCGTCAAAATATTTATTCTGCATCGCGACCGTGCGGTTGACAAGGTTGCCTATCGTGTTTGCAAGGTCGGAGTTGTAACGCTCAATCATCGTTTCATAGGTAATCGAGCCGTCCGCCGCGTGGGGCATTTCCGCAAGCAGGTAATAGCGCACCGCGTCCACGCCGAACACAGAAATCAAATCGTCGGCGTAAATGACGTTGCCGCGCGACTTCGACATTTTGTCCTCGCCGAACAAAAGCCACGGGTGGCCGTAAACCTGTTTCGGGAGCGGCTCGCCGAGCGCCATCAGCATAATCGGCCAGTAGATCGTGTGGAAACGGACAATGTCCTTGCCGATGATATGCACGTCGGCAGGCCAGTATTTTTTGTAAAGGTCGCTGCTGCCGTCCGGGTCATAGCCGAGCGCGGTGATATAGTTGGAAAGCGCGTCAACCCAGACGTAAACCACGTGTTTCGGGTCAAAGGTGACCGGAATCCCCCATTTAAACGAGGTGCGCGAAACGCAAAGGTCCTGAAGACCGGGTTTGATAAAGTTATTGAGCATCTCTTTTTTGCGCGCTTCGGGATAAATGAAGTTTTCGTGGCTTTCAATAAATTCTTCGAGCTGTTTTTGATATTTGGAAAGGCGCAGGAAATAGGCCTCCTCTTTCGCCTTTTGCACCGGGCGGTGACAGTCGGGGCAGCAGCCGTTTTCGTCTAATTGGCTTTCGGTCCAAAAGCTTTCGCACGGGGTGCAGTAAAGCCCCTCGTATTCGCTTTTGTAAATGTCGCCCTGGTCATAGAGCTTTTTGAAAATCTTCTGCACCGTTTTTTCGTGATAATCGTCGGTGGTGCGGATAAATTTATCATAGGTCGTGTTGAGCGAATCGCAAATCCCGCGGATTTCGCCCGCGACCTTGTCCACATATTCTTTCGGCGTCACACCGGCTTCTTTGGCGTATTCCTCGATTTTCTGCCCGTGTTCGTCGGTGCCGGTCAGGAAGAATACGTCATAGCCCAACATTCGTTTGTAGCGCGCAATAGCGTCGGTCAGCACGATTTCATAGCTGTTGCCGATATGCGGCTTGCGCGAAGTATAGGCAATGGCGGTGGTGATGTAAAATTTCGGTTTCTCACCCATTTTGTTTCTTCCTTTCTGTGTGTAAAAGTTTCAGACAGTATATTATATCAGCTTTTTCCCTTGTTTTCAACCAAAATGCGGATTTTGAACGGGCGCCGAGTCACACCTGAAAATCCAAAAATGCGCCGTTGACGAGCGCAAGCGAGCCGGGTTGGTTTTCCGGGATGCGCTCGTAAGCCTCCGGCTCCACGGTCAGCACGATTTCTTCGCCGTCCTCGCAGACAAAGCGCACCTCAAATTCCAACTGATGAGAAGGCATTTTTACAGAACCCTTTTGGCGTAGAATTACTTGTTTTGCAACGGCGGTCGCCGGCTTAACGACGGGTTCATATAAAGGCTCGGAAAAGGTTTCCTCTTCCTTTTCCTCCACATGTTTTTTTCGATTTGTTCTCAAATAAGAAACGAGAATCGCCGCCAAAATAACGAAAGCGCCAATCCCGAGCACAACGGCAATGGTATTGCCGGACGCAGAAACTTCAATCATTTCATCAGTCCCAAAATTTCATCTCTTGTAAACACATATTTCCGGTTGCAGAAATTGCAGGTGACTTCGGTCTGTTCGTCTTCGGCCATTTCCGAAAGCGCCTGTTTGCCGGTCGAAAGCAACGCTCTTTCCATGCGCTCGCGCGAGCAGGGGCAAAAATAGCGCGTTTCGGCGGTGTCGAGCACCGAAAGCTTGAATTCGGGCAGAACCGCGCGGCAGATTTGTTCGGGCGTCATGCCCTCAAACAGCATGGTCGTCACGGGGCGGATATTTTGAAGCCCTTTTTCGACCTTGTCAATGTCTTCGTCCGTCGCGGTGGGCAAAAGCTGAATCATAAACCCGCCCGCGCAGAGGATTTCCTCGGTTTCTTTATCGGTCAAAACGCCGAGCGCGCAAACCGTCGGCGTTTGTTCGCTCGCCGCGTAATAGGCGGTGATGTCTTCGGCGATTTCACCGGAAACCAGCGGCACCTGCCCGACGTAAGGCTCGCGAAGCCCCAAATCTTTGACCACGGTGAGCGTGCCGTTTTTGCCGACCGCGCCGGAAACGTCGAGTTTGCCTTTTCCATTGAGCGGCAAATCCACACGCTCTTTCCCCGCGTACCCGCGCACAAACCCGCGGCTGTCGGAAACCGCGGTCAGCGGCGAGCAGGGACCGTCCGCACGGATATTCAAAGTAATGGTATCCTGTTCGCCTTTGAGCATACTGCCCATTAACGACGCGCCGGTCAAAAGCCGGCCGAGCGCGGCGGACACCACCTTGGACGTATTATGAAGCGCGTGCATTTCGCGCACAATTTCGGTTGAATCCACGGCGAGCACGCAAAGCACGCCGTCTTCGTCCATCATTCTGACAAGATTTTGCATGATGATTTAATCCTTTCTGACTGCAAAAAGCAGCCGTTCGCTCGTGTCGTGCGCGGGCTTTCCCGAATATCCGTCGAAAACGTCGAGCACGGTAAAGCCTGTCTTTTTGAGCATCGCTTCGAGCGTTTCCCTCGGATAGGCGCGCTCGGTAAAGCGTTCGCTTTGGCGCACATAGTCGCCCTCATCGGAGACCGGCTCAAAAAAGTCCAAATCCATTTGCACCGTCACGCCGTCGGGAAGCAGCGTATTTTGCCACACGCAGTACACGTCGTCGGTGTCATAAACAAAGGTATTATTCCCCAAAACTGCGCGGTGTTTGTAAACGGAATTGACGTCAAACAAAAACACGCCGCCGGGGTTCATAAAAAGCGAAACTTTGCGAAGCGCCGCAAAAACGCTTTCTTCGTCCGGCAGGTGGCAAAGCCCGTCGAGCGTGCAGACCGCGGCGTCCACGGTGCCGTATAAATCAAGCGCCGTCATATCCTGGCACAAAAACAAAATGTTTTGCCCGGCGGAATACGCCTTGTTCTGCGCTTCCGAAAGCATTTCGGGTGACAAATCCACGCCGATGACTTCATAGCCTTTTTGAGCCATACGCACGGAAACCGACCCCGTGCCGCACGCCAAATCCAACAAAAGCCCCCTGCTTTTACCGTATCGGGTCAGCAGAGAGCTAAGAACTTGCGACACCGTGTCATAAGACACATTCGCGGTCAGCGCGTCGTAAAATTCCGAAAAAACGCCGTAGCTCATTTTTCGCCTTGTCCCTTTTCGGCCACGCGGGCAAATAATTTTTCATAACCGTTGCAGCCGAACTGCAAAGAACGGTTGACGCGGCTTATGGTCGCGGTGGAAGCGCCGGTTTCGCGGACAATATCGGAATAGACCCGCTTTTCCGAAAGCATTTTCGCCACCACAATGCGCTGGGAAATCGCCTGTAACTCATTTACGGTGCAAAGGTCCTCGAAGAAGTCATAGCACTCCTCCATAGACTGCAAAGACAATATACACTGAAACAAAAAGTCCATGTTGTCGCTTTTGATTTTGCTGTTGTTCATCACAAGGCCTCCGTCTCTGATTTATACTGAATTTCTAAAAGCATTTTAGCACACTAAATCCTAAAAGTAAACAGGAAAACGTCAGAAAAATGTGCCGGCGGCAGGGGCGGGCACAAGATATAGTGTTCTCAAAAAAAGTCGAAAATTTTTTTGGATTTTTTTCAAAATTCGGTTGACAGAAAAAGGATTTTGTGATATTCTAATTCAGCCGTCGAAATGATGAACGGCAGTTCGGGAGCATAGCTCAGCTGGGAGAGCATCTGCCTTACAAGCAGAGGGTCACAGGTTCGAGCCCTGTTGTTCCCACCAATGTGGCCCGGTAGTTCAGCTGGTTAGAACGCTAGCCTGTCACGCTAGAGGTCGACGGTTCGATCCCGTTCCGGGTCGCCACATTTGCCTCTGTAGCTCAGTCGGTAGAGCAGAGGACTGAAAATCCTCGTGTCATTGGTTCGATTCCGATCGGAGGCACCATTATGCGGATGTAGCTCATCCGGTAGAGCGCCACCTTGCCAAGGTGGAGGTAGCGAGTTCGAGCCTCGTCATCCGCTCCACAAAGGACGCTTAAAACCTTTTTAAGCGTCCTTTTTTACACCAGTGACACAAATTCGGCGACATAGCCAAGTGGTAAGGCATGGGTCTGCAAAACCCTGATCCCCAGTTCAAATCTGGGTGTCGCCTCCAGAAAACCCCCGCGTGCAAAAGCACACGGGGGTTCTTTTTATTTTTTCTAGTTTTCTAAGCGGGCACGCGCCGAATTATTGCGCGTCGGCTAAGGCATCTTGGCTTTGTCTTGCATTATATTTCAATCGTATGCTATAATGCCCTCAAATAAAGCTGAAAAGCGGGTGATAATATCAACAGCAGCCTTTGGATTATATGGTTACTTATTGTTGTGTTTGTAATTATCATTCCTGCACGCAACCGAAACAAACTGTATTTGAATTTAATCAACCGAAAAAAGAAAGGGGAACCAAGAATGCTGCCAGCCGGACTTATGAAAGATTTTATCGGAAAGGTCTGCTCCATTACAATGTTTAATGCAAGCAGCGGTATCATTGCAAGAATTGAAGCAACCGAGGACAACTGGATAAAAGTGGATGAAAAAGGGAAAAGCCGGCTTTTAAACGGCGATATGATAAGCGACATTAAAATCCTGCCCGAAAAATATCAGAAATAATTGCGGCATACCGGCGCACACTTTTCTCTCCCTCCGTCTTTTGCCGCAGGCAAAAGCCACCTCCCTCGTCAGAGGGAGGAAAAGAAACGGCAGGTTCGCACAAAGCTGTGTGTTTTTTGTAAAAACCGCCGGGCTACTTTTGTAGGGGCGGATGTCCGTGCCCGTCGGTCCCGCGCAGCCCTTGACAGGCGAAGTTTGTCAAAATATAATATATATACCAAATTTAAGAAGAGAGGGTATTTACATGATCGATTTCAAAAACGCAAGCTTTGCCAAACTGAAAGCGGTGGACAACAGCACTTACACCCAAGTCATTGCGCCGACTTTTGCGCAGGGCGAATTTATTCTTTCCACATTCCGCGGCATTCGTGACGGTGTCGTTTTCACCAACAAAAGAATTATTGCCATAAACGTGCAGGGCATCACAGGCACAAAAAAAGATTACACCTCCCTGCCTTACAGCAAAATTCAGGCGTATTCCGTTGAAACCGCCGGTGTTTTAGATATGGACAGCGAGCTGGATTTGTGGTTCTCCGGCCTTGGCAAAGTTCGTTTTGAATTTGTCAAAAATGCGAATGTCTCTGCAATTTGCCAGATGATTTCCGAACGGGTTTTATAAACCAATAGGAACAGTGAAACGGGCGAGGGAAACCTCGCCCGCTTTTTTTGTTTTATTTTTTCTTTTTGTTCTTCGCGTACAGCCGCTCAAAGGCTTTGACGATTTCCACAAGCGGAACAATCGCAAACGCGAGCGCCAAGGCGATGACGTATTCCTGCAAGTCGATGTGCTCAAAGCCGAACGCATCGCTGAGGCCCGGGATATAGATAACCGCCGTGGTCGTCACAAACGACGCGAGCGTGGAGAGCGCCAGGAATTTGTTGTGGCTGCCCCGGAACGCCATTTTCACAATCGAACCGCGCTGCGAGCGCATGTTGAGCGAGTGGAAAATCTCACACATGGACATCGTCAGGAACGCCATCGTCATGCCGTCGGGGCTGTTGACGATTTCCCAGCGGCCGGCCTCAATAAAGTGACCGATGAAATACGCCGCAAGGGTCAAAAGCGTGACCAAGAAGCCCTGATAAGCGATGTCGCCGCCGACGCCGCCGGCAAAAATGCCGTCGGTCGACTTTCTGGGCGGGCGTTTCATAATGTCTTTTTCGCCCTTTTCCATGCTCAAAGCGAGCGCCGGGAAGCTGTCGGTCACAAGGTTAATCCACAACAGGTGCACGGGCTTTAAAATCGTGAAGCCCAGCAGGTTCGCGAAGAAAATCGACATGACTTCGCTTAAGTTCGAAGCGAGCAGGAACTGAATGGATTTGCGGATATTGTCGTAAATCCGGCGGCCTTCTTCCACAGCAGAAACAATCGTCGCAAAGTTGTCGTCGGCAAGCACCATGTCCGCCACGTTTTTGGTGACGTCGGTGCCGGTAATCCCCATGCCCACGCCGATATCGGCGCTTTTAATCGAGGGCGCGTCGTTGACGCCGTCGCCGGTCATGGCGGTAATTTTGCCGCGCGCACGCCACGCGTTGACAATACGGACTTTGTGCTCGGGCTGAACGCGGGCGTAAACGGAATATTGCTCGACCTTGTCTTTGAATTCTTCGTCGGAAATTTCGTCGAGCTCCGCGCCGGTAATCGCTTCGGACGGGTCTTTGATAATCCCGAGCTCCATGGCGATTGCCACGGCGGTGTCTTTGTGGTCGCCGGTAATCATAATCGGACGAATCCCCGAGGTGCGGCATTCTTCAATCGCCGCTTTGACTTCGGGGCGAACGGGGTCAATCATGCCGGTAAGGCCGATGAAAATCAAGTCATGTTCCAGCGCTTCGGGGCTTTGGTCCGTGGGAACGGCGTCGAGTGTGCGGTAGCTGCACGCGAGCACACGCAGCGCGCGGTCGGCGTAAGCCTTGTTCTGCGCCAAAATCGCTTCGCGGTCCTTGTCGGTCAGCTCGACCGGCACGCCGCCTTTTAAAATTTGGGTGCAGCGCTTGAGAATTTCGTCGGGCGCGCCTTTGGTGAACTGCAAAATGCCGTCGGCGGTTTTGTGGACCGTGGTCATCATTTTGCGCATGGAGTCAAACGGCGCTTCCGCCACGCGGGGCGCGGCTTTGAGCATGTCGTTCTTGTTAAGCCCCAGCTTCAGCGCATAGGCAACCAACGCCGCCTCCGTAGGTTCACCGACCAGATTGCCGTCGTGGTCAATGTTGACATCGGTGCAAAGCGCCATGCCTTTGGCGAGCAGTTCTTCGTTGTCGCCATAATGCTCGACAACGGTCATTTTGTTTTGGGTGAGCGTGCCGGTTTTGTCCGAACAGATAATCTGCGCGCAGCCGAGCGTTTCCACGGCGGTAAGTCTTCGGATAATCGCGTTCTTTTTCGACATATTGGTCACGCCGATGGAAAGCACGACGGTCACGACCGCGGCAAGCCCTTCGGGAATCGCGGCAACCGCCAGCGACACCGCGAGCATGAAAGTGTCAAGCAGGAAATCAAAGTCGGGTGTACCGCCGGTCAGATACTGGCGGACGATGCCGAAAATGAACATAAACACACAAATGCCGAGCACCAAAAAGCTCAGAATTTTAGAAAGCTGGGCGAGCTTTTTTTGAAGCGGGGTCTGGGAATCTTCCGCCGCGGCGAGTGCACCGGCGATTTTGCCCATTTCGGTGTGCATGCCGACGCCCGTAACCACCGCGCGCCCGCGGCCGTAAACGACCGACGAGCCCATATACATCATGTTTTTGCGGTCGCCCAACGGTACGTCTTTCTTGTCGCCCAACGAAATCGCGTCAATAAATTTGTTGACCGGGACCGATTCGCCCGTAAGCGCCGCTTCTTCAATTTTCAAGCTTGCGCTTTCAATGATGCGCGCGTCCGCCGGCACGGCGTCGCCCGCTTCGAGCAAAATCACGTCGCCGACGGTGAGGTCTTCGCTGTGGACTTCTTTCACGTCGCCGTCGCGAAGCACTTTTGATGTCGCCGCCGCCATTTCCTGCAGCGCTTCAATCGCTTTTTCGGCCTTGCTTTCCTGATAGACGCCGAGGACGGCATTGATAATCACCACGGCCAAAATGATAATCACGTCGGCGGGGAATTCCCGTTCCATCGCGGCGGTCACTGCGGAAACGATTGCCGCCGCAATCAAAATGATAATCATCGGGTCGGTGAACTGCTCCAACAGCCGGCGGGCAAGGGATTTTTTCTTGCCCTCTTCGAGCTTGTTTTTGCCGTTTTCCGCAAGCCTCTTTTCCGCTTCGGCAGAAGTCAGACCTTCAGGCGAGCTGTTGACTTCTTTAAAAACCTCTTCTGCGGATTGCAGATACTGTTTCATGGTAATACCTCCCGAAAATTCGGATTTATGCCTTGTGCCGGTTGAGAAAAAAGACCCTCGGCGAACCACGAAGCCCGCCGAAGGTCTTGCTACCTGAAAACAGGCTCGGCTGCCAGCCGAAACGGCACGATGTTGACAGTCGGGTAAAAGCTACTCCCCTTCAGGAAATATTTTCATTGCTCCAAGCATAGCACGAAAATCAACACTTGTCAAGGTGTTTCCGCGGGGATTCTTATATATCTATCTATACCCGCATTTTGCAGGAAAGATACATCATCCGCCGAATCTGTAATCGGCAAAATGCCTTTGGTGCGGTAATTTTCTTCGAGCCGCGCAGAGAGCGCCGAAGTCGCGGCGTTTATATATTCTTCCTGCGACATATCGGTTCGATAGGTCACGTCGCCCATTTTAAAGGATTCGGGCAAATTATTTCTTCTGAAATCGACCGCGGCGTAATCCGCTGCGGTGTCGAAAATGCCGCCGCCGTATAACGTCCGGTCGCCGGAAAGCGCCGCCGAAAGCGACATCGAAACCGCCAGCGGCACGTCGCCCGTCACTTTTTTTACCTGTTCAATAAAATCCTGTAAAACCGCGTTGCGGCTGAATGTGCTTTGGGCTTCGCCGGCAAAAACCGCACGGCCCAAATAACGCCCCGACGGGAAACAGACGCCGTCTAAAAGCACCACGTCCGCGCCGAACGAAACCGCGTCATCTACGATTTGCAGCAAATAGAGCTTTGCGGTGTCGGAATAGGGGTTGAGCCAGCCGCTGCCGTCATTTTGCGCGCTGTCGTCGAGCCAAACGGTTTTGCCGTCCGCTTCGGTCACCGCCGCGCCGGGCAGATAGGCCGCCGCGAGCGCATCTTCAAAGCAATAAATACGGAAAATCACCGCGTAGCCGCTCGCCTGTAAGGTTTGCACGGTCTCTTCTGCGGTTTGCACAGCGCCGGTGCACGCGCCGATGTCCTGCGCCGTCTGCACCGTGCTCGGGAAAACCAAATTGCCGTCTGCGGTTTTAAAATCGACCAAAACGGCATTCGCGCCGCCTTCTTCAAGCTGTTGGCGGAATAAATCAAACGCAATCCCACCCGCAAGTTCGTCGGGGGTCATGTAAACCGCATGATAATTGCCGTTTTCGACCGCCACAGTTTCGCCGCCTTGCTCCAACGGCTTTTTCGAAAGCGAAAGCGCCACAAACACCACGCAAAACACCACCGCGAACAGCACGACAAGCGAAACGCCGAACAAAATATTTTTGTTGCGTTCGCGTTTGTGCCGCGCGCGGCTTTCGCCGATGGCGTATTTCGTGCCGGTTCGACGGCCCGGGTAATTTTTGGAAAACGCATAATAGCTTTTTTTGCGGGGCTTTAAGTCCCGGTCGTAATGAAACATAGCTTTTTCCTTCTGACGGTTTGACGAACAGATTACAGGTTAATCCCCCGCCCGACAATGCCGGTAAACGCAAGGGAGAGAATGGCGACATAAATGAAAATCGCAGGCGTACCTTTAAACGCGTTCGGGATTTGTTCGTTTTTATCAATGGCGCGAAGCCCGAAGTTGATGAGCAGCACCGCCACGACAAACGCAACCCCTGCGCCGATGCCGGTGCCGACGGCTTCCAAAACGCCGTAAGCCGCGCGGTAGTTGATAAACGGCACCGCGAGCACCAACGTGTTGAACGCCGCAACGCCCAAACGCCGGACGGTGCGTTTTTTCACTTTTAAAACCACTTTGACAAACAACAAGGTGATGAGATACACCACTATCAGCACGCCGACGAATATCGCGGCATGGGCGTAGGTGTTAAGCGCGCGCACGCGGGCGCTTTGCTCCAACAAAACGCAAATGAGCGACACGACGGTGGAAAGATAGACGATAAATGCGCTTAACGGGAACAGCTGTTTGGGCTTCGCCGCCATACGGATTGCCTCATCGCCGCCGTAAGCGCCCGTGAAAATCAGGTTTTGCAGCAAACAGGCAAACAGCGCTGTGGAAAATAAACTGCCGAGTATGCTCATTTCTCGTCACCGCCTTCCTGTTTCTTTGCAGGCGTTTTCGCTTTCGACGTCGATTTTTTCGTCGTCTCCGCTTTTTTCTTTGCGGGTTTCTTCGGTTGGGCGGCTTCTGCCGATTCGTCCTCCGCCTTTTTCTTCGGTTTGCGCGTTGCCGTTTCGGATTTTGCCGCCTTTTTCTTCGGCGCATCTTCCGACTTTGCCTTAGACGTTGTCTTTTTCTTCGGCTCGCTCTCGGTTTTTGCCTTGGATTTCGCTTTCCGCTTCGGCTTTTCTTCTGCCGGGGCGGGTTCCCCGACAGACGCCTCTTGCGCCGCCGCCTCGGCTTCTTTTTCTGCCGTCTCATCGGCAGATTTTTCAGCATCTTTCTCTGCCTTTTCGGCTTCTTTTGCCGCTTCGGCTGCCTTTTCGGCTTCTTCGGCTTTCTCGTGCTGCTTTTTCTTATAAGAATCCAGTTCCGAAAGCATTTCGTCAAATTCCAGCAAATAGTCGTCGTCTTCATGCCGCGCACGGCGAACGGGACGTTCCTCCGTTTTGGCGGCCGGCGATGCTGCCGGGACGCTTTGCGGCATTTCCGCCGCGACTATATCCGGCTTCTCTTTCTGTTTCGACACTTTGCCGGATTTCTTCGGTTTTTCTTTTTTGATTTTTTCTTGTTTCGTTTTCTTTTTGCCGTGTTTTTCTTTTACGGGCTTTTCTTTCTTTTCGCGTTTTACACGCGGGGTATCGTCGTCCTCGCTGTCGTCATACGGGTTAAAGTCCGACTGTGCCAGCGTGCGGAACGAACCGACGTGAGACTCGGAAATTTCTTGTAAGCTAAACGCTTTTTCGGGGTCTTCTTCGGGGTAGCGCTTCGCAATCAGCGCTTTGACCGCCGCCGCTAAAAAGCCGACCAGCAAAAGTCCGCCGAACGGCGCCAAAAGCCCGGTTAACTGCACCGGCAAATGCAAATCCACCGAATAAATCGTGCCGCTGCCCAAAATTTCACGCGCCGTACCGACAAGCAGCAGCACAAACGCATAGCCCGCCGCCGCGGAAATCGCGTCGACAAACGTGTCTTTCATTTTATTTTTGACCGCAAAACGCTCACAGTGCAGGGCGATTAACGAGTTGACCGCCAAAAGCGGCAGGAAAATGCCGACGTTGAGCGTTTCGTTCGGCGTAAATTTCGCAAAGAACATAAACACCGGCAGGTTGATAAGCATGCCTAAAGCGGCATAAACCGGCATTCGGAAATAGCTTTTTACTTTTTTGAGCGCAAGGCAGGTAAACAGCTCGATAATCACAAGCTCCAAGCAGGAAGCCACCGCCAAAATAATCGCGGTTTTCAAAGATACCGCAATTGCCGCAATCGGCGCGATACCAATCGCTTCAAACAAAACGGGGTTTTGAATCAGCGCGCTGTTGCGAATGCCGTCAGCGATTTTTCGATTTCGGTCAGACATGCGCGCCACCTCCCTCGTTCCCATCGGTTTCCGGCGTACCTTTCGCTTCCGTCGTTTCTACGGGGTCCTGTTCGGTCGCCGCGGCGTCCGCTTCTAACCACTGGGCGCGTCTTTCTTCTTGTTCCTTTTCTTCTTGGGCCTCGCGCGCTAAACGGCGGCGTTTGGCGTGCGCCTTGCGCTCCCAACGGGAAACCGGCATTTTGTCGCACACGCCGCAAAGCGCGTTCGCAATCAAAATGGCAAACACAACGCCCTCTTCAAACGTGCCGAAGGTTCGAAACAGCATACAAATAAGCCCGGCGGCGGCGCCGTAAACCAGCCGCCCGTAAAACCGTTTCGGCAAAAGCCCCTCATACGGTAAAATGAGAATTCCGGCGAACAACAGCATCCCGCCCGAAAGCTCCATGAAAACAGACTGGAACCGGCCGGTCATAATCCGCGGGAACAAAAACGCATACACCGCGCAAGTGACAAGGAACGCCAGTGTTACGCCGAACGCTTTTCTGCGGCGGACCGCCGAATAGAGAAGCGCACCGACAAGGGCGATGATACAGCCGGTGCCCATGGCTCCCGGAATATCGCCGATTAAAATATCCAAATAATTCGCCGCGTCGCCGCCCATTGAAGTGCTTTGCAAAAGCATTTGGGAAAGCGACATGCCCGCGGTGAATGTGGGCGTGCCGTAAACGCCGACCTGGGCGCCGCTTTCGGGGATTGCGGGATAGGCGAACACATAATCGGAAAAACAGATTGTGACAAATGCAAGCCCTGCCGCGGCGGGGGAAAACAGCGCGCTTCGGGCGTTGCCGAACGGCAGTTTTGCCGCTAAAATCGCAAACGCGCTTGCGAGCACAACGACCCAAACCGGCACCGAAGCCGGCAGGCAAAGGGCAATCAAAAGCCCCGTTATAACCGCCGAAAAGTCCCGAATGGTCGGCAGGGATTTAATCAGGTGGCCGCCGATAAATTCGCACAAAACCGCCGTCAATACGGAAATCACCATCAGCCGCGGCGCGCGGCCGCCGTAAAAATACCACGCCATTATGATCGGCGCGGCCAGCATCGCCAGCGTCTCCAGCATGTATTTTCGCGTATGGCCGATTTCGGCTTTTATTTCCGGCGTAAAGACTTGTCCGGTTTCGACCGGGAGTTCTTCTGTACGCAAAAAATCCACCTCGTTTTCCATAAATTATGCATTGCGAGAAGCGCGTCCGCGCAATATGATAATAGTAACCGTAATTTTTTTCGGAGGAAGCTTATGCATTTACATAAAACCTCACAAAGCCGCCTTGTCGCCGAACTGACGCAGGAGGACCTGTACGGTTACAAGGTTTCGTTTGAAGAAATGCGCATGGAGAATGAACAAACCGTTCAGCTCCTGCACGATATATTGCTGCGCGCGAAAGCCAAACTCGGCTGGACGCTGCCCGCCGCAAAGCTTTTGCGCGTCGACGTTTTGCCGGGTGCCGGCGGAGGGTGTATTGTCCTCTTTTCCGCTGAAGCGCACGAAAAACGTCTGCGCGTGAAATCGGAAAACCGCACGCTGCTTTTGAAAATCAACAAGACCGACGATTTTCTCGACCTGCTTTTGTTTTTAAAAGCGGGACGGTTCCCGCCGTCATCTTATACCTTTTTGAAAGACGACATGCGTTTTTTCGGCATTTTTCGCTTTCAGAGCGTTTTAGAAACGCGCAAAGCCTCAAAAACCCTTTCGGAATTCGGCACGCTTTGCCGCGCGACGCCCGAAGCGGTCGCCTATTTGCGCGAGCATTTAGAGCCGATTACACTGCGGCAAGGCTTTTAAATTCCGCGATGCGCGCACGCATATCCTCAGCGGAAAACAGCGCGTTGCCCGAAACAAACACATTCGCGCCCGCCTTCGCGGCAACGGAAATTGTTTCAGCGTTAATCCCGCCGTCGACCTGAATATCCATATCCTTGCCGAGTTCTTGAAGTTTTTGGCGCAACGTTTCAATTTTCGGCATGGTTTCCGCCATAAAGCTTTGCCCGCCGAAGCCCGGTTCCACGGTCATCACAAGCACCATGGAAAGCTTGTCGAGATAAGGGAACACGGTTTCAATAGGGGTGCCGGGTTTAACGGCGAGCCCCGCTTCGACGCCGGCGTCTAAAATCTCATCAATCGTCTTTTCGGTGTCGCTGCCGCACTCGACGTGGAACGTAATCCGGTCAGCGCCGGCCTTGACGAAATCCGGCACATAGGTAAAGGGGTCGTCTATCATCAAATGCACGTCAAACGGCAAATCAGTCGCCTTGCGGATACATTTCACAACCGGCGCGCCGAGCGTGATATTCGGCACAAAGTGACCGTCCATCACGTCAATGTGCACCATGTCCGCGCCGGCGGCAGTCAGGCGTTTGAGTTCACTTTCTAAATTGCCGTAATCGGCGGAAAGAATCGACGGGGAAATGAAAACCATAGTTGTTTCTCCTTTATTGCGCGGCTGCGGCAGCGGCAGCAGCCGTTGCAGGTGCGGTCTGCGTTGCGGGGGCGGTGGTATCCGCCGCGGTTTGTGTCTCGGTCTGGGTTTCGGTTTCAGCCGGTGCGCCGGTTGTCGCGGTTTCCGGCGGAAGTGTGGACTGCAAAGCGCTGATATAATACGCGCCGTCGCGCTCGCGCAGCGTTACTTTCATATATTTATCGGGTTCGGGCGCAACCATGTTGCCCTCTGCGTCCTGCGCCCACTGGTCGCCGCCGAGGTAGCCGACGGTCAGCACAATGGTGTTGCCGCTTTTGTCCACATCGACCACTTTCGGGGTGTAGGTCGGCACAACGCCGGTCAGCGGGATAGAATAGGTCTGTTTGGTCGCGTCATAAGTAAATTCATAGCCGTAACCCTCGACTGTTCCGTGGGTGGGCTGGACTTCCGTGCCGAACAGCTTTTGGAATTCGGCGGTGACGTCGGCTTCGGGGATAATCATGCCGGTTTCGCCGTATTCATACCGGTCGGGGGAAAGGTTGCTTTTGAGAATTGACCAAATCGAAATGTCGATAAGCTGCGAGGGGTTGGCTTTGGTGATGTCGTCGAACTCGTCGGGGTCGTTCATCACGACCGGCGTGAGCAGGGTGTTGTATTCGTCAAAATTCCGGCTGCTGTCAATCGCGTCTTTGGTCACGCGGACGCCCGCCACAATCACGGTGACCGCGCCGACGACTGCCAAAACCGCAATCAAAAGTCCCAAAGGGAACGCCCAGCGGCGCGCGCCTCTTTTATGTTTTTTGGTCGTTTTCGCCATGGTTATTCTCTCCTTTGGCCGTTGCCGTAAATTTTATATTTGACCGAGGTCAGCTGCGGCAGCCCTAAAGGTCCGCGCGCATGCAGTTTTTGGGTGGAAATGCCGATTTCCGCACCGAATCCGAATTCGCCGCCGTCGGTAAAGCGGGTGCTGGCGTTGTGATAGACCGCCGCGGAATCCACTTCGGCGAGGAATTTTTCCGCCGCCGCCTTGTTTTCGGTGATGATGCACTCGCTGTGGCCGGTGGAATAGCGATAAATGTGGTCAATCGCTTCTTCTATACTATCCACGATATGCACCGAAAGGATATAGTCAAGGTATTCGGTCGCGTAATCTTCTTCGGTCGCCGCTTTAATCCCCGGCAGGATCGCGCGCGTGGCTTCGTCGCCGCGCAGTTCGACGTTTTTCTCGTCGAGTTTCTCTTTTAAGGGCGGCAGGACCTTTTCGGCAATGTCTTTGTGGACAAGCAAACTTTCCGCCGCGTTACAAACGGACACGCGCGAGGTTTTGGCGTTATAAGTAATATCGACCGCCATTTGAATGTCGGCGTCTTTGTCAATGTAAATATGGCAGTTGCCCACACCGGTTTCAATGACCGGCACGGTCGCGTTTTCGACCACGGAGCGGATTAAGCCCGCCCCGCCGCGCGGAATCAGCACGTCGACATAGCCGTTTAAGCGCATGAGCGCGGTCGAACTTTCACGCGAAGTGTCTTCAACAAGCTGGACGCAGTCTTCGGGAAGTTCGGTTTCGCGCAAAGCGTCGCGCATGACTTTTGTAATCGCGGTGTTCGAATGGATTGCCTCTTTGCCGCCGCGCAAAATCACCGCGTTGCCGGATTTTAAGCAAAGCGCCGCGGCGTCGCTTGTGACGTTGGGCCGCGCTTCAAAAATCACGGCGATTACGCCCAACGGCACGGCGACTTTTTGAATTTTCAAGCCGTTCGGGCGCGTGGTTTCGGAAAGCACCGCGCCGACCGGGTCGGGAAGCTTTGCCACATCGCTGACGCCTTTTGCCATGCCGGCGACGCGCGCTTCGCTTAAAGCGAGTCTGTCTAAAAGCGACGGTGCCATGCCGTTTTTGCGCCCGGCTTCCAAATCTTTTTCATTTTCCGAAAGGATATAGGCGCAGTTTTCACGCAGTGCGTCTGCAATTTTCAAAAGCGCCTGATTTTTGGTTTCGGTGGTCGCTGTCTGAAGCGGTCTTGCGGCGGACTTTGCCCGCGCGCCGAGGGTTTCCATTGTCGTCATTTGGAACACGCTTTCTCGGAAAATCCGTTTTTATTTCTCTTTTTTGCCGACGAAGAAAGTGCCGACCTGTTTGCCGTCAAGCGCTTTATAAATCGCTTCCGGCGCGGTGCCGTTCATCACGATGACGTCAATGCCGGCGTCCATCGCAATCTGCGCGGCGTGGAGTTTTGTGACCATGCCGCCCGTCGAGAACCGCGAGCCGTGCCCGCCGGCAATTTCCAAAAGCGCCGGCGTGATTTCCCGGACTTCGGGGATAAGGCGCGCGTCTTCATTTTCGGTCGGGTTTGCGTCGTAAAGGCCGTCGATGTCGGTTAAAATCACCAGCGCGTCCGCGCCGATGAGCGCCGCCACAATGGCGGAAAGGCTGTCGTTGTCGCCGTAGACGATTTCTTCGACGGCGACGCTGTCGTTTTCGTTGATAATCGGGATTGCCCCGAATTCAAATATCTTTTCAAAGGCGTTAATCAGGTTTTGGCGGCGTTCGGGGTTGTCGACGTCGCTTTTGGTGATGAGCATCTGCCCGACGGTGTGGCCGTATTCGGCGAAAAGCTTATCGTACATGAACATCAGCTCGCACTGCCCGACAGTCGCGGCGGCCTGGCGGCCGGGGGTGTCTTCCGGGCGCGCGGAAAGCCCCAGTTTCCCGACGCCGACGCCGATGGCGCCCGAGGTCACCAGCGCGACCTCTATGCCGGAATTGACAATGTCGGAAAGCACCGACACAAGCTTGTGCATTCTTCGGATATTCGTCCGCCCGGTGTCATAAGTCAGCGTGGAAGTGCCCACCTTGACGACCAGCCGTTTCACCTGTTTCAAAACTGCCAAAATCTCCGCCTCACTCTGAAAAATAGACATAGTTATAAGTATAAACAGTATAACACACTTTTGCCTATATCTCAACAAAAACTTGTGGCACGCGCCGGCGTGCACCGAATTCGAGCAGGTAGCGGGATAATACTTTTCCTTCCCAGACCCGGAAGCAGGTTTTATCGAATCGTAGGGACAGCCCTTGCGGCTGTCCGCGTGCCGCCGGGCACACCGAATTCGCGGCGCGTGTCAACGCGCGGTGAATCGCGCAGGCAGTTTGATTTTGCTTTTTTCTTTCATAGCCCGGAAGCGACTTTGTTGTAACCGTGCGGGCGGGCGCAGAGACCCACCCCTACAAGATATAAACCTTTCGGTCGGGCGGAAAAGGAAACGGATTTGAGAACTGTCTGCCGGCATATAAAGTTTCGCCCGCCTTTTTAAAGGCGGCAGAATCCAAAGACAGCGTTTTTGGTCGCTTTGCGCACGGAGCGAAAACTCTTTCTTTACAAAAGCGCAGGAGGGGAGCCGAAACAGTCCGGCGGACTGTTTCGGCGTGGGGAACCCTCGCCGGGGCACGGGCTGCCGTGCAGCAAATCGCGTAGGTAGTTTGTGGTTGTCTTTGCTTTTAAAGGCCGATAGCGGCTTTGTGCTTCATCGTTTTCATTCCTCTGACGAGGGAGGTGGATTTTGCCGCAGGCAAAAGACGCAGGGAGAGAAATGTGCGTGCCGGCGGCACTGTGCGCCGTCACCGGGGCACGCGCAAAGCCGATACCGGGCAAAAAATTTCCTCCCTGCACGCGCTATCTGCTCGAATTCGCTGCGCGTCGGCACGCGCAAAAAAGGACCGTCAAATGACGGTCCTTTTTGTTTTTTTATTCTTGTTTTTCTTTTTCGACGGTGACGGCGATGCCGAGGTCGGAAAGCTGAAGGTCATCGACCGCGGCGGGGCACTCGGTCATCGGTTCGGACGCGTTCTGCACTTTCGGATAGGCAATCACGTCACGAAGCGACTCCGTTTGCAGCATCTGCATGCAAAGCCGGTCAAGCCCTAACCCCATGCCGCCGTGCGGCGGTGCGCCGTAGCGGAAAGCTTCCAGCAGATAGCCGAATTTTTCTTTGGCTTCTTCGTCGGAAAGCCCCAACAGGGTGAAAATACGGCTTTGCAGCTCGGGGTCGGTGATACGAATCGAGCCGCTGCAAAGTTCAATGCCGTTGAGCACCAAATCATACGCCTTGGCGCGTACACGCGCTTTGTCGGATTCAAGATACGGCAGGCATTCGTCCATCGGCGCGGTGAACGGGTGGTGCATCGCGACAAATTCGCCGAGCTCTTCGTCATATTCAAAGAACGGGAATTCGGTAATCCACAACAGGTTAAACCTATCTTTCGGAATAATGTCGAGCTTCTGCGCGACGGTCTGGCGCAGTGCGCCGAGCGTGGTCAGCACATGGCTGTCGTTGGCGTCCGCCACCACAAGCAGCACATCGCCGGTTTCGGCGCCGGTTTCGGTAAGAATCGCCTGCATTTCGGCGTCAGACATGAATTTCGCAAACGAAGACGCCATGCCGTCGGGGTTCATGCGCACCCAGGCAAGGCCTTTCGCGCCGATGCCGCGGACGAATTCGGTTAATTTATCAATTTCTTTTCTGGTTAAAACGCTTGCGGCATTTTTCGCGTTAATCGCGCGGACGCTGCCGCCGCCGTCCACCGCACCGCGGAACACGCCGAATTCACTTTCGCGCACCGCGTCGGTCAAATCGCAGATTTCCATTTCATAGCGGGTGTCGGGCTTGTCCGAACCGTAACGCTCCATTGCCTCGCGGTAGGTCAGCCGCGGCAGGGGCAGCGTCACGTCGACACCGATTGCCTCTTTGAACACGCGCTGAATATAGCGCTCGCCGATTTCCAACACGTCCTCCATATCGACAAACGACATTTCCAGGTCGATTTGGGTAAATTCCGGCTGGCGGTCGGCGCGCAAATCCTCATCGCGGAAGCAGCGCGCAATTTGCATATAGCGGTCAAAGCCCGCGACCATTGAAAGCTGTTTATAAAGCTGGGGGGATTGCGGGAGGGCGTAAAAGCTGCCCTTGTGAATTCTCGACGGAACGAGGAAATCGCGCGCGCCCTCGGGCGTGGAACGAATGAGCATCGGGGTTTCGATTTCGATAAATCCGTTTTCGTCAAAGAAATCCCGCGTGATTTTGGTGATTTTGTGCCGCATCAAAATATTTTTTTGCAAATCCGGGCGGCGCAAATCGAGATAACGATATTTTAACCGCGTCAGCTCCGAAGTCTGGGAGTTTTCGACAATCTCAAACGGCGGGGTCTCGCTTTTCGCAAGCACGGAGAGCGCCTGCACTTCGAGTTCGACGTCGCCGGTGGGAAGCTCCGGATTTTTCGCTGCGCGTTCGCGCACGACGCCGGTCGCCGCCACGACATATTCGCTGCGAAGCGTAAATGCCTTTTGGAAAACCTCGCGGTCTGTGCTTTCGGTAAACGCAAGCTGCAAAATGCCAGTTCTGTCGCGCAAATCGACAAAAATCAATGCGCCGAGGTCGCGCTGTTTCTGCACCCAACCGCAGACGGTCACGGTTTTGCCGATGTCGGTCTGCCGCAGGTCGCCGCAGTAATGCGTCCGTTTGATTCCTTGCATACTGTCCATATTATTTCAAGCCTCCAAGAAGTTGTGAAAGATCCGTTTCGCTCAAGTCGGCGTCCGCGCCCTCTACGCCTTTCAGCGCGTCGCGCAAAAGGACGGACTGAAACGCGCCGGTGAAATCGTCGAGCGCAATATCCGAAAGCGTGCCGTCGGCCATGTTTTTCAGCTGCGCTTTGCCGCTTTCGAGTTCGCTG
>ERZ1643249.501-NODE-501-length-44262-cov-10.076753_pt1 | contig 44262 bp, 37 predicted proteins | sample MGYA00579263_ERZ1643249 | MGnify/ENA primary metagenome ERZ1643249 (study PRJEB29033, sample SAMEA4952264) | chicken gut metagenome | biome: Broiler Chicken; feature: Gastrointestinal Tract; material: Caecum | place: Ireland | collected 2018 | study: Broiler...
GGTGTGGTCTTTGTATCACGAAAATGAGCCAGCATTGTATCCATTGCAGCCGGTGAGATTGTCAAGTATGGACCATAAAATTTTTAAAAAAATATAAATTTACAACCAAATCCACATAAAATAGCCACTTTTTAATCCAAAATGACTATTTTATGCAGTTTTTGTCTAAATACATACTAATCGCTTCAAACTCATCTTGAAAATTAAATTCCACCTCAATATGCTTGTTGTCATATATCAAAATTTTCTTGATGAGTTCATCTGCCATCTCCTTTGTAAGAGATGTAAAACCTTTGTATTTAGCAAATGCGGTTATAAATTTATTATTCTCAATTTCGACATTTTTATTTATATTACTACAAATTGCAATCAATTGATTTTCAAGCAAAGTTATCTTTCGCGTAGCATCATCTCTTCGTTTGAGATAATCTTTTTCAGTCATCTCCCCTGACTTGAACTTTATATACAAGATATTCAAACTCTCTTTAAGCGATTTGAGTTCGTTGTCTAATTTTATATGCTCTTTCTCAATGTTGCTACTTACATTAGAATTTTTTAAATTCACTTTTTGAATTATATGTTGTATGTTAACAGAAATCTCAATATACGATTTTACAATATCAAAAACAAGTTTTTCTAATACATCATTTCTAATTGAGTGTTTTGTGCAAATTTTCCCTTTTGTCATCATATATGTTGGACATCTAAAATAATACTTGCCCCGTAATCTTTCTTCCGAACAAAGACAATTTTGTAATGCCTTACCACAATCGCCACATCTTACGAGTCCTCTTAATATATATGTTCGAAAAGGTTTAATGAATTTAGTTTTATTTTTTTCTAACCTTAATTGCACCTTTTCAAAATCTTCTCTCGACACTATCGGCTCGTGTGTGTTTGGCACAATACACCATTCTTCACTTGATTTCTTTATGATTTTATGATTTCGATAACTTATTGTTCCTCTTGTTCCTTGCACCATATCTCCAACATACATTTGGTTTGACAATATCCTTTGCACAGTTGAAGAAGTCCAAACGTGATATTTACCCTGATTTGGATTTTTATATTTATATCCCTTTGATTTTTTATATTCAAATGGAGTTAATATTTCATTATCATTCAAAAATATTGCAATAGCATTTAAGCTATCGCCATTTAAAAACATTTTATAAATTGTTTTAACGACTTGACTTGCTTCAGCATCTACAACAAGTTTATGTCTATCTTCCTTACTTTTCTCATACCCATAGCAAGCAAATGCCCCTATAAACAGCCCTTGTCTCATATAAGATTTTTGAGCAGTCTTTACTTTGATAGATAAATCTCTAACATATTCGTCATTCATTATATTTTTAAAAGGCACCAATAGTCCATTTGCTGAGTTTGGGTCAAGAAAGGTATCTACATTATCTAATAATGATATAAATCTAACCTTTAAAATAGGAAAGATGACTTCTATATAATTGCTACTTTCTATTGTGTTTCTGCCAAATCGTGACAAATCTTTTACAATAACACAATCAATATCCCCTGTCTTAATTTTGGCAAGCATTCTTTGAAAATCAGGTCTATCAAAGTTTGTTCCAGAATATCCATCATCTATATAAAAATCATCAATTTGAATATCAGGATTTTGTGCGACAAATTTATTTAGCGAGGCTCTTTGCGATGAAATACTATCACTTTCGTTTTTAACTACATCGTCTTCTCTTGATAGTCTTAAATAAAGTCCTGCTTTCCAAATCTTTTCTTCTTGGATTTTAGCAAGATTGTTGTATCTACTAACTCGGCTCATATCTCACCTACATAGACAAGGCAATTTGTGCCTGTTGATATTTTTTCTCTTGTATATATACTTGCCTGTTCAGTTCAATATATTGAAGTGCGTTCATATATTCATCTCTAAATTTAACTTCCACTTCAATCTTGCCACCCTCGTATATATAAATATTATTAATAAGCTCGACAACAACATCTCTTGTTAGTTCTGTTATGTTTTGATATTTTTTAAAGTTTTCAATAAACCTATTTTCAGTCGTTAAGCCATTTTTTATCGCTTCTTTTTGTAATATCAAATTTTCAATAGCACTTAAAATCTCTTCTTTCTTCTGTGAGTATTTGTCTTTCATAGAAAGATACATATCCTGCGTGATAAATCCTTTTTTCCAATCTGGATACAAATCTTCAAGCAGTCTATTTATATCATCTCTTTCTGCATATTTTGATTTTAACATCTTATCAATTTTCGTCGTCTCTTTTGTTCGTTCTTCACTTCTATTTATGAAATCAATAAGGTTATCCATCGTTATTGCAATATTTACATACTGCTTTATCACAGCAAAAACCGCTTCCTTGATTTTATCAACTTGAACTGCGTGTTTTGTGCACGCTTTGCGTCCAGATTTTTTAAAAGTGCTACAAATATAATAGTAATACTCTTTGTAAGGCTGATGAATATGCTTTTTATTCATACCCCGCCTACAATCTCCACACTTGCAAAAACCTGACAATAAGTCTAATTGTTTGGTGCTTGTGCAAACTCTTGTATCTCTTGCAAGTAATGATTGCACTTTTTCAAAATCTTCTCTTGAAATAATAGGTTCGTGCGTGTTTGGAACGATTATTCGTTTGTCTTTATCAACTTTTCGGCAAATTTTAACTTTATAACTAACTATTTCTGCTTGCTTTTGCACCATATCTCCAACATACATTTGATTTGTTAAGATACGTTTTATTCCAAGTGAGTCCCATTTAGGGTTTCCAGTTGTAGAAAAATGTCTATCTTTATATCCTTTACTTCTTTTATATTCACTTGGAGTTAAATAATTATTGTCATTCATATAAATTGCTATTGAACGAATTGTGGCGCCTTCTAAAAACATTTTATATATCATTCTTACATTATCAGCAGCCTCTTCATCAACAATGAGTTCATGCTTATCATTTGGGTCTTTAATATATCCATAGCAAGCAAATGAACCTATATATTGCCCATTTTCTCTTTTAATCGTAAGAGAACTTCTAATCTTCATAGAAATATCACGACAATATTCATCATTGAGCAAGTTTTTAAAAGGAACTATTACATTATTTATAGACTGCGGATTTAAAAAACTATCTATTTGGTCATTTATAGCAATAAATCTCACTTTCAACATTGGAAAAACGATTTCGATATACTTACTTGTTTCAATATGATTTCTTCCAAGTCTTGATAAGTCTTTTACAATAACACAATCAACCTTATTCGCTCTTATGTCATTAAACATTCTTTCAAAACTATCACGATTAAAATTTGTGCCAGTATAACCATCGTCTATATACTCGTCATAAAGTTTAAGGTCTGGGTTTTTCAACAAAAAATTACGCAACATCTCTCTTTGAGATTTTACGCTCTCACTTTCCATTTTATCACCGTCTTCACGAGATAAACGTATATACAAAGCAGTATTCCAAATTTTACCGCTTACTTTATTTTCAAAAACATTTTCCATAAGCATATCTCCTCATAATAAAATTGAGATGATATGCCGTGAATATCTAATACGATATTATTATAACACATCATCTCAAAAATATACAGTGATTTTTAAAATTTATCTTAATTTCCTATCTTTGCAAGTAAAATTTTTTCCATTTTCTCTTGAAAACTCTTATTTGTGTCAGCAAATTTTACTTTTACAACCAAATCACCAACCTTAAAAAGATAGGGATTTTTTATCTTTTCAATAAAGTCAATCAACTTTTCGTGTTTACTTTTTGATGTGTCGATATTTATATCTCTAATATCAACCAAACTATTTGTATTACAAGTTTTAAAATCTTGATTTTTCATTTCATTTAATTCATTTAATGTTATCATACTCAAATTTTTGACATACAAAATTTTTTTATTCCAAAAAGAATTATCGAAATAAAAAGAATTATGTCAAATCCTCTCCATCATAGTTCACTTGCTTTTAAATTTTCTATATCATCTTTAATCTTTTCAGTTAAATCATAAACAAGACTTTCTAAATCACCATCTGTGACGTTGGCAAGATTGTTATAACCATCTAACTTGTAAATATCATCACTGTAAGTATCTGCTACAAAACAGCGAACTCTATCTACCCCATCTTTTGCAGCAGCTTCAAGCCAATAATCTACATCATCATCGTCTAATATATCCGAAATTTCTCTTATATCATCATAGTAATCTGTGCTATGTTCTGCGTCAAAATCCTCTATAAGATTCTTTATGTTCTCAAAAACATCTTTCTTGCATTTTGTATCTATATCTTTTACTTCTTCTTTCAATAAATTTATTAATTTCTTCCTTGCGTATATTTCATTCATTATTGTCTCCTTTTAGATAAGGTATCAATCTTTCTGCTACTCTTTTTATCATAAGTGGTGGGACGCTCATTCCACACACATAGGCAATATTATCTAAACTCTCCGACAGAAAGTTAAAATCCTGTGGAAAGGTTGAAATTGACACAATATCTTGTTTAGATAAGAATTTTTTATCGCACCACCTTATGTTATTACAATGGGCAGTTATTGTTGGTGCAACCTGATCGTCATAAACAAAACAGTAATTAAAAAAAGAACTCTTGTTTCTAAGTTTTCTACAAGCGTTCTCTAAATTGCGATCTCCATATTTGGCATTATCAATAAGTTTTTTAAGATTATCTGTTATTCCTCTTTCGCTTCCATCTTTTGACTTAATTTTACTAAATATAATAGGTCTATAAAGAAAAGACATATTCAGTTTATTCAAATCGACATCTAAGCGTGTCGCAATAAAAAATACTCTATGTCTTTTCTGTGGTATTCCTATTTGTTCACCTTTAAGAAGCCAATGTTTTACCTTGTATCCGATATTATGAAAATGTTTATAGATATTTTGAACATATCTCCAAGCATTTCCCTTTGTAAGTCCTTCGACATTTTCCATAACAACAAACTTTGGTTTAAGCTTTTTAACAGTTTCTATAAACACAAAAGACAAATCGTCTAACGTCTGTTCTTTTTGTCCTTCTCTAAATTTCTTTTTCTTCCCCCAAGTTTTTTCTCGCAAACCTGCCATTGAAAATGTAGTGCAAGGTGGACTTCCATCAAGTATATCTAACTCAAACAATTCCTTTGGTAAATCTTTATTAGGAATTTTATTGAAATCTCGAATATCCATTACAAAGTTTAATTTAGGGTTATGGTTGGCAAGATATATCTCATTCATTCGTTTGTCAATTTCAAGGCAACCAACAACATCATATCCTGCCAACTTATATCCCATAGTGGAGCCTCCTCCACAAGCAAATGTGCTAAAAACTTTTAGCCCATTGCTTTTCGGATAATCTTTAAAATGCCAATACCAATCATTACTATCTTTTTCTTTATAACAATCAAAGTCACTACCAAGCATATCAAACATTGATTGTTGCATAGTAGTCCCCTTAACTCATTTCTTCTTCGTTAACTTTTTTCATCGCCCTTTTCACAATATTTTCTATGCAAAATTTAAAATTCTCTTCATCTTTGACAAGTGCTTCATTCACATCTTTATAATCAACACTATTATAAGTAAGATATTTAATTTTGTTTTGTTTGAAAAATTTGATTATATCTTCCGTTGCTTTTTCGCCAGCTTCATCATTATCAAAAGCAGTGATATAAATTTTTTTCTTGTTTAACTCCAAATTTTTAAACTTAGATAAATTACTCACACTCCCAAGTGCTATTGCATTAGCACCAACACTTTCTAAACTCAAACAATCAAACTCACCTTCGGTAATAAAACAAAATGGTTTATCATTATATAATGCTTCTTTGTTAAAAATATCAGTATGATGACCTTTTGTTTTATAGTATCTCAACTCATTATTTGATGTATCTATGTTGCGTGCTGTAAAACCATTTTTTGAAATTGGAATTATAATTGCTTTGAGAGTTTTATCACCAAAATTAAACTCATTGTAGCCTAAATTAAATCTTTTTGCAGTTTTTTCATCAATTTTTCGATTAAAAAGATAATTTTTTGCACTTTTTTCTTTATCTAAATTTTTAGTCCAAATTTTATATGCTCTTGAATAATCTTTCTCTTTTTGATTGTTTTCTTTATTTTTTTCTTTTGTGAACTCTTTTATTGTTCTTAAAGTTTGACCCGTTTTATAATATTGCAATGCCCTTTTAAAAGCCTCTTTGTTATCAACATTTTCAAGTATTGCAATACAATCAAACAAGTTATATGTTTCACCACAACCAAAACAATAAACTTTGTTATCATCATAATATTTCATTGAAGCATTGCTATCATTGTGATTGGGATTTATACATCGAAACATTCGACTTGTATTTATTCCGTGACTTTCAAGATAATTTCTTAAATTAGATTTGAGATACTCATATTCAATATCTTCCACAATAATTTACATTTCCTCACTGCTTAATTTCTTGTATCTATCTTGAATATCATAGTAAATAAATTCTCTCAAATCATCTTGCGTCAAGTCATATTCTGTTTTCATAAATCTATAATACAAATCTTCTACAATTTCTTTTTTTGCAAAATCTCTTCTCATATAACTTTTGCCATAGTTTACAAGGAAATTATAAAATTCTTCGTGTGCGTGAATTTGATAAAAACTTTCGTATAATTCTTCTGCTGGAAGTTTTTTCATTTGCATTTTATATTTTTCGTGTTCTCTATCAAGTTCTCTCACGAACTCTCTATACTCATCTTCTAACATATTACATCTCCGAGTCATATTTTTTATTTTTAGATTTTCGGCTATTTGCTTTATATTCAGCTATCTCTTTCAAAATTCTTTGTGTGTTTTTGTATTTCTCTTTGTTGTAATATTCTTGCTTTTTGATATATTTATCTAAATCCTTCATATCCTTTTCTTCAAGTTCATACTTAATGCCACAATCACAAGAGATAAATTGCAATCCGCAAGCGGGACAGCGCTCAATATCGCACATATCTAAATGTTTTTCTCCAACGTGAACACCGCAATCTCCACAAGTTGGGTTTTCTTCATCTCCTACCCAATCTTCGTCCTCATCACCAAATAGTATTGGATCATAAAGTTTGCCTTTAATCAAGTATTTTACCGACATAATTCCCTCTTACATTTCTTCATCACACTGATTATATTCATAAGTATGGGTTTTCTTATTAAAAGAATAATATCTTTTAGAATCAGGCCAAAGTTCAAAACTTTTTTCATAAGCTTCTTTGCTGCCTTCATCAAAAATGATTTCTTTTGTGCAATCACCTTTTTCAAACTCATATTCACCACAAAGCACCCAAATTTGCTCCTCAGAAAAATCATATTCAAATAAATTTTCTGGAAACATTGAAGAAAGCTTTCTCATTAATTCTGGAACAGGACTCCAAGCAGTATCAAATAAAATCACATTATCTTCTATTACTGTTTCGCGAGCATTCCACTTGGTCCCCCAATTTCGAATACTCCAATCATACCAATCCACTACACCATAATTTAAAATGTTATCTAGTGCCATTCTTCCATAATCTAAAACAGCTTGTTCGCTATCAAATCTTTTGTTTCCTTTCCAATCTTTTTCTTCTGCAATTTCTTTTAATTTCTCTTTAAATTCATCGTCTTTCATTCCGATGTAATTTTCACCAATTGAAACAATAATCGATATATATTTTTTAAACTCATCAGTCTTTTTAATTGAGTTCAAAAAAAGATTTATATATGTTGGAACTCGTGAAGAAGATTCCATTTTCGCTATACTTTCTGGCATAGGCGTGATTTTGTTAAAATCCAAAACCACTTTATGTTCTTCGTTGTCAAATGTTGTGATTTGATGTAGAATTTCTTTATATTGTGGACCTCGAATTGTTAGACGATTTCTTACCCAATTTGGCATAATTCCCTCCTACATTTCTTCTTGTGCTTGTCGCTTCTTCTCTGCTTGTAAAGTTGCTTCTGTCCAAAATCCGTAAAAATCTTTTGGTCGTTTTATCCCTAATTGCTTATATTCTTTATCTAACCCTTTTTGCACTTCTTTGAAATCATCAAATGGATATTCAGCATATATCCATTTGTCTTTATCGTTAAATATATAGATATACTCAATCCAACCCCATTTTTTAAGTTCTTTTAAAGAACAGATACTTGCTTCTTGGTCAGTTTCTCCCCTATCTCTTCCATAAGCAACCACAACATCATCTTGTCTTTGACTATAATCAAATGAATGTGGTTTACTTGGATCTGGATTAACCTTTTCACATAAACAAGAGATATTCCCAAGATTCAAAAGTTCTTCAACTTTTTCTCTATCTTTATAATGGTCAATAAGCATTGCGCCATTATAGGTTAAATAACCATCACTATGACAATAAATCGCTTTATATTTATCGTCACCAATCTTTTCACAAATCAAACTTCTTGTTGACATAAATCCCCCCCTAAATTAACCTATATTTTCCTGCATATAAATTCCACGGTTCTGTATTTAGATAATAATCTAATAACTCTTGATAAACATAAATTGACTCCAAGTTAGGACATCTTGAAAACGGTTGATAAGAAGTAGTAAAATTTGCTGACACCTCATTCTTTGATAGGAATGTCACCTGTTTTAAGTTATCACAACCATTAAATGTGCCAAGAGTCATCTTTTTTAGACTTGATGATAACTCAACTTCTTCAAGATTTTTGCAATTAAAAAAAGCATAAGGATCTATTTGTTCGACTGTGCTAGGCAAAATTAGCGACTTTATATTTGTTCCCCAAAATGCACTGTCACCTATTCTTTTAAGTCCCTCACTGAATTCTATTATTTCTAAATTTGAACAATCTCTAAAAGCAAACAATTCTATTGTTTCTATTGTTTTTGGTAAAATGACTTGTTTTATTTTTTTATTGTTTTGAAAAACACTATTTGAAATACTTGTTATTTTTACATCTCTTCCTTCAATAAAAGTAGGTGTATCTATTGAGTATTCATAAGTCCAAGGATATAATTGATTATATATCATTTCATAAAAATCATAATATCCATTAGCACCAGTGGTATAATGTTCTTGTAAAAATTGAAAAGCCTCTGCTCTATCATTAAATGTAATAATTCCACTATAATTTTCAGTATCACCAAATGAATATGAACTTGGAATTTCTACTATTTCTTTATCACCATTATACTCAACTATTTTGCTTCCATTAAATACAAATCCTTCAACGGATATTAATGGCTCTTGTTTTTCAAAACTAACTCTTTGGGTAAGTGCAAATATAAAAAGTATTAAAACTCCAATAATTAAAAACAAAACTCCCCAAGATATTGTTGATTTGCTTTTACTCATAAGTAGTTTTCTTCCTGTTTAAGCAATGTGTCAAACAAAAAATCATAACTATGTTCACTTCGTTCCTTCATTTCACCAATCATTTCTTTTAAAGTAGTAAATTCAAATACACCCATACATTCTATGAGTTCATCATTTTGGTCTGTAATATCAAAAGCATAGTATTGTGGAATACCACGAAGCCATCTATCATATTCTTCAACTTCTGTTTCAATTAAAGCGCGACAAGTATCATAACTTCCAATATCGTCTGCCATATTGTGTTCTCTTAATGTTTCTTTTAAAATATAAGCATATCCAACTTGTCCACTATCCCAAGGATCGTGAAAATCGTGCACTGACATCGCTAGTCCAGAATGGTCAAGAAGATAAAGTGGCATAATACAAGCCACTTTATCTTTATTTTTGTTATACCATTCATTAAACTCGCTTGGAGTTTTGAAATTATGTTTGTCGCCTAGTTGATATCTTCTATGAAAACAAATCATTTTCGACATATTTGTATCTTTATAATATTCTCTTGGATCCTCAATATCATCTTCAAAAACTGTTAAAGTCAAACCTTTCCTTTTAATTGACATTCTGTTTTCCATATCACATCTCCGAGATAGATTTATTAAGATATTTTTCGCTTTTCTTATACATTTTTGGAACCAATTGAAAGTAATCTCTATATAAATCGGCTTCTTTTGGCAATTCAAAGGTCTTTATATATCTTCTACAAATTTTTATTTGGTCGTCAGTTAGACTTATATTATCTCCCGTATCGGAATCATATCCCACCATATAGCAAGTGCCTTTAACACAATCTCCAGTGCCTGCTATCCAAATATTGCCCGGTTCGTGATTTAACATTGCTTCATCGTTTGCGTAGATATCAATATCATCTGTCCCCGGCATTTCAATAAGTTCAATATGTCCCCCAACAATCTTTTGAAATGTTTCCAATGTATCATCTATTTCTTCAATAGTTGGCTCTTTCCCGGGTTCTTTAATTAACACTCTTATTTTGTCCTTGTTCATTTGTTTTCCTCCAATTCAGAAAATCTTTGTATTTCATAAGTTCCCAATTACTTGAATAAAAAGCTTGCTGTATTGATACAGCTAAAATTGGTCTGATTTCTTTTTTTTCATCATAATTCTTTAAATCATCTCTAATTGCTCTAAGTTTATCAAGCAAATCTTTCTTTGAAGAATAGTCTATATCTTGCAAAACAAACGCAAGTTCTCCACCAATATTTAACATATTACTCCACCTCACTTTCGTTTGTCTTTTTCTTGTTCTTTGCAGTTCTTTTGGGTTTTTCATTTTCTTCAACCTTCACTTCTACCGCGACTTTTTCTTTAACTTCTTCTTTTGTTTCAGTCTTTTCTTTCGCAAGATTTCTTACTGCATATTCGACAGAATTTTCAACATTTGCAATTATTTGCTTTGAAGCTGAGCGTATTTTTTGCAAGTTCGACTTAAACAAATTCAAATCTTCATCAGACCAGTTTTGAATTTCATCAAAATTAAATTCTGGCAAATCAAGTCCAAGTTTTGAATTTACGGCATAAATGGTTCCGGCAATTTCAATATCTCGGATTTTATCATTCTTATCTACTAAAATTCCATACGAGCGCCTTGCGTCAAGAGCAACCTCGGCAACAACTTTGATAAGAGTATCAATTGTATCACCTAATGTCATTCCATCTTTGATAACAATTTTATTATTATCTTTGTCGATTTTATAATTTTCTGCACAATCTTCATACACAAAGTTATAGCCTTTCGCTGTATGTTCTAGTGCATTTTTTACACTGTCGAAATATTTAGCAATACTTTCTTTATTTGTGTTAAGATATTCATAATTTTTGCCTTCTGTTTGCGAAATGTCAAAAACATATCCAACTTCCACAATTAACTTTTCAATATCATCAACATAAATCTTTCCGTCTTTTTCTTTCCCGCCAAGATTGTTGCTATAAATGTGATGAGAGATAATCTTTATTGCTTTTTCATTTTTCTTAATATTTCTCTTATAGAAATTCCATTCAGTAAGACGTTTTACACAAGTTGCATTAGGATTTTGTGTTAAAATAAGAATATCATTATCAATTGTATGGTCTGCAAAAAGACCAATATTTCTTAAAATAGATTTGACTTGTCCTTCTTTTAAAAATTTCAAATAATTTTCGTTTGCAACATTAGTCAAATCTTCAAGTGTAATCATTTTATTTTCCATAATTTCTCCTTAAATTTGATTTTTTATTTATCTTCAAACATCTCTTTTACGAGTGGTGTTGCAACAATTCTTATATTTGTTCTATTTGCTGGACCACTAATTAAGAAAGCACTCCCTCTTGGAAGATTAACAATATTTTCAGTTTCATTTTCATTGATTTGACCTGCTTTTTCATACAAAGTGCAAAGGTCAGTCATATCATTTGGCGAAAGTGAAAATATAAATGAATATTGTGATACATTAATAATTGCAGATGATTTTCTTGCAATATCTGGACTTCCTACAAAATCTTTCAAGTTTTGTGTGATAACAATTTGCATGCCATTATACTTTCTAATACGTTTTGCCAAGTTATACATAAAATCAAGAGCAATAGGAAATTTTTCATCAATAAACACGTGTGCTTCGTCAATTGCAATAACAATTTTTCGGTTTGCATTGTAAAGCAAGTTGTAATCTCTATTTTTAATAACCTCATTGTCAAGCCACTTCAACACTAAAAGCATTTGAGCATTGCCAATCACATTATTTTTGTTTGCTAAAAGCTTTTGAAAATTAAAGCATACAAAATTTTCTTGCGGAGCAAATGTTGTTGCTCCATTCCAAAGGGCGCTGTTTCTTCCACCTTTTTTAAATTTTGAAATATAGTTTGACAAGACTTTATAACAAGACAAGTTATATTCATCTTTCTCGTTTTTCAATCTTCTATCAATTTCTTCTGCTAGGTCTTGAAAAATAGGATAATCTGTTGCAGAAAGTTTTGATAAATCAGTTTGAGCATTTATCCCCTTCTTGTTGTAAACCTCAACAATAATTTTATTAAGAAGTTCCAAACTATCACTATTTATCCCTTGCAAGATTAGTCTAAAAAATTCTTCCAAGAATTGAAGATGTGAATAAAAAGAATTGTTGCTACCGTCTTGGTTTTCATCATCAAGACTTACTATAATGTGAAAAGGATTTATTCTGCCTTCTTTTGCACTTGAAACATCTAACACTTTTCCATAAAGATTTTTAGTTAGATTTGTGTATTCATTTTCAGGGTCAAGAATAAAGATTTTAGCATTGTCGCTGGCAAGTTCAGCAAGTAGCATTTTAGTTGCATAGCTTTTGCCAGAACCGGGTTTGCCAATAATAACAGTGTTAGAGTTAACTCTTTCGTCATCACGTTTGAAAAAGTCCACAAAAGTCGGCAAAATGTTCTCGCCTATTAAAAGTCCATTCTCATCAAGGATTGCATTGCTTACAAAAGGAAAACAACTTGCAATTATGGAAGAATTAAGTCCACGAGAAATATTCGTTTTATTGTATGTGTTGATATTAGATGAAAAATAACTCTCAATTTGTCGCCCGAACATCTCTGTATATTTAAACCCAAGCTCTCGTAATTTTCTTCTCACATATTTTTTGTTCTCTACGTTTTTATCAACATCGTAGCTTGTAATAATAAGAGTTGTGTCAAAAAATGCTTCGTTGTCGTTTTGTAATCCTTCAAGCAAAATTTGTAAACTTTCTAAATGTGTTTGTCTATCGATTTGAGAACTCGCTTTGCCAAGTGTGTTTTGAGAAAGAATTTCATTTATGGAATTGTCAATTCTTTTAATCGCTTTATATTTCTCAACAGGTTTACACTTCATCACAACTTTTGTGTTAGGTATGTCAAATAACTGTTGTCCCCAAGCATTTCCCACTTTTAAAGGAAAGTCTGTAATAACAAAATGTGTTAAAATCTTACCATTTTGTTTTGTTGATAAAGTTTTAAACTGAACACTATCTGGATATATGTGTTGCATATATTCTTTTAAAGAATAGTTATCAAATTCTCTTTCGTCAAAGTCTTTATCATAAGAATATTTTAAGAAAACTGCAAGTTCTTTGTCATTCAATCTTTTTGCTTCCAAATTTCCATTGTTGAGTATTTGTTCTATTATTTCAAGCGAGTTTTCAAGACTTTGTTTTGAGATGTCGTGCAAGGCAATATAATAGGCACTTGCATATATTTTTTCATTTGTGTTGAGAGTTTCGATTAAATTCATTCTATCTTCAATAACTTCAACTCTTTTTCTAAACTCATTTTCTGTCAAATTTTTATTTTCATTTTCTGCAATAAGTTTTTGTATTCTATTAAGTTCATTGTTAATATAGTTATCGAATATAATTGGTTTTTCAAGTTTAACTATGTCATATTCTTGAAATAATCCTACATTTTTTAATGTGTTTGATACAATCCCCTCAATCAAAAAGTTTTGTTTGCTGTCTGAAAGCATATTAAATTCAATAGGTTTAATTTCAATAACACCAGTAAAACTTCCGTCTTTTTGATTTATGCAATTATCTTTAATACTTGCATAAGGGATAATTGTGCTTATGTGAGAGTTTCCTTTTTTGTTCTTATAAAAACTCTTTTTTGCAACTCCAAATTTGGCTGTATATGCAAGAGCCTGATATAATCTAATATCTCCTATTGGAATATACATAGGTGCCGCTACAAAAAGCACAGTCATCGCAAGTATATATTTATTTGGCAAATTGCTTGTGACGATTAACGCGATAAAGGCTAGAGCTACTATGCCTAAAATTACATCATAGATTCCAATGCCTTTATAAAATTGCAACTTAACCTTCGTGTTTTTCGGTATTATCCGCATTGTTCTGCTCCTTTATTAAAATTGATTTTCCTTGCGCGTGATTGATAAAACTATCACCTTTAACTACATTCTTTGCTCTTGGAATAATGTTTTTTGTCATACCGACAATACCGCCAGTGGTAAGGTCTTTAATCATACCGATAGGCATTGTCGCAATACGTGTTGGCATACCACCATATTTTGCCAGTTTACTTGGTTCGGTTGCCTTATTAAGATATGTCTTACTAGGCATTGCCCCAAACGAAGATTTAAGCCCTGAAATTGAAGAACGAGTTGTTTTCTTTGTATCAACAAATCTTTTTCCACCAAGAATTGCTCCGCCAATGGTTGCGCCAGTTGCGGCGGTAGTTCTAACAATGTGACCACCAGTTCGCATATTTGCAATAAGTTGTGCGGTTTCATTTCCCCCTGCACTATTTCCAGTGAGTTGTGCAATAACAAGATTTGCTTTTGTCACTGCAAATGCTCCACCAATCAAAAACAAGATTTTCACTATTCCGTTTTTAAAGCTATCATTAAAGAATGTTATTGCTTGCACTTGCGGTATTATAATGAAAAATAAATTCATAGAAAGTATAATTCCATAGGCTCCCAAAACTTTTGCTATTGTCATCTCTTTCCAAATTCTAAATCTATTACCATCATCAACAGGAATTGTGCTAACACTGACCGGCGAAATGATAAACAGTAAAACAATATCGAATATTCTTTGGATAAATGTCACTGCACTCATCACAAACATTACCATTATTACAATTGAACCAAGTATCCCAACAAGGAAATCAATATCACGAATACTGTAATACTGACTTACTACACTTAAATCAAAATAATCTAATTGCCCTGTCAAAAATTGCCTTTCAATTTCTGCTCTCATCGCTGGATCTCCAATATATGCAAACTGCCCACTTGTGATTAAAATTTGTCCGCCAAGACTTGCAGTTCCACCTGCTTCAAGAACATAGGGGTTCATACTTGCGTTGATTGCTCCCATTACAACATTTGTTAAGGTTATTCCAGCAATCAAAATGAATGGCACCATAAGGAAAATTGCAAAACTTTGAAATGACTTTGCAAGAATTTGTCCTTTGCTTCGTTTATTCTCCCCATTTGCATATTCACTGCGAATAATGGCTATTATGACAAATATAACAAGCAAGATTATAGCAATTAAAAAGATATAAAAGAATGTTGTTTTAACAGTGTCAGATAATATAAAGTGTGATAGTAAATCAGTTTCTTCACCGTCAATGTTAACAGTGTCTATCCCCGCTAATGTGTAAAAGATTTCACGAATAAAATCGATGATATAACAAATCGTTTTTTGAAAGCCATATAGCAAATCAAAAATCCAATTTGTCAACCAATCCATACACTATTCCTCACTCAAAAAGAATAACATCGTATCAAAAACAAATGGACTTTCTCCTTCTTGTGAAATAGCAATATAAAATTCATCTTCTGCACTAACTTCAACCGCCTGTTCAAGTGATAAATTTACATCTTTCTCAACAGAATTTTCAAAGTTTATTTGTGATGATTTCAATATTTCATCGTTCTTTATTAGTTCAAAAGTTATATTAGAATTATCAAATGTCTTTGCAATAAAAGCAACCCCTAAACTGTTAAAATTTTGAGATTGATTAAATTTTATTTTTGTATAATTCTTTGTTTGAATTTCATCGTTAAATTGTGTTTCATCAACGAGAATAGATATATCATAAGTTAAACTTTCTTCATCTTTGACATCACAAGTCACGCTCATAACTACTTCTTTCAATTCTTCTTCTGGCAAAGTGTTATTTCCACCACTTGAAGCTCCACAAATAATAATCAAAAACACGATGAAAACCGTGAGCAAAATACCTGCTCCAATTAGTATTTTATTACGCATATTTTATTCTCCTTTTTATTAAGTTGTAATTTGTGTTCCAACCCAGTCTTGCAATATCGGCATAGCAATTTTTAGTCCGACAATTAGAACGAAAATTACCACAAATCCTATAATTGCACCAATCAAATCCTTCTTTGCTTTTTCTCGTGAACCTGCCTCATCGGACTTTGCAAGTTTAACTCCAAGCACGATACAATAGATTGTTCCAATAGAACCTACAAGTCCAATTGCTGGCCAAAGAATTGCATTTAAAACTTCCAACACCGGGGCAAGAATAGGATTAAAATCAATAGCAGCTAACATACTCATCATAAATAAAATAACCTCCAAAAAATAATTTTCTTTTAGTCTATTTGATATTGTCTATTCATTATTTTTTGTGTTGAAAAAAGAAGTGGGCGTCCCACTTGCTTTAAAAGTGAAATGAAGCAAAATTGAAACAGCGTGGTTTTGGGGTGAGTCAAAAATGTCCTTTATTTATAAGGCTTTTAGGGCTCTTAACCAAAATTTTGATTCCATTTCTTATCCTGCTTCTTTTAAATTAGTCTAAATATCCTCTTTATTTTCTTCATTTTCATCACCACTACCATCAAATTCATCAGTGACTGTGGTTTCTTCAATTTCTTCCACAGTTTCTTCTTTATAATAATGATGTCTTGATTTTATAAGCAAAATTATTATTAAAATCACAAGCACTCCAAGTCCGGCAAGCACAGCAATACTTGCACTGTTTAATGAGTAAACTCTTTCAAAAGTATAGGTTGTAGAGTTGCCAGCCTCATCGGTTAGAGTGACTATGAATTGACCACTTTTTTCAATTTCATCTCCAATAGTATAATCAAAATACATTCCGTCAACCATAACTACGAGTGTGCAATTTTCTTCGCTTATATTTTTCATTGACACAAGATTTTTGGTTGTTCCACCATTCTCTACACCGACAAGTTCAAGTGTTGGTGGCGTGGTGTCAATCGTGATATTAAATGAATATTCTAGTCCAGAATCATTGTCTAAAATATTGACCGTATAAAGTCCTTCATCATAGAGATAAAGCCTTCCGTCAGTGATTGTAAACTCATAATTTTCGTTGTCTTTTATTACACTTTTGACTTCAATCTTTTCAGTTAAAAGATGTTTTAAAGATTGCTTATTTTTGTTGATAATATAGAAATAAAAACTTTGCTTATTCCCTAAATCGTCTTTAAGGGTAAAGGAATATTCGCCTTCCTCATTCAATACTTGCTCAAAAGAATAATCAAAATTTTGTCCGTCTTTCAGCATTACAATTTGTAGATTTTCATAAGCAATAATTCTCACCCCACCATTTGAAATTCCACCATAATAAGTGTTGATTTCAAAGTCGATTTTTTTATCAATTGTAAACTCAAAAGTGGTTATATTTTTTGCCTTATCAGCTATGCAAATAACATAGTTTCCACTCTGTTTTAATTCGGTTGAAAGTTTATAATCACTCTTGAAATTTTCATCTAAAACATACCAACAAGTTAAGTTGCTTTCTTGTGAATTTACCCAAACATTCCCACTTGTCACACCATAATTTTCAACACCATAAAGAGTTGCTTTTGGTGGTGTTTTATCAATCTCAAATGTGAAATAAATCGAGTTTCCATATATGTCATAAAGGTTGACTTTATAGATTCCTTCTTCACTAATTAAAAGTCCAAATTCATAAGAATATGGTTCATCATTTTTTGTAATCTCACAAGTCAATTCTTCAAGATTGACAATTCTTATGTCAAAGTTAATAAGTTCAATGTCTTCTTTTGAATACGTTTTACCTGTGACATCTGCAATAGCGAAATCAATTGTTTTATCTATCTCAAATGTGACTGTTGCAGTGTTGCCAAGTTCATCGCTTAACGAGATCGTGTAGCTTCCTTCACTAGATAAAACTTGTCCTTTTCTATAATCAAATTGATTTCCATTGACTATATAACTTGCGGTATATTGTTCATCAGTATTTTCCCAAGTTGCATAAACACTTCCACCCGTTTTACCACCATTCTTCACCCCAAAAAGATTGATTATTGGTTTGATAGTTTTGATTGTAAAAGTGTAAACATTATAGTTTTCATTATCAGTTTTGTCATAAAGGTAGATTGTATATTTGTGTTCACTATTTTCAATAGGATTAAAATGTAATGTTATTTGGTTATCATTTGTTGTATTTTCAAATGACTTATTTTGTTCATCTTCATAAGTGACAACAAAATATTTTTCACTGTCATATATGAAAGATACATCATTTTTTGTTCTCCCGTTGTGTTCAACACCAACTAGAATTCCAGTAGGTAATTCTTTTTCAAACTTAAATTCATAGGTTAGAACTCTATTAAAATTATCACTAATTTCAACAACATAAATTCCACCTTTGTTAAAAATATATTTTAGAGTATCTTTATAAACAAAGATTAAACTATTACTATCATCATTTGGATATTCATCATAACCATATTCACTATTTAGAAGAATACCATTGCGGTAGATTTTCAAATCTGTTAAGGTGTTATATTCTTCCCCTGTTGTAATTGATATTTCTAGTTGGCTGTTTGCATTTATTATTTCAAAATTTGCCTTTGGTGCCTCACCAAGTAAAAATAACTTAAATTTGAATTGATTGTTTAATCTATCACCAATAGTAATATTAAACTCCCCGGGGCCAAGCTCTGAAAAATCTGGTAAATCATCAAGGTAAGTATATCTTTTTGTTGTTCCATCAGGACAACGCACTTCAAGAACATACCACTTATCATCTTCAATTATTTCAAGTATCTCAAAATCTTCATAATATAATACAAGTTCGCCATTTTTGGGAATATCATTCACAGAGATTGTTTGTGTCAATGATTTGTCATTGCCATATACCTTAACTTTTATATCAAGCAATGGAGCTTCTTTATCAAAAAATACATTGTAAATTGTTTCGTTTCCTACAAAGTCAACTTCTTTAATTTTGTAAAGACCGTGTGCATTTACTTGACTTGCAAAAGATTTATTGAATTGAAATTCAATCCAATTTTCTTTATCGTCTTCTGCATAATCATAAAAGATTTGACTTGCTTCAATATCATCTACATATCTAAAAGTGAAATTGTTAACAATGTAAGCTTCAATGCCATTTTTTACTATAATGTTATCGTAAACACTTTCGTCAATATGATTTCCATAATTGTTTGGATAGATAGATGAATTTAAACGATAGGTTTGCTCGTCCGACACATAGTCCTGTGCATAAAAAGCAATAACTTCATTCAATGAATTTTCGTCAAAATAGTAAACATACAACTCTGGATTTTCCTTTGATTTGTAATACCAATATGGACCAGCCTTAACCGTGTTCCCTGTTGCTACCAAATGCGTATCAATAAAATCTTCAATATTATTTAGATAATGACCAGTCACATTATTTTGCTTTTCAATTTCACAAGCAAAACTGAAAGCGTCGCTTTCTTCTCTAAATGAATATGAACCATACCCATCATATCCACTTGGAATTGTTGCTAAATACCATTTTGTAATTTTATAACTTGTGTCATTCTGCAATCTATCTAAATTGTAGCTTGGTTTACTTTTATCAATTGTGAATTGAGAAATAGTTGTATTTCCAGCTTTGTCTGTTATTGTGATTGTGTAATCCCCTTCTTCATTAAACCAAGTCCCACTTGTTAAATCAAAAGTTTGTCCACCAAATGTGTAAGTGGCAGTTTCCGGCGCCTCAACATTCTCATCATATTCAAAGTTTATCTGCACTTGATCTTTGAAAATTCCTTCGTATATAGTTTGAGATTTTGCTCCATTTGCGTTTGTCGTTATATTTCCAACTTTTCTTTTCTCTGCTGCATTTGCATTGTGATAGACATAACTAACATCTGGCAAAGTTGTATCAACAAAACAATAATATGATGTATATCTTCCCTCTGCACCATCTTCAATTTGCACTCTTGTCACACCTTCATCAGTGATTTCAATATGATGTCCATCTTTGTATGGCACAACACTCGTTCCATATTGTGGTGTGACTTCCACATCATTTAATTTTATTAAATTGTTTAGGTTCCTTGCAATGACTGTAAATGCCTTTGGAGAATAAAATGCTGTTCGCTCTTTATATGTCCCTGTGCCAACCGTGTTTTTCGTTGTTAATTCGTTTGACCAATCTCTTTCACTAATTGTGATGTAATTTGTTAAATTTGCAGAAACATCAACATCACCACCGGTATTCCCCCAGAAAGTATTTTTATATTGTCCCACACCATCAATAAATACTGCCATCGTATCATAACTTTTTGCTGGACCGCCTAATGATTTTTCATACATAATTGTTGAAAGTTCTTTTGTTCTATCTGTTGGCTGAGTAGGTAAATCATATATATTTGTTAATGTTCCCCCACTACCATTTGCAAAATAAAATGATACTTGTAGTTCACCACCACTTTTGAATTTTGCCTGTTGGTCCGTCCACAAAAAACCTGCTCCTGACTTAATTGGCAATTTTGTTTCAATCGAATAGATATAACTTGGATAATTAACTACTTCATCAGTAAGCACATCTTTACTTGTGGAAACATCAATAACCCCATCGTCATCATAAATTTTTCTACCGTCTGTTCTCACTATTCTAAAAAATCGAATATATGAAGCATACTTAAATCCATTCCAACTGCTACTATCTCTAACAACATTATAAACTCCAAGACTTGAATATGCTCTTAATGCACCATCAGCATAGGGATTATCAACTTTAATATTAGAATTTGAATAATCTGCTGGAATTGTCGGATCTAATGTGACACCGGGATTTAAGACGTCATCTAGTCCAAAAATGGGTCCTACTACGACACCCATTGTTGAATTTCCACCCATTCTTGTAATAGTTGCATTTCCAGTTAAAACAAGTAAATAAGGAATTAAACAGATAATGCAAAGAAAAGTTAGTGCAATGTTTTTAAATATTTTTTTTGTCATCGTGTTAACCTCACTAAATTTTCACTCATACTTTTCAAATCTGCTAATAGTTCTATATTTTCAAAATCTTGATTTTTCGCTTTGATATAGACATCTTCAAGTATTCTTGATACTTCTCTATAATCTTCCTTTTCTAAATACTTTTGTATTTCTTGTTTTTGTTCAAAACAACCGATACTTTCAAAATCAGCATTTGATAAATTTATTTTAAATTTTTCTACAACATCTTTGATTGATTGTGTTTCTGTTCTTTTATTTAGTTTTTTGTTAAACTTTTCATTTCTTTTCAACATATTGTAAAAGGCTTTTTCTTCATTAAAATACTTACCCTCAGCAAGTAATTGATTTGTCTTTTCCAAAACAAAAAATCTGCTTTTGAAACTTGGTGTAAATTTACTTCTAATTGGCGAATAGCCAAAAATAGAAACAATGGCATTCCCCATATCTTGATTGTTATTAAGTTGTGCGAGTTCAGATGGATAAATTAAAGGTCTTTCTTTTACTGATACTGAACTTCCAACACCATCATTTGAAGATGAAAAACTTACATTTTTTTGGATAATTGAATAATTTCCACACTTTTTTGAAAATTCTTCAATTGTTTTTTGGTCTGTGGTTCCAATAAAAATTTGAATATTGCAGTTGGATTTAATGATGTCGGCAGATTTCTCGTCATATACTTTTGCGAGCTGTGCGTATGATTGCACCACAAGCGCGAGCCATATTTTTCTACTTCTTCCTACTGTAATCATTTGCTCTAATTTATGAATTTGTGGAAGATTACCAAACTCATCAAGCAAGAAATATACACTTCTTGGCAATGATAAATCTGGATAGGTATTTGCTTTTGCAACAAGAGCTTTATATGCTTGTAATATAACCATAGCAGCAAGTGTGTGCCTAGTCTCCTTTTCATCAGGTATTTGTAAAAATAGCGCAGTCGGTTTTATTGCAATATTAGCAAAATTTATTTCATTCGCACTAGTTAAACTACAAATGCTCATATCACTGAAAAGAGATAATTTATCAAAAACCGTTGAAAGATATGAGCCTCTCGTTTTGTCACTTGCGTCCAACACTTGTTTTGAAAGACTTACACTTTTAGAAATTGGACTTCGATGATTAAAGTATTGAATAAGTTCTTCACAATCATCTTGTGTGTTAGTTGCTATCTTCATCACATTATAGAAATTAAATTTTTCTTTTGTCATTCCAAGTTCTGGATTTTCACTGTCTTCGAGCATTGCAAGTGTTATTGCTAATATAAAATTTTTTGCACCACTTTCCCATATTGGTTCACTCTTATTTTTGATAGGACAAAGCACCGAACAAATATCGTTTAAATCTTCATAGACCTCATCAAAGATTTCTTGTTTCTTGACTTGGATTGTCGATTGTAATTCTTCTTTATCGTAATAAATTTTATCCTCAAAAATATAGTATCCTTCTTCCTCATTCACTCTAACTTTATCGTCAAGTGCTAACATCTCTTGATACATCTCAAAAGGTTTTTCAAGTGGATTCCAACGAATTGAACAGTATGGATTTCTCAAATCCAAAACTTTTACATCATATCCCCTTTTTATTAGACTTTTGGCGTGTAATGAGTAAAGTTCACCTTTCGGGTCCGAAATCAGCATACTTGGTTGTGTTTTTGTGTTTGAAAGAATTTGAATTGTTGGATTGATAAAAGTTGTTGTCTTGCCAGAGCCAGTCGTTCCAATGATAAGTGTATGCGCTGGTTTTGAAAATGTAATATCATAACCTTTTTTAGTTTCTTCCGCTTTAACAGGAATACCTTCTATATCTACTTGTGGAAGCATATTGTATGAAGCTATCTTGAAATTATTTTTAATTTCTTCATCAGTTTGAAAATGAGCTTGTTCAAGCCCAGTATAGATAATATCTTTTTCCGTTGTGCTCATAAGTTTCTTTGGGTTTTTCCCAAGTTTTTTATACCACACAAAAATAAAAAATAACATTACAACCGCAAAACATTCAAATGCGTAAAGATATGTCTTATATGAAAGTAAAATATCCTTTGAAATTTTAAATTCAAATACAAAGTTATTACTAACAAACAAGTTTATTAGATACCCGACACAAAGAAAAATTATTAATATAATTATATATAATATAACACGCTTAAAGACTTTCACTTAAAACTCCTTCTTCTTGCAAACGTTTATAATTGGCTTCATCGAGTTTGTGTAGGAATTCTTCAAACGCATTTATTACTTCTTGTGTTGATAAATAATTTAACCTTTCACAATTTTTAAAAAGTGCCCTGCGTTTTGCCTTATCAAGTCGTTTTTGAACCAATCTTTTCTTTGTGTCGTAATTAAACTTTCTTTGCTCCTTTCTTATATCCTTCACTACACCCAAAACAATATTTCCAAGTCTTCGATATAAGTCAAGTTTATATTTTTCTTTCAAAAGGTTTTTATTTTCATCTTGCTTCATTCTTTTATTAATGTTTCTTATTTCATCATCTCTTTTTGAAACAACAACATCAAAATCGTTTAATTTTTGCCTTAAAGAAGCTTTTGACATTATCATTGCATTTACTACATTATCGATTTTCTTTCTATACTTTTCTATTTCCGTGCTATCATAGGACATACGTCCTGTAAGGGGTAAAATTTCAACTAACTCTGTTAAATTCCTGACAAACATCTCTCTTTCAAAACGCTTAAATGCGTTCGTAATTGATGTCCTTTCTTTTACTATTGCACTAGACAAATCTAACAATTTAAGTTCTATTGATTGTTTAAATTTTCGCAAAATTCCTACTGCAATGTGTCCTTTTGAAAATTGCACACCTTCTTTATCTCTAATTCTTTGCAAAGGTTCTTTTTCAAAAAATGAAAAGTGAATATGTTTGTTATCAGTATTTGTGTGAAATCCTGCATACCAAACGATGTTTTTCGCACTTAGACCTGCGTTTTTAAAAAATCGTGGCAACTCTGTTTTCATTAAGTTATAAGCCTTCTCATAAGTGTCGCAGTATCTATTCCCGAAATCTTCGGTAAAAGAAATAACTCCGTGCCAAATAACACTTTTTGTAGTCCTTAGTTTATTTCTTAACTCTTTAATATCATTTTCGTTTAAAAGCCCATTTTCGTTAAAAATGCCCAAACTCTTTTCATTGTTTCCTGAGTAAGAAATATAATCTAATTGCTCCTTGCTCCCTTTATTGACATAACCAACATAATCAAAATTTTTATTGCAACTATAAAAAGACCTTTGCTCAATATTGTCTTTAATATACTCTCTATCTTTCCCAGCAAGCGACTCGACATAATTTAAAAACAAATTGACATTAGGAATACTCATAGTTATTTATCCTTTTCTTTTTTCAAAAGGTCTATAAGTTCTTTTAATCTTTTTGGCAACTCATCATACTCTCCTGCTTCAACATATTTTACTTGTTTAGGACAATCTGTTGAAATGCCGATAAGCATATTATAATTGCAAGAAAGCAGTTTTAGCAAAATTTCTATATCAGTCTTTTGCTCATTTTCTGCCACTTCAAACTGTTTGATGAGTTTGTCGAGTTTCTCCAAAGTTTTTTGAATTTCATTATAAACTTCTGTGAGAGTCTTAATTTGTTTAACTCCAAAATATTCTCTTTCAAAATCTTCCATTCCACGCTTAATGCAATCAACAAAGAATGGATTTTTTGTCGAGTGAATATCTCTACTTTTTTTATATAAACTCTCAATTTTGTTTATCAATGAAATATCATACACTCTGATTGTATATTGCTCTTGCATTTTTCTTTTCTCCTTTTTCAATAGTCTTGAATTTTTTATAAAATCCAGGAAAACTTTTTACCCCTCCTACTTTATTAACTACAAAAAAATTGAAATCGTTAACCCATTTTTGGAGGTTTTTATAAAAAAAGTTTAAAAAATTTTTAATTTTGATTTGATTCTATGTGTTTTTTTATATTTTTCAGTGCATTTTTCATTCTTTTAGCAATAGCTGCTTTTGAAATATTTAACTTCTTTGCAATCTCACTATAACTCATATTTTTATACATAGTCATTTCAATTACTTGTCTTTGTTCAGGTGTTAAAACATATAAAGCATTTTCAATTAGTATTCTTTCATAATCCTCTTTCATATCCTCAATCTCTTTTAATTGTATTTGTTCAAGTTGTTGCTCTATATCAGAGTCCTCATCAATTACATCAAATGTGTAATCATTATCTTCTCTCTCAAAATGACTTAATGGAATATTATAGTAATCATATTGATTTTGCTTCCTTCGTGTCTTTTGCTCATCTGCCTTCATAAATTTTGCAACTTCTTTTGTCACATCAACTTTAATCCATTGTTTGTGAATCCTATCATAGTAATCTATTGTAATTAAATCTTTGCTATCATCTTTAATATCTTTATTTTCCATTTTCTATTCTCCTTGCTTTTGGTAGTGAAAATTTTTCTAATAGACTATCTAATAAATTTTTGTCAACACCTACACCCTGCTTCTGCAAAAGTAAAAGTGCATTATTGATGAGTTGCAGCTCATCATTTGTTAATGTCGAACCTTGATAAACATAGTCTTTGTCTAAATAAACACCACCACGATTTATGCCACCACAAAAAGTTTCAATCGGATAGCGATAAGAAAGGGATTGAATATGTCTGCGAACAGTCATCTTGGAAACTTCTACTTCGTCAGCAATTTCTTGTAAAGTGTGAACTTTATTGTCAGATAAAATATTAAGTATATCTGCTGTTATACTAGATTTCTTCAAATCCACTTTCTATCACCTCCTTTTAATTTCTTTTTGTTTTGACACGCATATCTTAGCAATGTCGCGTGTTCACCATTTGAACACGCGGGGAAATTTTTTTTAATTTTTTAAGAAAATTTATAAAAAATCCCAAGTGAGTTGATGATCACTTGGGAAATTTGATGAATTATGTCGAAATAAAAAATCCCAGCGACCGATTGCTTTAAAATTCAACCGGAACGCTGGGTTCGCTAATGGTTAATCAATAAATTCCATAACTATATAAACTTCTTTTTTACATTTGACGCATTTCATACAATGCATAAGATGTTTTTTCCTAAGACGAGTGGGTTTTGATATTAAAACTTTGTTAACTGCACTATCATCACTAGACACGCACTCGCCCAAACAACGCCCACAATGTGGACAGAAAAGTTTGTTTGTCAATGTAATCGCCTCCTGTTAAAAACTATGAATAACGTGTTTTACCACACCTTGAATAATCACATTATCTGCTGGAATATCCTCATAATTTGGATTCTCTGGGCGCAAATAAATATGACCATTTTTCTTGTGTAATGTTTTAACAGTTGCAGAATCTTCAAGCAAGGCAACAACAATATCACCTTCGTCAGCTGTATCACAAATCTCTGCAACAATTAAATCTCCGTCATTTATGCCTACACCTATCATACTGTCACCAGAAGCGTGCAACAGCATTGACTTGGTATTGCCAAAAATGGCAGTAGGCAATTGATATGTTCCTTCAATGTTTTCTTCTGCTAAAATAGGAGTTCCGCAAGCAATAGTTCCGACTAACGGGGCGATAACAGTCTTTCCTCTGCTTAAATTGGTAGGTATGATTATTTTTCCAAAAGAATTCTTTTCTAACATTCCCCTCTTTTGTAATATTGCTACATACTGTTGGGCCGTTCTTAAACTAGGAAAACTACAACCCCTTGCAATTTGTCTAAAAGACGGAGATCTTCCTTCTCTCTTTTGAAAATCTTTAATAAAGTTTAACACTAACATAACTTTATCTTCATTTGGAACTCTCATACCTTCTCCTTCATAAGTATACACACCGTATACTTATGAGTATATTATAGAACATTTGTTCGATAAAAGCAAGAGATTTTATAAAAAAATTGCACTTTTTTTTACTAGTGCAATTTTTTAATCCCCTGTTTTGTTAAAACAATCCTTTCTTTATAAGTTTTTTAGCATATTTATCATAATCTTTTTGCCATTCTTCTAATGTGATAATTTTTCTATTTGTTGGTCCGTCCTGAATAATTCCTAATTCCTCACACGCAGCGATAACTCGTCCAGCAAGTGGATAAGGCATTTCAAAAGTTTTTTGTATATAAGCACACGAAAAGTTTTGCTTTTCTATACAGTGTTTTATCACATCTACAATAAATATTTCCTCTTCCTTAATCCTTGTCATATTTCTTTATTCAACTCCAAGTGCTTTAAAAACCGCATCTTCTGGCGTATTATAAAACAAAAGTGTGATAGAATTTAATAAATCATCTGGCACATCAACCAGTTGTTTCTTGGCATTATTTGGTAGTAAAACTTTCGTCGCTCCTGCATCGTGAACAACCTGTAAAACATTTGCAAGTTCTTCAATACGATTGATTGAGCCACTTATACTAATACTTCCTAAAACTGCAAGTTTTGGCAAAACTTCTTTCTTTAAAGCAGCAGAAGATAAGGATACAAGTGTGGCAAGAGATAAATCTTTTGCATTGCCAACACCTTGTAAATCTCTATAATCCATTAAGTAATCAGAAAGTGTTGTGCTTATGTTTGCGCTTATATGCTGTTTATTTGCTTTAAAATAATTGATTGCATTGTTTATGCTATCTTTACACTCTTGATTTGATACACCAGTTCTCGTGAATTTCCCAGTGCCAGAAACACATTCGTTTTCGATTCTATAAACCCCAAACACTCCTGTTTCCGAGCGTTCTACACAATAAACTGTTCCCGGCTTTGTTAGTCCTTCTGGAATAAGTTTATCACTTCCTTGCTCTGGAACACCAACATATTTTTCTTCAAATGTATCATTATCTATATATGAAAAGTTTACAGCATAGAATTCCATACCACCAATTCGTTTGAGTTGTTCCTTAACTCTTCTTCGACCTTCAAGTGCATATCTCAATAATTCTTCTAATTGGTCCTTCGTGAAATCACCATTTGGATATAGTATCTTAACAAGTCCAGAAACAGTTTTTCTTACAGCGACTGTATCTCTTTGATTTAATGTATTCCCAAGTTTAAAGTATTTATCTAATGCGTCTGAAAAATTATATTTTCTCATAGTCCTAAAAAATTCAGATACATAATCTGTAACAAATCCGTATTCATCAGTGAAATACTTTGGAGCAAATTTTGGAACTTCCCAACCCGGAATATAATAGTGAATTCTATCAAAAAAGGCCGTGTCATTTGCCATAAGTTCTGGAAAAGGCTGAAATAAATTAGAAGTTTTTAATAAAACATCAACACTTGTATTGATATTTCCAACAAACACCATTGAAGCACTTGCTGTAATCTGATCTTTACCACGAGCAAATGAACCTGAGTTCATATAATCTTTCATTATTTGAATTCCGTCTTTTTCTTTAAACTGAATTCCTGCAACTTCATCAAATGCTACACAATCCCAGTGTCCAACAAGTCCAATTTGGCGTCTGCCCATATTATAAAACAAGTTTGCAACTGTTGTTTGCCCACCAGAAATCAATATTGAATTTGGCGAAATTTCTTTATATACGTGAGATTTACCAGTAGAACGTGGTCCAAGTTCACACATATTATAATTATTTTCAACAAGTGGAACCAATCTTTCTATTAAGTGCATTTTTTCTCTTGGTTTAAGTTGTGTTGGTTCCATACCGATTGACCTTAATATTAAGTCTTTCCATTCTTCAATACTGAATTGTTTGCGACCTTCAAATATCTCATTTATATCTAGGTTAGGCATTTGAATAGGTTTTACACTTTCAATAACAAGAACTCCACACAAATCTTTATCTTTGTCTTTTTTCTTTACTTCTTTTGCAGCAGCCTCTAAATCACCATCTTCATTTGGATCAAAGTAACCAAGTTTAACTATACACCAAATACCACCCGCAAGCAATTTCTCATACTTCTTAACATATTCATTTGAAATAGGAATTCTTGTTAATCCTAAATTCATCAAACTTGCTAAACAAATTCCTCTTTCAACATCAACTGTAACATCTACTCTGTCAATAACAGTATAAGAACCATTTTCGGTTATTTTAAATTTAACTTTTTCTGCCTCATCTGGACGAACATAGTTTTCGGCAAGAATTCTTTTTACTTGCTTTACTCCTTCTTTTATACTATCTTCATCATCAGTAGAACAATACATTCCAAGTAAATATTCAAGGACATAAATAGGAACATTGATTCCTTCTTTAATTTTTTTCGACAAGTCCTTTCTTACAACTCTACCTGCAAAAACTTCATTTACCTTTTTATCAAAATCATTCATTTCCATCTCCTATAAATCAAAGTCATTTTCTATTAAAATATCAATAGTAAATGGCAATTTGGTTCGTTCTGCATAACTGTCATCATAATCAGTGATTACTAGATAATATTGTCTATTTTTGTCATATTTCTGATTTCTTAAAGTGAATTTCTCTTTATACATTCTATCTTTCACATCTTCACTCTTACTGTCAGCATTAATAACAACTGAATTTGAAATTCTCTTACCTTCTTCATCTTCAAAATAAACTTCATAATTCTTTGGCAACAATTTCTCACTTACTTTCTCATTTTGGAAAAACTCCAAGAAAGTTATAAGAGAAGTAATCTTATTAGACAACGAAATACAAGAAATAGTAACGTTCTTAGCGGTGTATTTATCTCTTTGTGAGCGCCTATAATCTATTTGTATAATTGGAATAACAATTTCTTGCAAACTATCTCCACCGTGAACATATTTTTTGCTTTCACCCTGCTTTTTGTAAATATTTACACCATAAGGAATAACAACATTTATATCTGTATTTTTTATCAAGTAATCAAGAGAAATCTTTCTTGACATTTCTGGCTCAATATTGTCTTTTGTAAGGATAAATCTTCTCTTTGAAATAATAGAATTCTCTATTTCGTTTGGAGTTTTATCCATTTCTTCAATATCATTTCTCTTATATATAAATCCGTGATCAGCTGTAATGATAATATTGGTTATCGAGAAATTTTGCAATTTTTTTACAATTGATTGAATTTCGTTAAAGGCATCTTCTACTCCAACAAATACTTTATTTTCTGTTGATGTTTTATCCCCCATAGCGTCAATAGAATCGTGATATATGTAAATTACTTTCTGCCCTGCTATTTCGGACTTGATTCTTACTGAATTTTGTGGTTTATTAAATTCTTCAAATTTATAAACTTTGCCTTCTACAAAAGTATTCAAAATCTTTTCTCTATTCTCTATACTTGAAGAATTTATTCCGTCAACATAAACATCTATTCCAACATATTCAATCTTGTTGTGTGGCAATAGACTTGCCATTCCAAGTGCAGTATAACTTGGCAATGTTGAAACTGCAAAATTTAATGAAGATTTGACTTTAAAAGCATTTGAAATTCTCTTGTTTAACTCTTCTCCACATTCATACCTTAATGCGTCTGAAATAATTACTGCAACCTTCTCTGAGCACGGGTTAACAAACTTACTATAAAAATCCCATTGTTTAACAGCATTAAGATTTTTGTAATCTATAAGTTTTAATTCATTTGACCATTTAACAGAAAGTTCATTCAAATACCAATTTGTATAAGTATTTTCAACCTTATTAAAGAGCTCAGAAAAATCCTCATTTTCTGCTTTGTCGTATGCAGTTATAAATTCTCTATAATACTGGTCAAATTTAAAGTAATTTTTAACATACTTTTCAAGTAAGATTTCCGAAGTCCCTTGTGGGAATGTTTTACTTTCCTCCTCAACTTTTGATAAAAATTTACAAGCGTGATGTAGTGTTTGATATTCATATTTTAATGTATCATTCCAATAGGATTTTCTTCTTTGTTTTATAATACTTAAATATCTATCATACTCTTTAACATCATCTATTAAACAATCCGTGATATTTCTAATAATGTGCAAGTCATATCCAATGAACGTATCCACATCTTCATAAGCTTCAATATCCCAGTCTTTTGTTATTCTTTCAAATTGGATTTTTTCAGCGACTTTATTTGAAATCGCAACATAGCTTTCTGCATAATCACTTTTCATAAATCTATCTACAAAAATGTAGGTATTGTTTTTGATTGCAAAGTTGTTAGTATCTGGCAAATTTATTTTCCAACTATTAGGCAATGGGCTTTTTAAGTAAAGTGATGTATGTAGTAATAGAATGTTTATCATCAAATTATCAACATCTTCAAAGGCATTAGTTATTCCAAACTTATTCTCTATAAATGTGTCAAGTGTTTCAATATCACAATATTTTTTAACTTCTTGCAACAACTCCCCTTCATTTATATAATCAGATAAAATGCACATTAGAGCTTCTTCAAAATCCACAACATTAAGCTTGCAAACTGCACACAGAACTGCAATATGTATTATATTTTCATTCCATTTCTTAATATTGTAGGATTTTAATTTGTTTCTTCTTTCTTTGCTATTCAAAAAGTTTTTATATTTCTTTATAACATTCGCAAGAGCAGGGTTGTCTATTCCTAACTCTCTCATATATATTGTTGTAATGTCAGCTTCAAACTCTTGACTATAAAGACAAGTATCAAGCAAGTAATTATCTTGTGGATTTGGCTTGTAAAATGGTGCATAAACAAGATAATTTGAAGTCAAATCAGTAACTTCAAGCGTATATTTTATTTCAAAGTAGTTTTTACCCGTAAATTCTATAATTTTGGCATTTTCAAGATCCAATTCCTCTAATTTATCTTTAAATTCGCCTTCACCATCGAACCAAAAAACAATATTACGAACTTGACCATCTCGTGGCTTTTTGTTTAACATAATATTTAATTCTTTTGATACTTCTTTAAAGTCTAATTTGCTCATTTTTAGCTCCACTTATTTTAAAAATTTTATTCCATTTACAAACTTATCAAGATTTATACATTGTTCGTATATTTGTTCTTTTAATTCTTTTAATTCTTCACCATTTAATGGCAATAATTGTAAAATATATTCCTGCTTATGTTGTGAATACCTAATATAATAAAATAGTAAATTTTTATATTCGTTCATTGATTTTATTTCAATAGCATCATATTTTTTTGAATTTATATAAACATCTGTTAATTGCACACCTTCAAATAACTTTGGAAAAAGATTTTTTAAAAAACCATTTAATCCAATTCCACCTTTTGGAGATATATAATTTATCATAAAAGTTTCAGTTTGTTTTCCATAGTAATCATAGAATACTACATAATAAATTTCAAAATAACATAATGATAAATTGCATTTTTCTTTTACAAAAAGTTCGTGGGCTTCATTTAATCTATTTATTAGTCTAATCTTTTTTCTAATGTTTATATGAGTTGTAAGCGATTTAAAAAATTGTATTAAATCTTCTTTTTCATCATCAGCAATTACAAAATACTTTAAATACTTTTCAAATAATTCATCACATTTATCATCTAATACTCCTAATCCAATAGGAATTGTAAATTCTATGAATTTTTGCATATAGATTTCTATGTCAAAGTCATCTCCATAGTAAGACTTAATAAGATTACCAAGTTGTGATTGGTCAATAGAAAATATCGTTATTGAATTTGATAACTCTTCAAATAGATGATGAGTCCTCTCTAAAACTTTAACAGCATAATCTGGCAGACATCTATCAATTTCATCAATTATAAACACAATCTTTTTATTTAATTTTGATAAGCAACTTCTTAATTTAGCAAGTGTTTGCTTTAAAGATGAATATTTGTCAATATCATTATCCAGCATTCTTCTGTTGATAGTTTTCTTTAGTTTTTTACCACAAGAACTAATTTCGTCTGCGAGTTCATTATATTTACTTTTACCTAAAAGAATTGCGGTAGATTTACCCAACGTTTTTAGTATTTCAAACAAAGATTTCACTGTATCTCTTACAACTTGTTTTGCTACACCTGTAAAGGTTTTATCATAATAATCATTTAATTGGTCTATCATAGAAGTTACCATTGCAATTATTGGTTCTTCATAATAATTATTTTCCCAAGCATTGTATTTAAAAATGATTATATTTTTTTCAGCTTTAATTTTATTTTCAAACTTATCTATTATAAAAGATTTTCCAACACCCCATTCACCTTCAATAGCAAAAGAACGATTGCCATTTGAACAATCTATTGATTTTGTTATTTCTACTAATTTTTCTATAATTTCATTTCTATTCAAAAAATCAGTTTTGTCTATTATTGTATTAGTAGTCTTTTTTTTATCTCTTGCCATTTTTGCTCCTTAAAATTTTAAGTAGGTTGAAAAGATGTTTTTATCTTTATCTCCGTCAAGTTTTTGGAATTTTTGATAGTTGACTTTCACGCCATCATCAAGGTCAATTTGAATGTTCATATTTGAAGCGTGATTAAGAATTTCATCATAAGCTTTACATTCAAGTATTTGTTTGTTGATTAGGTCAAGTTCTTTCTTTGCTTTTGCTTTTTCAGCAGTTAAATTTGACTTTTCAATAAATTGTTCAAGTCTATCTTTTTCGTATTCATATTTCCATTGAATATCGTGTAAATATGAAAGTCTTGCAGTAGGAATGGTATTAGGGTCATATCTATGAAGATACATAAGTGCCCTAAATCCACCATTCTTACCACTATCAAACTGCCAGTAAATAGGTCTGTTTTGGTATTTTTTACAATGGTCTTTAAAGAAATCATTTGCAAGATATTTTCTTATTACATTTCTTGGTGTGTCATTAGATTTTTCATCAAAAGCATTTGCAATGAACCTTAAATTTTCTTCCAAAGTTTCTTGTCCGTAAATAACATTTATAAACTCAATTACTCTATCCACTAGACTAAACTCAACATAATCATTATCAGTGTTTACAATACAATTATCTTCACTTGGCATAAACCTATCTGAAATCGTCATATTCTCAGTTGATTTATGATATTTCAATTTTCGTTCATCATCAAGAAACTCAGCCCAATCAAAAGTTCCGCCTGCAAATTGTAGTCCATCTCTATAAGGGCTATATCTACCAAAAGCACAACCAACAATATATGAAATCAAATCTTTAATAACATCTTGCCTTGTTCTAACATAGATATTTCCTTTCATACTTTCTGGAATATCTTCTTTTTTGTCATAAATTCTTGCAGCTGTTATATCTTTATCTGCAACTTCTGGCGTAAGTTCATCTTGTAGACCATAAATTTCAATGAAGATTTTGTTGAGTTCTTCTTCGTTTTTCTTTAATTGTTCAAACCTTGCATTAACTTCATTTTTATATTGACTATAAAATTCTTGTAAAGAATATCCGATTATAATTTTCAATTCTTTTGTATTTATAAAATTTGAATTGATAGACCTTGAACCCAAGTCTTTAACAAAATAATGAATTTCCTCTAAATTTTTTGTTATATCCTTTGTAATATTTTCTAATAATTCAGGATTTTCAATTTTTAAATAGATTTGATTTTGATCTTTTGTATATAATAACATATCTCCTTTTTCGTTTTCTAAATATTCGCCAAAAGTTTTTTCCGAAAAATCGTCAACGTATTGGATCTTGTATTTTGCTAAAATTTCTTTTATGGTTAACATAGTTTTTTTAAGAGCGTCTTGATGATTTATTTCAATTTGCCTTAAATTTTCTCTAACTGCCAACAATGGATTTTTCTTGAAATCCCAACTCGTTTCATATTCGTCCCAATCAAGTTTTGAGAGATTAATACTTGAATTCACAATCTCTTTAATAACATCTGCTTTTATCTCGTCGATAATTACTGGTATGTTAGCTATATTCCCAACTTGATAATTTATGGTTGGTGCAAGAATATTTATTATTGTATCAATAATTTTTGAATTATTTAATCCTAATACATAATTAAAAAGATTATCTTCTACAAATAAACTCATTCCAGCAACATCAAAAATATGCCCTAGTGGTTTCATTCTAAAAGCAATACTATTTGTAGAAATTAACGACCAAGTAATAGATTTTTTAAAATAGTAATTAGTGTTTTGTGGTCTAGACCTTAAATTGCCAACGCTATCCTTAAAATGCTTAATTTCATTACCATCATTTTCCCAATTTACTACATAATCATTATTTCCATACCATTTCCTAAAACTACCACCTTTATTGTAGGGAAACCATTTTTTCTTTGAATTTCTTGCTTCTTCACAATCATTAGCGTTAAACTTCGTTTTATTAAAATCAATTTCATAAAAAAGTCTTATAAACTTATTATTGTCTCCTGTGGCTAACCCTTGTCTTGGTTGAGCTATGTTTTTCAACAATATGCCTTTTTCAAAAGATTTTATGATATTTTCATTTGCCCAATAAGCAATGGGACTACCCGGTATTTTTAAAAAATTGTCGACATCAGTTAAAAATTTATGTTTATTTTCTAAAAATGCTTTTTCTTTGCCTGTTTGGCTATTAAATGATATTAATCTATAAAAGTTTCCTTTTAATCCAGTTTTGGTTCTTAATACAAATGCTGTCGTTTGCACTACTTCTCCACCGATATCTTCAAATGCTCTAGTCCCCAGATGCAACATTGATATTATATCTTTCTTGTTTATTAGTTTTTCTCTTAATTTCTCATAACTTGATATAAACATCCAACTATGCATATTTATCATTGCAAGAAAGCCGTTTTGTTTTAAAAGTGGGACTTCCATAAACATAGCAAACAAATCTGTTTTGCTATCTGGATAAAATGACTTTGCAAATTCTTTTAATTTATCATTATTTGATGTTGGCATATATGGTGGATTAGTAGCCATAACATCATATTTTGAACTCAAATAAATTGCTTGTCTTAATAAGTTTGTGAGAATTGGTTTTATGTTTTGAACGGCAAGAATATTAGATATTTGAAATTGACTGTCATCAACATTTTGAACTTCTTTCAAAACTATATCATATTGTTCCGGCGTGTATTTAAAGTCCTTTATTAAACTGCCATAGAGCTCAGCATCTTTAAATTTTTCAATCAAATCAAGCACAAGTTCTTCGTCTTGTATGTTTAAATTCGCAAGAGAGATAAAATCTTTAAGTTCTTGCATATCAATCAAGTTGCTTTCTTTTATATCAATAACATTTGGATAAACTTGTTTTTTCAAAAAATCCTTATCATAACTAAGCGCTTTCATAGTGAGAGCAAATGATGTGAGTTGGGCAGCACGCTTATCAACATCAATCCCAAAAAGATTGTTTTTAAGAATTAGAGCAGGGATTTCACTAGCGATATAACCACTTTCTTGATACATCTTAAAGAAGATTTCAAAGGCATAGACAAGAATGTGTCCAGATCCGCAACAAGGATCAATAAATGTTATTTCTTTAACATTCTTTCTTGCGTATTCTTTGTTTATTTCATCAAGTTTTTTCTTGACTTCTTCCGTCTGTTCTGCTTCTTCCACATAATACTTCATTAATTGTTTTAAATTGGAAGATTTGTGCCCGTCAACCCACATTTTGCCCAATGAATTTTCAACCATATATCTCACAATCCAATCTGGTGTAAATAATTGCGTAACCGCTGGCAAAGTTCCTTTATCTATTTTGTCTTTACTAGCAAATACCTCATCTTTTTTCTCTGAGATATAGAATTGATAAAGCCAACCAATGATTTCAACTTGACTTGCATTTTCACCATCATCATCTTTGATGGTTATGTTGAAATCCTTTGCACTAATATCATTCACTAAATGAGAGATGATAGCATCATTATCAAGCAAATGGTCTGGCAGTAAAAGTTCAACATAGTTATCAATTTTTTCAAACATAAGTGGCATAACTTTGTTAAGTTCATTGCACTGGCTAGTCAAGATATATCTATAAAGTTCATTTGTTTTATTTTCGTCTTGATAATTATAAACTATTTCTTTGTCAACAAAAGACAACTTATCTGCATAAGTTATGGCGTCTGGTTCAGACTTGCCAACTGTAGTGGAGCCAATCATATATATAACCTCACCATTTTTGCCATTTTTCAAATAACCGTTAATTTCCATAAAACGAAGTGCGACAATTCGGTTAAACCAAGTGTATGCTATTTCTTCAATAGCGTCTTGATACCCTACCTCTTTAACTCTTTTTATAAAATCATCACGCATTTGTTTTTTATAATTAAAAGTCATACCATTAACAACAAACCCATTGTCAGTTTCTGCTTGAATTTGTTTTTCTGGTTTATTTTCATATACACCGAGCAAGTTTGCTCTGTCCGAAATTCTTTTTATTAAATCTCTTCTTGCCCAAACAGCAAAATTTCTTAATGCAGATTTATTCATTTATTACCTCTTATTTAATGTTTATAATGATGTTATCTTTGACTTTTTCTTTTAATTTCGCTTTTAAATCATTTGCAAGTTTATCAATATCAGCTTCGGTTTCAACCTTAATAATTGACTTTTCAAGAATTTCCCCAATAGACAATGAAACGGTCTTTTTAAACACCTTCTTTTCTATCTTTTTATTTGGATTCTTCTTGCGTTCCTCTTCATATTTTTCTTCGTATCTTTGTTGTGCTTGATTGATTAAACTATCTCGTAATCTTATAGCTTCTTCTCGAGCGTTATGAATTGTTGCAACAATTTGAGCCTTAGTTGCTTTATCTTTAAGTATCTTGAATTGAATATCCAAACCTTCTGCAGTTATTTCATATCTGTTGTAAACATCAATAACCTCTTTAAGCATATCATCAATTTCTTTGCAAATTGGTTCTGATTCTTTTTCAAGAACTTTAATTAAAGTGTTATCAAACTTTTGACAAAGGTCTGGCAATCTATAAATTTCTTTATAAGGGCTTTCAAGTGTGATTATACTATCAATTTCTCTGATAATATCTTCTACATTGTATCCTTCAAAATAGGTCTTATTTTGTTTGTAAATATCTATTCTATTGCAACCTTTTTCAAAAATGTCTCTTTGATATTCAAAAAAGTTTTTAATTATATCAATGTTTGATTTGTATTCCATTAACTCGTTTTCGCTGTCAATGAATTTTTCAAACAAGGTGCCTGCGTCTGTAATAGAATTTAACTTTTTAAATAGCTCAAAACTCTTGTTAACCAAATCATAACCCGGATATTTATAACTGTTATGATAAGGAATTTCATTTATATAGGTTAATTGGTAATCATAGGTTTTGTAATATCCACTTTGTGGGTATAAACCAAGCAAAGCTTGAATATGATAAAGTTCACTTTCGCAAGTCCTTTTAATCATTTGTCTTAGTTCTTCATCGTTTGTGTAACCAACTGACTGAGTAAACACATTTTTGTAAATTCTCTTAATATTTTCGACAATTTCATCACTTGTTTTGATTTTTAATTTTACAACAACACGATCTTTGTAATCTCTCTTGGTTAAATAATCAATCAACTTGTCATCATTAACAGTTATCGGATTCCCTACTAATTCAAGTTTAATATCGTCATTCAACAATAAGTTTATTACAATGGCAGCAATATCTATTTCGTTCCAACCATAAGGTATCTTTTGGAACCTTTCATATAAACTTCGCAAGTTAATTGGCATTCTTCTTTCATATTGCATTTCTACATATTTTTTCATTTCTTGTATTGCCAATTGATTTGGAACAGCCCCATCAATACTCATCTGCCTCTTATTTGAAAGCAAAGATTGTAAATCACTTGCTTTTTCATAATATTTATTTATGTAATTTAGTTTTGTGTAAGTGCTTTCAACAAGGATTTTAAAAGCTTCATTTATTCGTTCTTTCGCAGTTTTTTGCTTTATTTCAAGTTTAGTAGCATTAGCAAATATATCTGACTTTTCAATTCCTTCAAGAATTAAATTATATGCTCTTTCTTGTTTTCTTCTAAGTTCATCAGCTTTTAATGACAAAATCTTTTGAATATTAGATGATGAAGCTCTTGAATTTCTTGTTCTTATATATTTCTCTAATTTCAAATAACCTTCAATCTCATCAACTAGCAAAGGATTATCTGGCATTCTTATTATAACTGTATGGTTCAATTGAGTTTTTAATTTTATTTCATCATCACCGATTGCCCCATAATATGGAGTATAAATAGAAAGTCCAAGTTCATTAACTTGTTGTCCACGTGGGTTTTCATCAACGATTTGGTTAAACGAGAAAAGATTAACATTGTTATTGTATTTATATCTAATATCTACAATGCTATTGAAAATTTGGTCTCCAATAAAACCAATTATTTCACTTGGAGCCAAGTTCATTGAAGATATTTCTCTATTAACATCTTGTTCATCATTTGTTAAGAATATATATTTATCACCATCTCTTTGAATAAGATTTTGACTATATAATCTCTTAATGCTCTCCTCAATTTTTCTTCTGAGTGCAAGTTTATCATCATCAATGCTTGTCAAAGACAATGTAGTTAAATTCTCTAAATTTGCAGGCATTTTATCATCAAGGTCTTTAACTAAAAACAAAGTTTTAAGTAAGTTTAAATCATCTGGCATTACAAGGTTTTCATTATTTTCAGCCCTAGTCATAACATTTCTTATTTCGTGGTCTAAGAATGTTTCAATAGAATTATAAAACTCACCAAAAGGAATTAGCGCCCCTAATTCTTTATTTTCGTTTTTCATTGCACTTTCTTTAAATGCAGAGAGAAGCGAACGCTCACCTTCCGAAAGGTGTTTGCCACTCGCCCCACGATTTCTTATACTATTATAAACTGATTGTAAAAGATTGAATTGATAAGGTAGGAATGGATATATTTCTGTGAAATCTTTATCTGTCTTGAAAATCTTAATATCTGGCGTATCACTACTAAAAGATATAAGATTTTTGATAACTGCACCTTTTTGAGCATACATCTCTTTTAGACTATCTGTTGCAAGTTCATTTTTTGCAAGAATTCTCTTTTTGATAACTTCATCAACATTAGAAGAAGAAAGTGAAATTCTTATACTAAATCTTCCTTGAATCTTTGAAAAATCTTTGTTGTTTACATTTTTAGAAACAGTATCAATTGCTTCTTGACTTGTAACAAACACCCAAGCTCGTCCACCACATTCAACACCAAGTCTTTCAACTATTGTCTGAAGATTTAACATAAGTCCCGAATCGTTACCAATATATTGTCCCATTTCATCAATCATAAAGATTGCATTATGGTTTCTACCTTTACTTTCAATATATTCTCTAACCTTGTTTACAAACTGGTCTATACTTAAACTAAAATTACTCTCAGCTTTTTGATATGTATTTCTTGCTGCTTCAAGTGTAATGTTGTTTGTTTTTGAAAGAGCCTCAACAATATTATCTTCTTCAAAATAGAAATCATCTCTTCTATTTTCCCATTCATCGCCGCAAATCTTTTTAAATTCATCTTTAAAGCTTTCATAAGTGCCATTTTTAACCATTTGTCTTTCAAGTTCAGCAAGCCAAGGCATACTTTCCGAAAAACCTTGCATACGATTGAAAACCTTATTAAATACTTTAACAAGTCCTTCTTTGTTTGATTTTGCGTCCGCATCGGAAACACTGTCAATATTAAATAAGATAACATCGCTGTTATAATCCGAAGCCGCCTTCATATTGGCAACAATCATAGCGTCGTTTATTTTATCTTCAAAATACTGATAAGCTCTTTTGTCTCTAATTGTTTTATTCCCTAAAATATATGATAAAATTTTGAGAAAGTGAGATTTACCACTTCCAAAAAAGCCAGAAATCCAAACACCAACATCATTTGTTTTAGATTTCAATGCGTCAGCATATTTTTCAAAAAATTTCGCAAAGTATCCTTTTAATTCCTTTGTAACGACATATTCACTAACTTCTTCGTATACAGCTTCTTCTGTATCTTTCCCAACCTTAATGACGCCTTCAAGTGGTCTGTCAATAGATTTCTCAAATATATCTCTTATAATCATCTTTTACTCCTTATAATAATTTAAACGCTCTATAATAGTTGTCACCTTTTATCTCATTAAATAAATCTAATCCATAACCTGAATATGATCCCGGAAAGAATAAAATCAAAGGGTTTTTAGTTATAAATGGAAAAAGGTTGTTTAATAATTTATGTGCTCTCATAATTGGGTATATCTTTCCTACCCCCGTTATAAAAATGATGTCATTTGGTTCAACCCGTTCTACAATTTTTCTAACCATTATATTATTTTCTGTCTTTAAACCAAGAGAATTCTTAATTGTATCTACAAACTTTTCACTACCATATCTTTTTTCTAACTCAATTGCTCTTTCAAGATAACCCTTTTCTTTAAGACATTCAATCAAAACATTAAACAAGTCAATCTCTTTGATTTTGAAATTATCATTGCCATTATTTATCTTTTGCTTTAACATTTTAATATGATCTCTAACTTGAAACTCATCTTGTGGATTATAGTCAAATATATAGAATGGTATTTCGTTTCCCAAACCTAATGTCTTTATAAAATCTGGCGATTTTATTCTTCCTTCAATCAAATTTAACTTTTCTACTGTTGTCATCTTAAACTCCTAATGCCTCTAAATATTTTTTATCACCAATTTCTATAATATGGTCCTTAATATTTTTGCTTAGAATAGGTGGCATTATCATATAAACACTACCTAGATCTCTTAATATCCCAGCGTCAATTAAAACTTTTCTTAAAGAATTTTTAACTTTTGACTTATTTTCATCTTTCCACTTTGCAATAATTTCACTTTGTTGAGATTTGCATAACATAAATTGATTTAATTCAATATCTGTCAATCTATAATTCATAAGTTCAATTTTATCTTTTATAACCTCATTCATAAACTCAAATACAAGTCGGTCAGTTTTCATTAACGCATATAATGATAATAAAGCCGAAATGTTATATGGTTCATCTGCTATTGCACAAAGCAAAAAATCATCTAATGCAGCCATACGAGCTACAAGTTTATAAGCAAGTTCTTTACGCCTTCTTTCTGTTTTAACCATAAAAATATTATTAGAAATAGAATTTTGGATTATAGAGCCTAAATCATTTGTATTTTTGTATTCTTGACAAGCAATTTTCATTTCTTTACTTAATAATCCCATATCTTTTATCTGCGATGAATATTTTAATTCAGCAATCATAAAAACCCCTTTCAACAATATTTCATAATGAGTATAACATAATTCTATATTTAATACAACAAATTCCGGGCAATTTCCGGAAAACTTGCCAGATTTTGCCCAGATTTAGCAATTTTTAAAATTGTTTGGATTAATAATCCTTAACTTATTCCCATTTTGTTTTGCAAAGCGAACAGTGTTTCCTGTTCCGCTTGCTTTACCATTCCAACAAGCAATACAAATTGAAGAATGGTCCACCATATACTTATTTCGGTCATTCATACAAGTTGGTGTGTAACGCTCAGATAATGTGATAACATCATCACACCTTTGCAAAATATCCTTATATCTTTTTTGTTGGTCGGATTTCCATTTCGATTCCTGCCCAACACAAGGCACAACAGCAATAACTTTGATCTTGTGCTTTTTCCTTAATTCAAACAAAATCTCTGCACCAATCATATCAAAGCCTTCCGCCATACCAGTTAAAAATGTCGTTATGCCAAATTCTATTGCACCATTAAAAATCTTTTCAAGCTCCTTTTTGAATTTAATACAACTTTCTTTACTTTCATCATATCCCCACGGCAATGACTTCGGTCGGTGCCCAGTAAGGCAAATGGTCTTTTCTTTTTCTATAATACGCATTTCAACTCCTCTATTTCGTGTTTTCCATACATATTATAAAAAAATATTTATAAAAAACAAAGCAAATAGCCGTTTTTCCTTAAATAGTAAAACTCGAAATGTCGGGTAAAATGTCTATATACTGAATAAACTATATATGGAGAGTGAAATGAAATTAAATAAAGCATTTGCTTTAAGAGTTAGAGAACTTTTAAAAGAGAAGAATATGACTCAATATAAACTTGCACAAAAAACAGGATTATATCATAGCACAATGACTGACATTTTAAATTGTAAATATGAAACTCCTAACTTTACTAACATTGCTTTAATTATTAGAGCCTTAGATGTATCTTTCTCTGAATTTTTTAATAGTCCTTATTTTGATTTTGAAAAATTGGAAATCAAAGAAAAGTAATTAGCATTAAATAAAAATGGTGCAAGCAAATTGCCTGCACCTTATTTTATTTATTCTCATTTTTTGGTTTTGTATCTAAGAGTTGTTTAGAAGTTGCATTTACACTTGAAACGACTTTTGTGCCTGTCGCTCTTTCAAATTCATCTTTGGCATTCTTTGCTACTTTTCCACCGCGCCTTGCAACATCTTTACTTTTTGCAAAAGTTTCTGGCTTTTCTTGTTGAGAAAGAGTCTTTGTAGTAAGTTCTGCAAGTTGATTGATTGTCAGTTCAATATCTGTCATATTATCTCTTAAACTTTCTTTCTTTAAGTTTTTAAGTGCCTTATAGGATTCAACATCTCTGCCACTCCAAGCTTTTGTCAATTCGTTTGTAAGAATTGCATAGTCGCTTTCTTTTTCAATCCCTCTTTCTTTCCATTCGTCAGTAAGTTCTTTTCTAATTTTAATTGAAAGAAGTCTTTGTGTTATCCATTCTGGCGAATAACCTTTGGCACGATAAAAATCAGCACCTCTTTGCATTGCCTTTTCTGGATCAGCAATTTCATCAAGTCTATCCCCACCCACTTGTGCAAGCCAAAGTTTAAAAGGTTCTGCCTTTTTACTTGGAATAGACTGAACAAGACGCAACACTCCGCGAGTGTTTGCCATTAAAATTTTTCTTCTCTTGCCGTCATTCCCAACACTTTCAACTAGGGGACAAATTGTCCCCCAGTTCAAATTCAACTGTTCATCTCTCTTTCTCATTTTTTTGATATAGTCTCTAACATCTTTACAATCGCTTAGCACTTGCACCACGTCGTGGACTGAAAACCACCAATCTTCTTTTTCAGCATCCCACTCTGTTCTAATTTTCTTATCTTCAAATACTTTAATGTTTGCCATAACAATTTACCTCTCTTTCATTATAACATATCAATTTCAAAAAAGTGGCATATTTCAACCACTTTTTGAATTTTTTTGATACCAATAAAACCTCCTTCTATTATAGATTTTTTGTATTAGATATTCACGGCGGTATCACTCCGTTATGGTCCTATTATAGCCATTTTAGGTGCCATGGCTGCACCCATATCGTTGACGTCATTGACTCCATAATCTATCACCT
>ERZ1643249.503-NODE-503-length-44201-cov-15.896503_pt1 | contig 44201 bp, 37 predicted proteins | sample MGYA00579263_ERZ1643249 | MGnify/ENA primary metagenome ERZ1643249 (study PRJEB29033, sample SAMEA4952264) | chicken gut metagenome | biome: Broiler Chicken; feature: Gastrointestinal Tract; material: Caecum | place: Ireland | collected 2018 | study: Broiler...
TGTCAGCTAACTAATTTTTACCGTGCGGGTGTCCAACTTGCACTTGCAATTTGCGCAATTTTCTGAGTATCTGTCCTATATCTTTTTTGATTTGCCCATATATCGCCATTCTGCGGTACTTAGGGGCAAACACTATATGATATTGGCATCTCCATGTTGTGTGTTGTAAACTTGCTATGTCTTTTTCCATCTTTATTGAACCTCCTGGTATTTTTATTGCAGTTGGCCGACCGCAATTCTATTATACCAGGAGGTCTTTTCATTATATAATTTTTTTACACTCCCCGGCAGAGCCGGGGGTTGTCTTTGCGCTAAAGCAAACAATGCATCGCCCCGTTCCATGCGGTTGCATGGAACGGGGCGTTTTTGGCGGCGGAATGCCGCAGTGTCCGCCAGCCGCAAAGCCCGGCTGTGCAGCCGCTGTGGGCCGTCCTCCAGCGCCAGGTAGAGCACCTCGCTTTCCCGCGTTGCGCGCCCCAGAAAGGCCTTTCCGCCGCACACAGCGAGGCAAAGCTGCAGCGCCATCCAGCTCTTTCCTACTTTGGGTGAACCACCCAGTATGTACAGCCCTGGTGCCAGCAGCCCGTCCACCAGATATTCCACCGGCTCCAATGGCTGTTTGTACAACTCCTGCATCGTGTAAGTTTTCAGTTCTTTGGTTTCATTCGTCATCGCATTTCCCTTTCTGCCTCGCGGCCTTACTTGTTATGCTTTTTCCCCAGCCAGGTAACAAGGGGTTTGGGTCCTCCCAAAAGCTTGAGTTTGGACATCCAAACGCTATGCTAGCAAAACTTACTGGGCTGGGAAAGAAGGCTTTCAGCTGGTTTTCTCGCGCAATTGCCCATCTGTACCCGGGTGGATTCCTATTGGAATCCATCCCGGCACAAAACGCTGCGTGCAGGGATTCCTATAGGAATCCTTACTAGGGCAAGTGGTATCATACGGGTGATGCCACTCTCCCCGCGGCCCGCAAAAGTGGTATCACACGGGTGATCCCATCTCCTCATTCGGTTCGTCCAAGTTCAAATTCAGATGATAATGTGCTCTTGCCATGCGCCCTCCTTTACGCGCTTATTGCGCTGACTTGACTTAAAATCAAGAATTTGGTATGCTAATTATGCGAACATTCCGCATCTATTTGCTTCCTATTTTACGCGCCATATTCGCATCTGTCAATGCAGTTCATAAATTATTAAGCAATATATCTGCACAATTTGGGAGGTGTCTCATGACATTTGGTGAAAAACTGCGCCGTGCCCGCAAAGAAAAGGGCCTGACACAAGCCGAGCTTGCCAATCAGGCTGGGTTGGGGCTACGGACGATCATCGCTTATGAAAAGGGCGAGACCTACCCGCAAAAGCGTTCCACCTACCAGACATTGGCCGACATCCTTGGTGTGCAGGCGGACGATCTGCACAACGAAGAAACCACGACCAACATACCGCCGCTTTCCCGCGCACAATGGGAGAACGCCAAACAACAATATGAAAAGCTGCTCCCGGATGGTCCCGGATGGCCGGGTGATTCCACCTATGAGGCTTACTGCGAAAAGATGGCACAATCAGCAGGTGTAGATCCCGCAAGCAACTATTACAAATCGACCGGGCAGGAGCTGCCGCAAATCACAATTCGCCCCGCCCTGTCCAAAGACTTCCCTGTTCTATTGCAAATCTGCAAGGACCGCTACCAGTTCGACGCCACACGCGCAGGTGTTGACAAGAACCGGCTTCCCACTTTTGAATCACAACTCGAAGCCCTGACACAGTCCCTTGTCGGTTGGATCGCCGCCGGGCAGTGCTTCCTGGTGGAAGCCAACGGCCGCCCCGGCGCCTGGTTCGTCTTGCAGCTGCCTGCGCCGGACGACTATCCCGCCGCCAATAAAAGAAAAGGCGGCGCGAAGGCAACGGCCTCCACGCCGCTGCCCCGCGCCACCATGATGGGCCCCTACACAAGCCCCCACTTTGCGGGTGCTTCCAAACACATGTTTGCCTTCTGCAAAGCCTGCTGCCCGCGGTTGGCCATCGAGGTCCTGCTGGATGACCCCCTCAGCAAGCACCGCCTGGTCTACTGGCTGGGCCAAGGATTTGTTCCTAACGCGCTAACGCCATCCGGCAAAGCAGTGCGGCTTGTCAGCCAATAAGCTCATGCCGTATTCACGTTGTCAGCAGCGCCCCTGATCCGATCGAACAGGACGCCGCACTGTGGTCGGTCTACAGAATCTCTTCGATCTGCTGCGGCGATGGCATCGAACGGATCGCGCCTTTGCGGGTGGTGACCAGGTAGGCGGCCGTATTGGCAAAGTGCAGCATCCCGGCCAGGTCAGCCTCGGTCAGGCCGTCCAGGCCGTGGTCCAGCACAAAGTTCAGCACACAGGCGCAAAAAGTGTCCCCGGCGCCGGTGGTCTCGATCACGCCGCCGCGGGTGCAGGCGGGTTGGAACACCTGTTGACTGCCGTAGAAGGAATGGCTTCCGTTGGCGCCCGCGGTGACATTCAGCAAGCGGATGTTCGGGTACTGTGCCTGCAGCTGAGCCGCGCCCTTGGCAAAATCCGTCTGGCCAGTCATGAATTCCAACTCGTTGTCGGCGATCTTCAACACATCGCATCGGGCCAGGCCCCAGGCGATCTGCGCGCGGGCCTCCTCCAGGCTGTCCCACAGGGGCGGGCGCAGGTTGGGGTCAAAGGAGATGAGCGCACCGGACGCCCTGGCCAGTTCCAGCGCTTTTTGGGTGGCGCTGCGCACCGGTTCGTGGGTGAGGGACAGGGTTCCGAAGTGGAAGATCCTGGCACGGGCGATCAGGCCGGCGGGCAGTTCCTCCGGAGCAAGCATCATATCCGCGCCGGGATTGCGGTAGAAAGAGAAATCCCGATCCCCGTTTTCAAAGGTTTTGACAAAGGCCAGCGTGGTGTGTACCACCGGGTCCATTACCAGGCCGTCCATGCAGATGCCGGCCTCCACGGCAACCTGCCGCAGCTGGCGGCCGAACAAGTCGTCGCCCACCTTGCCCACAAAGGCGCAGGAGCGGCCCAGCTTTTTCAGCATGGCCAGCACGTTGCAGGGCGCGCCGCCCGGGTTGGCCTCAAACAGCGGGTTGCCCTGGCTGCTCTCGCCGTTCATGGTAAAATCGATCAGCAGCTCTCCCAGGGCGACCACATCAAACTTCGGTTCCATTGCCGGTGCCCTCCTTCCGGTCCAGGTTAATGTCATACTTTTCCACATCCATCAGCACCGAGCCGGTCACATCAAAACTGATGGCGCTGGCAGACTGCCGGGTAAAGATCGCAACCGAGACCGCCTGTTCGCCATCGTTGACAAACACCTCGACACTGTAGCGGTCCAGCAGGATGCGCAGCTTCAGGCGGCCGTCCTGCGGGCGTACCAGCAGGCTGCGGGTGTGCACCACATCGGCATTGCTGCCGCTGCGGGTGCGGTCGATCTTCAGGATGCTGGTATCAGGCCGGTAGCGGATACTGGTGACATACTCGCCGTCCTTTGCCACATTGACCCGGAAGCTGTGGTAGAGTTCCCGCTCGGCAGGGCGGATCTCTACTGTCATGTCCACCATGCGGCCTTCCACCCGGTGGAGGTTGGTCTCGGAAGTCAGCAGTACATTCTGGTAGCAGACCCGGTTGCAGCGGTACTGTTCCAGCTCCCGCACCGGCTGCTGATACAGCCGCCCCTCCCGGATGGAAAGCTCCCGCGGGATGGACATCTGCCCAAACCAGCGGGCATCGCGCGGCTTGCAGCTGAGGGTGTTCCAGTTCTGCATCCAGCCGATCATGATGCGGCGGCCGTCCGGGGCCAGCAGCGTCTGCGGGGCATAGAAGTCGATGCCGTAGTCGATCGCCTGGACGGCTTCCCGCACAAAACGGTTTGCGGAGGTATCATAGCTGCCGATCAGGCAGACCGTGCCATTGCCCGCGTGGAATTCCAACCCGATGGGGCTCATCTCCTGCGGGCTGACAAACAGTACCTGTTTGCCGTCCAGCGGGAAAAAGTCCGGGCATTCCCACATTTGACCATACTGGCTGCGGGAGGCATCCACCGTACCCACCAGCGACCAGGCAAAGCCATCCTCGCTGCGGTAGAGCAGCACGGCGCCGCTGCCATCGGAAGAGCGGTTGCCCACCACCAGGCGGTAACTGCCGTCCGCTTCCCGCCAGACTTTCGGGTCGCGGAAATCCACCGGGCTGCCGCCTTCGGGCAGGTCGGCGGCCGTCAGCACCGGGTTGCCGTGCCATTTTTCATAGTTGACGCCGTCGCCCACCGCCAGCGCCTGGGTCTGGGTCTCGGTGGTGCGGCCATCTTCGCCCAGATGTTTGCGCACAGCGGTGTACACCAGCAGCTGGCGGCCGTCTGGCAGTTCCACCGCGCTGCCGGAAAAGCAGCCGTTCTGGTCATATGCCGTATCAGGGGCCAGAGCTGCGGGCAGTCGTTCCCAGTGCAGGAAATCCCGGGTCTTGGCATGGCCCCAGTGCATGGGTCCCCATTCGGTGGAATAGGGGTGGTACTGATAGAACAGATGGTATTCTCCCTGGTAGCAGGAGAACCCGTTGGGATCGTTCATCCAGCCAATGGTTGGGGTCAGGTGATAGGCCGGGCGTTGGTCCGCCGGGATCAGGGGACCGTAACGGGCCTCGAATTCCCGCGCCCGGAGCAATGTGTTATCGGTCATTTTGCGTTTCCTCCTGTTGGGTTTTGGCGGCCTGCGCGGCTGTGTCCTCCGGCCGCAAATGCTTGAGAAATACCTTTTCGATCAAGATGCTGGCCAGCCAGTAGACACCTGCCGGGGCAACCAGCGCCATGCCCGGCAGCCCCAGCGCCAGAACCAGGCCCGCCGCCAGGCAGGCAAAGACCTCCAGTGTGCGGATAGGGTGCCAGATCATCAGCAGGACGCTGAAGCGCAACACCTCCCGCACTGTGCCGTTGAAGCGGGCGGTGTAGGCGGCCAGGTAGATGGTCCAGGTCAGCACAACGCAGCACAGGATCAGTGACAGCTCATACAGCCCACCCAGCGGTTCGCCCTGTATCCGCAGCGAGCGGAAAACCAGGATGTCTGCCGCCATCAGCGCCAGCATAGCCACTTCCACCAGTCCTGCCAGCGTGGAACGGCGGAAGTTTTCCCGCAGGGCGCCGAAAAAGGTGGCCGTCAGGGTGCCTTCCTCCCGGCGGATATACTTGTATACCGTGGTGTACAGGGCGGTGCAGGAGACGCCGATGGTGATCACCGGCAGGCAGCAGACAAACCACAGCACGCTCAGGCAGATGCAGTCAAACAGTTTGAGCAGGCCGCTGAAAACCGGGCCTTCCGCGCTAAACAGTTTCATGTTTTTTTCCTCAGACAGTCAGAGTATGTGCCGCAGGCCGCAGGGTGTATCTGGATCGATCCAAAGTGCCGGAGATTTTTCAGATGCACCTTAGGGGCGGGTGTACTCCCGCAGCGAGGTGAAGGCGACGGTGTTGTTCTCGGCAAACAGTTGGATGGTCTTGCCGCTGGCACCATAGATGCGCACGGTCAGGGCAGCCTGCCCGTCAATGTAGAAAGTGCCCACCGAGCCTTCCTGGAGATAGGTGAAGGAATAAGTCTGGCCCGGCTGCAGGTTGACGGCAGTCTCGGCGATGGGGGTACTGCCCTCGTTGAAGAGCAGGCGCACCATACCGTCGGCGGGGGAAATGGAGATCAGCTTATTTTTTTCCTGCTCCCCGTTGTAGTCAAAGCTCAGGCCGAAGGTCCCTGTGCCGGTATAACGGAACTCGCCAGTCAGGCGGAAGCTCTCGTAGCAGGTAAAGGCGTCGGCATAGGTGTACAGGGTTCCGGCCTCGATGCCCACATGGGGCACATCCACCGCCAGCGCGCGCCGGACCGAGAAGCTGTCCGCCACCGTGTCCGCCGGGGCCAGGTACAGGGTGCCGTCCTCATTCTGGCAGATCTTCTGTGCCACCAGGTTGCCGCCCCAAGCGGATACCTCCTGGGTGGAGGAGGGAGATTCCGACCGGCGCGCCCAGCCCACCATGTAGCGGTTTTCCCCATCTTCCACATGCTTGGCGGCGTAGAACAGCTTGCCGTCCAGCCGGACCGGGTCGCCGTAGGGGCCGTAGGGGGTGTCGGACATGGCGTACCACAGCGTGTCGTCCTGGGCCGAGTAGGTCAGGTAATACTTGTCGCCGATCTGGAAGGTATCGCTGCACTCCAGGTTCCAGAACTCGCCCACCGGGTTGGTAAAGATGATGCCATCGTACTGCACCGTCTGCAGGTCGCCGCTCAGGGTGTATTTCAGGATGCGGGCGGTGCCCTCCTGGGCGGCGGTCACCGTCATGGTGATGGTGTCGGTGGCAGGGTCGTAATAGCACTGGGGGTCGCGGAAATCCCGCTTCTGGCCCAGCTCGGCGGGCGGGGTGATCTCCCAGTCCTCCATCTTTTCAAAGGCCATCGGGCTATCGCCCACCGCCACCATGATCTTCTCGGCGTATTCCATCGCCGCAGAATCGGTGTGACCGGTGTAGAAGAGGTAGTATTTGTCCCCCACCTTGACCACCGAGCCGGTGCCGGTCCAGCTGTCCTGCCCGCCGGATCGGGAGGCCTCCACCACCGGGTCGTCGTATTCGGTGTAGGTGACAAAGTCGGCGGTGGTGGCCAAGTAGATGGAATGGTTGTAGGAGTCTCCGGCTTCTTTGAGGTAGTAAATATAGTAGGTGCCGTCCTCATAGTAGGGCATCGGGTCACCCACATAGGGCTGGCTGACGCCGTCCGGCGCGGGCAGGAAGAAGCTCTGGTACTCGTAGGCGTTCTCCTGGCTGCCGGGGGTGGTCAGGGTGGAAAAGTCCTTGTCGTTCGCCGACTCGGTGATGGTGTCGCCGGTATCCCTGTCCCACCCGGCGTAGAGGGTGGTATTCCCCGCCACCTTGCTGGAGGCGGTATCCCAGGGGGTGTTTAACGTGGCATCCTGGAACCAGCCCAGGAAGGTATAACCGTCACGTGCAGGGGGCTCTACCTCCTGCACGGTCTTGCCCGACTGCACGGTCTGGGTGGACAGTGTCTGGCCGCTATAGTTGTCGTCAAAGGTCACCGTATACTCGGCCGTACTGCAGCCGAACAGGCACCCGGCCAGGGCGATGGCGGAAAGGGTCATGGGAAGTCTCTTTTTCATACTGTGTCCTTTCAGGCCCCGCAAAAGAAGCAGAGGAGGTGCAGACAGCTGCACCTCCTCTGCCGGCTTGGACTGGGGCGTTAGATGATACTGCGCTGCCAGATGGTGATGTTGGAAATCTCGATGGTGGTCTCCCCCAGCGCCGCCGTCTCAGCGGAGCCGAACTGGAACAGCATCTCAAAGTCCATATCGGTGATCAGCGGGTCGGTCGTCTCAAAGGTGAAGGTCTGTTCCTCGGTGGTCAGGTCGATACTCTGGGAGATGCGGGGGTCCCAACCGCCCAGCGGGTTCAGATAGAAGCCGCAGCTCACCGGCTGAGTGGCCTTGGCGGTGATCTCCACTGTGAAGTAGCTGTCGGCGGGCAGGGTCAGCGGACAATCGGTGTGGCCAAAGATCAGCTTGTTGTGCCAGTCCACCGTGCCGCCCTGGTCGATGCGGTAGAACAGGCTGCTGCCCTCGGTCCAGATGGTGCCCACGCCCAGCTCGTTGTCCTCATCGGTGCCGTTGTAGACGGTCCACAACAGGTCGGGGTTGGCGTCGGCAGCAATGCTCTGGCCAAAGTAGTCGATGGTCTTTTCGGTGTCCAAATCGCCGGAAACCGTGCCGAATTCCAGGTTGGTGACGGTCACTGTATTGGCAGTCACACCCTCGCTGGGGGAACCCAGCTGCAGGCGGATGACGGGGTCTTCCACGGCAGCCTCGGCGTCAAAGACGTTGGTGACCACCACTTCCTCGCCGGGGTCCAGCGCAATGCTGTTGAAGTTGGCGCGGGCAGCATCCGCCTGGGAGGCGCTCTCCACCAGGCACTCGGCGTTCTGGGCGTTGGCAGCCTGAATGGTGAAGCTGTAATAGTACTTCTCACCGGCGTTCAGCGTGATACCGGGCAGGGCCATATCGGCCTTGATGCTCCAAACGCCACCACCCTCGCCGGGGTAGGTGTCGATTTGGAAGGTACCGGCGCCGTTCGCCGCCGTGGCCGTGGCCGAAGCGCCGTCCCCGGCGGTGGCGGCGATCGAATCTGCCGCTGAGAAGTCCGCGGTGTAGACAGGCGTCTGGGTCTGTTCACCGGTGATCTTGTAGATCTCGATCTTGTCGATGGTAACTGTAAAATCGGAAGGGGTGGTATCCTCCGGGTTGTCGGGGTTGGGTGTGATGCGGCCCAGATTCAACATCAGTTCCGCGGTGCCCTCACCGGCGGCGGTGAACTCCATCTCCAGCGGGGTGATAGCGGTGCCGATGGGCAGGTTGTAGGACCCTCCCAGGAAGCTTCCATCGGTGCTGGCTTCGTCCCGTGCCAGCAGGTGGGCGTAGGTGTCCGCCGTGGATTTGGCCCAGACCTTGACCCGGTAGGTGGCGGCCTCGATGGGCACGCCCGCCTTGACCAGGGCGATGTCACCATCGGTGGTGCCTGGGTCAGTGATGGTAAAGACGTAGGCCCCCTGGGCCAGCTCGCCGGTAGCGTCGACGCCTTCGGTGATACGTGGCTCCCAGCCGTGGCCATCGGGCTGCGGCGCACTGGCAAAATCGAAGTTCATCAGCTCGGTGGCTTCGCCCGCCTGCCTGGTCACGGTCAGGGTGGCGTAGGCTTTGGTCTCCAGGCCGCCCTTGTCAGTGACGGTGTAGGTCAGCTCGTAGTCGCCGGGGGCGTCGGGCGTGGCCTTGCCGTTCTGGAAAGTCAGTTCAGGCAGCGAGGTGATGGAGATCTTGCCCGTCACATCGCCATCCTCGGCATCGGTGGCGGAAACGCCCGCCATGGCGTCAAACTCGGTGCCAGCCTGCACGCTCTGATCCTGCACGCCGGTGATCTCCGGCTCAGTGTTGGCGCCGGACTGGCCGCAGGCGGTGGCACTGACTGCCACACAGAGACTGAGCAAGGCGGCAAGGCTTCTGCGCAATTTCATATAGGTCATACTCCCTTCGCAAATCACTGAGCATCGCTGCTGGCGCTGCCGCCGTTGGCCGTCTCGCCGGAGACATAGCGATCGTAGGCGTCCTGATAGGCCTGCTGGATAGCGGACAGGTTGGTGCGGCCGTTCAGATCCTCGGTAAAGGTGGCCCACTGGTCATCGGAGACACCGCCATTGGTCAGCCAGGAGATCAGGTTGGTGCGGATGTAATCGTTCAGATTGGACTCGTAGCTGGTCAGCACGTTGAGCTCTTCCATCGTGAACTGCAGGTTGGGGGTGGGGGTCACGCCCTCGTCCACATAGGGGGTGGCGTAGGCGTTCAGACGTTCCAACCGCAGCTGAGCGCGGGGCTCCATGTGGACCACGTTCTCCCAAGCGTAATCGTTCAGGTAACAGATGCCCAGAGGTGCGTTCTGCAGGCGGAGCTCGTCAGCGGTCATGTCGCCGGTCAGTTCCTTCTGGACGAGCATGCCGTTCTCGTCCAACTCTTCCTCATAGACGATGCCGATGGGGCCGTAGTTGATCTGGGCGGAGATGTAGGGGTCATAATAGCGGTCAAAGTAGGCCAGCAGCACCTCCACGTTCTCCACGCCGTTGAAGAACACCAGCTCGCCGGTACTGATTTCGGGGTTGTTGGAGACGCAGATAGTCTGGTCGCCGTTGGGGCCAACCAGCGGCGCGCAGCAGATGTAGTTTTCAGGGTTGGAGACCACCGTTTCGCTCTCCCACCAGTAGAAAGCGCCGTAGGTCTCTTCTCCCTTGCCGTTGGCCAGGAAGTTGTCCTGAGACTGCTCGAAGGAGACCATGTCGATCAGACCATCGGAGACCCAGCCTGCGATGTAATTGGTGGCCTCTTTGAAGCGCTCATCCTGCACGGTGTAGGTGACCTGGCCGTCCACAATGACCCGGTGCTCCAGGTTGTCGTTCAGGCCGAACATGCCGTACAGGTCGCACTGGTTGCCCTGCCAGTTATTGTAAACAAAGCTCAGGGGGCGTTCGTCGTCTGTCTCGCCGTTGCCGTTCATGTCGTTGTCGCGGAAATAGGTGAGCATTTCCTCCATCTGGTCGCAGGTCAGGGTCAGGCCGTCCACCAAGTCGGCGTCCGTGATGCCAGTGACGGCACCGGCGTCAATGGCCTGCTTGGCCCAGTTCTTGTTCAGGAACAGCAGGTTGGGATTCTGCAGCAGCCCCATCTCCTCCACCCGGGGCAGGGTATAGATCTTGCCATCCTCACTGGTAAGCTGGGCGCGGATATCGGGGCGTTCCTCCAGGATCTTGGAGAAGTTGGGCATATACTCCAAATAATCGCTGATGGGCAGAAGCACATCGCGCTGTGCATAGCGGATGACTTCTCCGGGGCTCATGCCCGCATGGTAGATGGCATCAGGACGGTCGTCGGCATTGCCGAAGATCAGGTTTTTCTGCTCGCTGTACACCGACTCGGAAACATTTTCCCAGTTGACGGTGACGTTGGTGCTGGCCTTCAAATCCTGCATGATCTTCATGTCGTTGTAGTCCAGCGCCGATGCATTCTTGGAAGAATAGACGTTGAAGGAGAGAGCCTCAGCGCCAGCGTCATTCAGGATGGGAGCGCTGGTATCCGCCCACTGGAAGCCGTACTCCGACACCAGCTGGTCGATGTCCGTGCTGGACGCGGTGGCGGTGGTGCTTCCGCCGCCACCACAGGCGGTCAGAGAAAGGGTAAAAGCCACCAGTGTGGCAAGGGCGACAAATCGTTTCATGTAAAATACCTCCACAGAAAATGAGTGTTGGGAACAGGCGTTATCAGCCCTTCAGGGAGCCGATCATGGCGCCCTGCGCAAAATACTTTTGCACGAAGGGATAGAGCATGATGACAGGCGCGCTGGAGACGATCACCGACACATACTTGATCTGGTTGGCCAGGCGGTACTGTTCAAGAATGGTCTCGCCGCTGCCGCCGGTGGTGGTCTCAGAGGCGATCAGGATCTCGCGCAGGATCAGTTGCAGGGGGTAAAGGTTCTCATCCTGCAGGAAGATCATGGCGTTGAAGTAGCTGTTCCACTGGCCCACCGCGTAATACAATGCCATGACAGCAAGGATCGCTTTGGACAGCGGCAGCACCAGGCTGAAAAAGATGCGGAACTCACTGGCGCCGTCGATGCGGGCGGCCTCCACCAGACCGTCTGGGATGCTGGATTCAAAGAAGGTACGGGTCATAAACAGGTTCCACACCGACAGGATGGAGGGCAGTATGACCGCCCAGGGGGTGTTAATGAGGTTGAGCTGGCTCATGACATTGTAGAAGGGGATCAGGCCGCCGCCGAAGAACATGGGGATGATAAAGTAGATCATAAAGAACTTTTTCCCCAGCAACTGCTTACGACTCAGCGCCCACCCGGCCGGGACGGTGACCACCAGGGACAGCACCACCGTCAGCGCAGTATAGATGATGGTGTTCAGGTAGCCGAGCCATACATCAGAGCGGTGCAGGATCGCCTCGAATCCGGAAAGGGTGATGCCCACCGGGAACAGGATCACATCGCCGCCCAGGACCGCGTCCGGGTCTGAGATTGAAGCAATAATGATAAAGTACAGCGGATAGAGGATGACCAGGGCCAGAAATCCGAGAAAGACATAGATAAAAAGGTAAAAGATCTTGTCGCTTAAGTCGGATCGAGAGAGCCGTGGCCGTTTGGTTTTGGTCATTTCTGGCATCGTCACAGCCTCCTATCAGAACAAGGTGTTTTCAGAGAACTTCTTGGACGTGGTGTTTGCAATGAACAGCAGGATAATGTTGATCACCGAATTGAACAACCCGATAGCCGTGGCATAGCCCTGATTGGGAACACCAGTCAAGCCCTGTTTGTACACATAGGTGGAGATCAGTTCGCTGACCCCCAGGTTGGCGTCGGTCTGCATCAGCAAAGCCTTCTCATAGCCAACGCCCATCAGGCCGCCAATGGACATGATCAGCATAACGCTGACCATTGGCATAATGGCGGGCAGATCCACATGAAGTACGCGCTGGAAGCGGTTGGCGCCGTCCAGGATGGCAGCCTCATGCAGGCCGGGGTCCACGTTAGAGAGGGCGGCAATGTAGATGATGGCGCTCCAGCCGAAATCCTGCCAGTTGCTGGACAGGATGTACATGGGACGGAAGGCACCGCTTTGCAGGAAGTAGGATACTCGATCTGCTCCCAGCGCGGCGGCGATGTTGTTCACAAGGCCGTAGCGGCCAAAGAACAGCGTCAGCATACCGACCAGGACGACCAGGGAGATGAAATGCGGGGCGGTAAAAATAGTCTGCAGCACTTTGGCGGTGCGCTTGCCCTTCAGAGCATTGAGTGCCAGCGCCACGATGATGGGCAGCGGGAAACCGATGATGAAACCGAGGATGCACAAAATAAAGGTATTGGACATCAGCGGCCAAAACTGCACGTCGTTGAAAAAGCGGATGAAGTTGTCAAAACCGATCCAGTGGGTCAGTGGCCCGATGATCGGGTCGCCGGGCATGTAATCCTGGAAGGCGATCAGGATGCCATAGATGGGCATGTAGTTGAACAGAAATACCACCAGCACAGCCGGAAGCAACAGCAACAGCCAGGGAAAACTCTCCCGCAGCCGCTTCCAACGTTTGGCACCCGATGGTTTGACCGCAGCAACGGCGCCCGATCCGGTTTTTGTTGTTTTCATTTGATTTCTCCTCTCTTGTGTCTGGATTTGAGGCTGCGCAGCAGATCAGCTCCCCGCAAAACAGCAAGCCGGCCTTTGCCATTTTGCCCGGGAAGGAGACAACTTGTTGTACAGCCCCCTCTATTTCGGATGTACCTGTCATTCTCCCAGCGATTTTTGCTCGGAGGATGGTCACGTGAACTTTGCGTCTCTGCGGCTTGGCCAACGCGGTTTTATGCAAAGGGCACGTGGGCTTCAGGTACATCACAAGAACGGTCATCGACCGCAACACCAACTGGCGGCAATGGAGTATTTTTTATGACCCACCTCCCTGTTTGACCTATCCCCTGCGCTCGCAACGGTTTACAAAATGTAAATCATTGTAGCAGGCATATCGTTTCGCTTTGTTACCAACAATATACACCGGTTTTTACATTTCGTCAATCCATTTTCAGGAATATAAAATATTTTGGCAATATTGCCAACCGTGCCTTCTTTGCTTTGGGCAGTTTGCTTATTTTAGGTTTACATTACGCACAACTTGCCATTTCACGCAGTTGTGTGATATAGTACTATGTAGAATCAGCAATGCCTTATACAAGGAATGTCGGAGGTTTACATATGGCGGTCCATCGCGTAACCATGCAGGAGGTGGCAGATGCCTGCGGTCTATCCCGGAACACGGTTTCCAAAATTTTCAATCAGCGCGGTTCCGTACCCCAGGCGACCCAGAAGATGGTTTTGAAGAAAGCGCAGGAGTTGGGGTATATCCAGTCTCCCGAGCAGCTAGCTGCCCCCCAGGCCAACAACCACACCATCGTCCTTTTCACCAGCCGTATGCCAGCGGACTATCATTTCGGCACCTTTTTCATCCCCGCTTTTGCCAACCAACTCAGCCGCAGCGGATACACCCTAATGATGTGTGAGATTTCCCCCGAGGAATTGCAGTCCTGTACCCTTCCGCCCCATGTCGATGCAGACCGTATCGCTGGTCTTTTGAGCATTGAGCTGTTTGATCAGGACTATCTGGATATGCTTTGCGGTCTGGGCATTCCCGTTATTTTGGTGGACGGGTACTATGGCTCCAATCTTCGGCCGCTAAAATGTGACAGCATCCTGATGGAAAACACCGGAAGCATGTTCAGTATCACCCACCACATTCTGGCATCGGGGGCAAAGCGCGTTGGATTCGTGGGGGACATTCATCACTGCAGCAGCTTCTACGAACGCTGGCAGGGTTTTTGTGCTGCCATGCAGGCGGCGGGAATGCCGGTCGATCCATCGTACTGCATTCTGGACAGTGACAGTTCTTTTTACGGGGATTCCCAATGGCTGGAGGGCAAGGTCAAGGGTATGCCGAACCTGCCAGATGCTTTGGTCTGCGCCAATGACTTCCTGGCGCTGAACGTGATGGCTGCTTTGAAGCACCTGGGGGTCAGCATCCCCGAACAGGTCATGGTCTCCGGCTTTGATGGCACGCCTCAGTCGGCTATTGTAGCCCCGTCGCTGACCACTGCCCAGATCCCCAGTTCCGAAATCGGCCGCTTGGCAGCAGATCTGCTGCTGGCGCGTATCACAAACCCGGACAGCCCGCTCCAGCGCGTTTATGTCGAAACCACCCCGGTTTTACGGGAGTCTACCGCAAAAAGGCAGTGACCGATATTCGCCACCGGGCACATCGTCCCACAAAATGAGCGCCGTGCCTCCGTGGCTTGGACACCCGGCATCTTCCGTGTGGTATCGCAGCCAGAAAATACCAGCCAGTGGATCGCGGTAGAGGGCCATTGGTGCCCAGGGCGCGCATAAAAGCCAGCGCCCCCGCCCGCAGACGTGAGGCGGTGCCGACCACTGTTTGACCACTTTTCTTTCCAACCGGCTTCGCCTATTGTTTTTTACGCTTTAACATTCTTTTGTTTTCATAGACATCAGCGCGGGAATTTGTGCAAAGCGCACAAATTTCTTCGTTGTATCATTCTATATTGCCGGATGCCACAGTTCTCCGACCAGACTGCTATACCCAACCAAGTCATCGCCTAAAGAGCTTGGTGCAACTGCATTCCGCTGGGCAGAACATACGCCGATGGTTTGCCTGTTTTGGGTTGCTTGATGCAGTTTCAAATCACTTTCGATCCATGAGCTCTATACTCCATCGTTCTTTTTCTATACATTTCCGATCTTGCCGCAATCCAACACACTCCCTTTTTTCATCTCCACGCTTGCCTGTCCCCGAGCCCTGTGCTATTCTGGAACCAATCTTACTTTCTCTTTCCTCACATGATTCAGCGGATATTTGTGATGTGGAGGGTGCATTGTATGGACACCAAACTGGAAATCCAGCGTCTGCGGCACAGGGTGCAGGAACTGGAACAGGAAAACGCAGAATTGCGGGCACGGCTGGCGGCGTTTGATACGAGCAATCCTGCGCCGGGGAAGGACAACGGCGCAACATCCTCCAAAACGCAGAGACCTACAAACACTGTGAGTGCATCAAACACCGGTGTCAGTACCACCGATTTGCCCGCATCAGCACGCAACGCCCCAAGCGTGCCGCCTTGCCAGGCCGACTCTGCCTGCGTCACCCGCGCCAGTTCTCCCGCCGAGAAAATTCGTCTGTTCCGCTCCCTGTTTCGCGGCCGCGCCGATGCTTACGCCCTGCGCTGGCACAGCGAAAAGACGCAGAAAAGCGGCTACAGCCCGGTCTGCGCCAACGAATGGCAGCCCGGCCTGTGTGAGAAAGGGCGTGTGTCCTGCGCCAAATGCCCGAACCGCGTGCTGCGCCCACTGGATGACGCAGCCATCTACCGTCACCTGGCCGGGCGAGATGCACAGGGGCGGGATGTTATCGGTCTGTACCCCATGCTGTCGGACGAGACCTGCTATCTGCTGGCGCTGGACTTCGATGACGCCAACTGGCAGGACTGTGCCCGCGCTGTTGCGAGCGTTTGCCGTGCGCACAGTATCCCATTCGCGCTGGAACGTTCCCGCTCCGGCCAGGGCGCCCATGTCTGGCTGTTTTTTGCCGAGGCCATCCCCTGCGCCAAGGCGCGCCAGCTCGGCGACGCACTGCTGAGCGCCGCCATGGATGCCTGCGGCGGCATTTCTTTCACTGCCTACGACCGCATGTTTCCCAATCAGGACACGCTGCCCGCGGGCGGGTTCGGCAATTTGATCGCCCTGCCGCTTCAAGGCCGGGCCCGGCGGCAGGGCAACAGTGTATTTCTGGACGATTCTCTCACGCCCTACCCGGACCAGTGGGCGTTTCTTTCTACCGTGCGCACGCTGCTGCCCGGGCAGGTCGATGACTTGCTGGCGGAATCGTGCCCGGGTCGCCCGGCCCTTGGAGCGCTGGCCGAACCGGCGGAAGCAGCAGGTATCCACGCTCCACTCGCAGATACCAGCCCGTCAACATCCGATTTCCCCACCCCCTGGAAACCCCAACCCACCCGCACTCTCTCCACCCAAGACTTTAAGCAGCTGCCGCTGCCCATCGTCCGCGGCAACGGGTTGTATATTCATCGGGAACATCTGACACCGGCGGCCCGTAACCGGTTGATCCGGCTGGCCACCTTCCGCAACCCGGACTTTTACAAAAAGCAGTCCATGCACTTTTCCACCCGCAATATCCCGCGCATCATCTCAACAGCGGCGGAAACAGATGGATTTTTGGTGCTGCCCCGCGGCTGCGAGGAACCGCTTTGCACGCTTTTGCAAGATGCCGGAGCCGACTATTCCATTCAAGACGAGACCTGCCCCGGCCGTCCGCTGCGCATCATCTTTACCGGCGCACTGCGCCCCGACCAGAAGCCCGCGGCGGACGCCCTGCTGGCGCATCGTAACGGGGTGCTCAGCGCTACGACGGCTTTCGGCAAGACAGTGGTCGCGGCCTGGCTGATCGCGCAGCGCGGCGTGAATGCACTGATTCTGGTGCACACCCAGGCGCTGCTCAACCAGTGGCAGGCCGCGCTTTCGCAGTTTTTGCGGATTGATGAATCTCTGCCGCCGCAGCCCAAACGCCGCGGCCGCCAGCGCAAGCGCTGCCTGATTGGGCAGATCGGCGGCGGCAAAAACACCGCCGCGGGATTTGTGGACATTGCAATGCTGCAATCGCTGGTTCGCGGCGGCGAGGTTGACCTGCGGGTGCGGGAATACGGGCTGGTCATCGTGGACGAGTGCCATCATGTCTCGGCCGCCGGGTTTGAGCAGGTGCTGCGGGACGTGCCTGCGCGCTATGTGTACGGCCTGACCGCCACCCCGTCGCGGGCGGACGGGCACGGGCCGATCATCACGATGCAGTGTGGGCCGGTCCGCTACCAGGTCAGCGCCAAGGAGCAGGCCAAACGGCAGGGTTTTGTGCGGGTCGTGGTGCCGCGCTTTACCCGCTTTTCGCTGCCGCTGACCGCCGAAAAGCCAACATACGGCAAAATTTGTGAAGCACTGATACAGGACACGCTGCGCAACGACCTCATTGTCCAGGACGCCCGCGACCTGCTGGCACAGGGCCGCACGCCGCTGCTGCTGACCGAGCGGCTGGAGCACGCTAAAATCCTGGCTGTCACGCTGCGGACGTTTTGCCCGCATGTGTTTTTGCTCTCCGGCCGCGGGACCGTCAAAGAGAAGCGTGCGCAGCTGGATGAACTGGCAGCTGTCCCCGCCGGGGAGCCACTGGCCGTGGTCGTCATCGGCAAATATGCGGGGGAAGGCTTCGACCTGCCCCGGCTGGACACCCTGCTTTTGACCATGCCGGTGGTCTGGAAGGGTACGCTGACCCAGTACACCGGCCGCCTGCACCGCGCCGCGCCGGGTAAGCGGGAGGTTTTGCTGTACGACTATGTGGATGTTCGCGTCCCCAAGCTGGAGCAGCAGTACCGCAGGCGGCTGCGCAGCTATGCGGCGCTGGCCTATACGGTGCGGGGGTCAACCGCTGTTTCTAATTTGGATGATCACGCCGTACAAAAAAGAACCGCCGCTTTTGTGAGTTGTGAACAGTTTTCTCAGCGTTTTGCCGAAGACTTGGAGGCAGCCGCCCGCGAAGCACTGTTCTGTGTGTCGTCTTTGTCCGCACGGCCTGTGCAGCGTATGATCCCTCTGTTGCAGCGCTTGCAGCACAAGGGCGGGGAGGTGCGAATCTACCTGCCGGAACCTGCGCAGTTCCGGGGGGACATCCAGCCCAGAATCACCGCCAATGCCGCCGCTTTGCAGCGGGCGGGCATCCCGGTCGTGTTTTGCCCAAATCATCTGCCAAATTTTTGTGTCATTGACCAAAGACTCGTCTGGCACGGCGGCCTCAACCCGCTGGGCCGGACGCCTACCGACGAGAGCAGTTTGCGGATGGATGCGCCGGACATGGCGGCGGAGCTGGTGGAGTTTTTGCGCGGCATGACGCCAAGCGGATGATGTCCCGTGGCGTATTTTCTGATGCACCTTGGCTTTGTCATCGTTTCGCGTTTGCCGCTCCACTTCTTGATCATGTGCGCCGGACAAACGAGGATCAATATAAAACGTTACTTTCTAGAATATTGTCGCAATTTTGTGCATGCTTGTCTGAATTATGTCGCGATTATATTGATATTCTTTCTGCATTATGTTACGATAGAAGCAAACCTATTCTCGGAGGTCTATATGCTCTATCGCAAAGCGTATGATAAATTGAAAAGTTGGAAGGCCCAACCCGGCAAGAAGGCTTTGTGCATCCAAGGGGCGCGCCAAATCGGTAAGACGACCGTTGTGCGCGAGTTTGGCCGAGCGGAATATGACTGCTTTGTCGAGTTCAATTTTATTCTGGATGCGAACGCCCGCGCCGCCTTTGACGGAAAGCTCGATGCCGACACGCTCATCGAAAACCTGTCCGCACTGGCTCGCCAGCCTATGCAGCCGGGTCGGACTCTGATTTTGTTGGACGAGATTCAAGAATGCCCCAACGCGCGAACCGCCATTAAATTTTTGGTGGAAGACGGCCGCTTTGACTATGTGGAGACCGGGTCGCTGCTGGGTGTAAAAAACAAGAAAGTCCCCTCCTATCCGGTCGGCTTTGAGGAGCCCTACGCCATGTATCCCATGGATTTCGAGGAATTTCTCATGGCCAACGGTGTGCAAAAGGCGACCCTATCGCTGCTGCAGGACTGTTACCGCACCAAACAGCCGGTGCCCGAGGTGATCCATGATACGATCAACCGGCTGTTTTACAGCTACATCATCGTGGGCGGTATGCCCAGCGTGGTACAAACCTATGTGGACACCCATGATATCGGGCGAGTTTTGGCCGTGCAACAGGAACTGCTGGATCTGTACCGCCAGGACATTTCGCAGTACGCCGACCCGAAAGACCGCCCCAAGATCCGGGCCATTTTCGATTCCATACCGGCGCAGCTGAACGACAAAAACCGGCGCTTCCTTGTCAATTCACTGCGCCAGACCGCTCGGCTGGAGCGTTATGCCGACAGCTTTAACTGGCTAGTGGACGCCGGAGTGGCACTGCCCTGCTACAATGTGACCGAACCGAAAGCGCCGCTCAAGCTCAATGAGAAGCGAAACCTGTTCAAACTGTTTGCCGCTGACATCGGGCTGCTCTGTGCCCTTTCGATGGACAACATCCAGTTCAGCATTTTGCAAGGGGATATGAGTGTGAACATGGGCAGTATTCTGGAAAACATGATGGCGCAGATGTTCACCGCCAACGGATTTTCGCTGCATTATTTCGACACGCACAAGTACGGCGAGCTGGATTTCGTGTTGCAGAACGGGACTGGCGTTGATCTGGTGGAGATCAAGTCCGGCCGCGATTACAAACGCCATGCGGCGTTGGATAAGATTCGCCAGGTTTCCGAGTGGAACGCCCGGAAATCGCTCGTTTTCTGTAAGGGAAATGTACAGAGCGAGGACGGCATATTGTACCTGCCCTGGTATATGGCGATGTTTTACGCACAGACAGCACTGCCGGAGGGCCTGATCTATCAGGTGGATTTGAGCGATCTGCCAAACTGATCCATAATAGCTCCGGCGTGTGATACATGTGACGGTGTTAGACCGTGGAAAGGCTTCTTCACTTCTTTGCTTTTGACTACCATTTGACCACTCTTTTTTCAGCCGGTTTTGAGTATCGCTTTTCACGTTCCAACATTCTTCTATAACCACAACAACCAGCGCGGGAATTTGTACACCTCGCACAAATCCCCGCGCTGTATCATTGTCTATCGCCGGATGTCACAGTTCTCCGACTCCAAAGGCCAGAGGTTCGAATCCTGTCAGCCGCACCAAAAAAGGTCGCTGTATTGCCGTACAGCGACCTTTTTGCTTTGTCATGGTTCGTGCCTGTCGATTCACTTTGTGACAATGTACGCTGCGATATCGGCCATGACAGATACAGCAAAACTGATAAGACAGTCCATAAGGAACCTCCCTTCTGTACCGGTTTATTTATAGGTAGCAGTTGGCACAGGGACTGTTTTATCATTTTTTTATTATGAAGAAGGGGGCGGGTCACTTTTGCCAAGGGAAGAGGTTGAAATTCTAGCACATAAAAGAGCCTCTTCAAATTTAGGAAACCGTCTGTTTTTTCGTTAGGATATACCCGTTAGAAGGGCTGTCTTTCCTGTAGACCGCACGGCTCCGTTCAAATGGATTGCGACAGCCGATTGTCAACCGGGACTTCCGCCTGCAGCTTTCGGAGCGCTGCCAGCGAGATAGGCCGCTGGCGGTGGTCAAGAAATCAATTCACTTTCTGCCCGCAGTTTGCGCAAAATACCGCGCCGGCATCCAGCGGGGCGCCACAATTCGGGCAGGTGGCCTGCACTGGCTGATTCAGGTTCGGTATCGGCAAGCGGCTGGCGCCGCATTTGGGGCAAAAATTCACATCCGGTTCCAGCACGGCCCCGCAGTTCGGGCACAAGCTGGCTTTGCGGATGTTTTCCACCAGTTCCTTGCTGGCATTGATCCGCGATTGCAATTCGACAACCCGTTCGAGCTTTTCCTTCACCGCCGCATCGTCGCGCAACAGATCTGCGTCGACTACATACTGCCCAATCTCGGACACCAACTGCTTGAGGCTGCTCTCATAGTTGCTGATTTCAATGTTGATCCGAGTCACCTCCGCCATAGATTTGCTTTTGGTCACAGCGTTTTGGGTAAACCGGCTGAGTTTATCTGCCCAAGTTGACATAGTACTTCCTCCTGTTTTTTGTTTGCTTCGATTTACACGGCCTGCAACCTGCCGTCCTGCAGGCGCATTAGGCTGCCATCTTCCATTTCAATCATAATGCCTCCATCAGCGTAGTACAGGTCGATGATATGCCCCAGCTCGCCCGAGGCCGACACCGTTCCGCCGCTGAGCATGTACAACGTGCCGTCCGAGCCGAGCATGAGCAGATTACTACCATCGCCAGCCACCGCGACCACCTCGATGTTCGGTTTAAAAGTGCCGTCGCTGTTGGATATCCAGTCCGTCGGCGCGCTCAGGCCATACTCCGCGCCAATTGCGCCGTCTTCAGTCAGCCAGACCGCACCGGCGTCGCTGGCTTGGAAGTCCACAACTCCGGACGCCACCTGGCCCCAGCCGCCGCTGTTGCTAACGTAGCCGTAGTTATAGTCATCGAACGCATACAGGCCACCGTTAGCGGTCAGTGCATAAACGCGCCGGTTGCCGCCGTCCACCTGCATGACTGAACCCAGTTCAGCCACACGAGTCAGAGTCTGGCCCGCGTTGGCGCCAGCTTCCCAGAGGCTGCCGTCCGCGCACAGGGCTATGAGTCGCCCGGGCGAACCTGCCGCCGCGACAACATCGCCGCTTGTTGTCAGCTGACTCCAGCCTGCTTTAGGCATGGTGTCCGCGTAGCTTTCACCCATCTGGCCCCAGCGGTTTTCGCCGCAGGCCCACAGATTGCCGGAAGTGTCCAGCACATAGCTCGTACGGCCCGCGCAGTACACGCTCTTAGGCGTGCCGGGGAATTCGGCTGAAGCATATTCCGTTTGTTCATAGTCTGCCTGGCCCAAGCCGTTGGCGGTGCCCAGCTGGCCCAACGCATTGCGGCCGCGGCTGACAACTGCGCCGTCCTGGATCATGAGTTCCTGGTCTGTGCCAGCCGCCCACACGCGGGCACCAGCGTTCCAGGTTTGCAGCAATTCCTGGCGCTGATCATAATATTCATCCGCGTCGGTCTGCGTGATTAGGTCATTGACGAGGCTGACCGCCTTGCCGTAGTTTTCGGAGGCAATGTAGATATCCACCAGCGACTGAGTTAGTTCCGGGTCGGGACGATAGGGATTCTGTACGTCCTCGAGCACATCGGCAGCGAAAGCGTAGTTGTTCGTGCCCACATAGGCATCGGCCAAGCCTTGGCGTGCTGCGCGGTTGCCCGGATCGAGTTCGATCGCGTTGGTAAATTCCAAGATTGCCTCGGAGTAATTCAGGTCGTTGAGGTAGCGCTGCCCCATCGAGATATGGTCAGTGGCGGAGCCACTCCCCCCCAGCAGGTTGATCAGCACGCCAGCCGCCAACGCCAGCAACACCAGCGCTGTGCAGAAGATGGCGGGAAAGCGAAAGCGTTTGATTTGTTCCATACAAGCATCCCCTTCCCGTTATTGCTGGATCAGTTTGATCTGATCACCGTCTGCCTGAAGCAGATAACTGCCCGAAGCGACCACATTGGTCACCTCGCCATCGTAACCGCTGTCGCTGCTGCCGAGCTGCACCATACCGGCTCCCTGCAGAGCGGAGGTCGTCTCGAGCGTCATCGGCTCATAGCCCGTGCGGGCGTCCAGCGCCGCTGTAAAGGCCGCGGCGTCAACCGGCAACCAGAGCGTGCCTTCAAAGTACATGTCCAGTGTGCGCGCGTCATAGGATTCCTCGGGGCCGATGTCGTCGAGCTGGCCGCCGCAGAATACCAGCGTGCCTTCGGGCAACAACACCGCGTTGTAGGAGCGGATGTGTAGCGGGCCATAGTAGAACTCATTGCAGTTGACTGTTTCACCCACCACCAGCACATTCTCGAATCGTGTCACGGCACCGTCGCTCTCGGTCAATTCCACCGCCTGCCAGCCAACCGCGAGCTGCGGCTCGACCTCCACGCGCAGGTAGTTTTCGCCTGCCTCCTCGACCATAGCGGCTGGCAGCCCGCCGATCGTCACCCCTGTGACGTCCTGCAAGCGTTCGCCGTACAACGTCAGGTCGATCGGCTCGCCCTCTTCGACGGCGTAGCGGATCATAGACGTAGAAATCAGTGTCGTGCTCGCGCCAGTCAGCAGTGGGGTAGGCGTTTGGGCAGGTTCGAGCGTATAGTCGACACGGACGCTGATGTTGTCCTCGTCCAGTCGAAGGAAGAAATAGCGCTGGTTTTCTTCGGGCAGGTCGGGTGCCGTGTAATGTACCCGCACTTGGTTGCCGATCATGCCCACAAGGCTCAGGTAGACACCAATCAATTCATTGGAATCCTCAGCGCGAATGTACTGGCCGCCCGTGGAGTCGGCAATGGTTTGCAGCAGGTTGTCGTCCACCGAACCGAAGCCGATGGTGTGGACCACCATGCCCAGCTGGGCGGCCTGCTCAACCACGCTCATATTCAGCGAGCTCTGGCCGTCGGTCATCAGGAGGACGGTGGTGCTGCCCTCCCGGCCTTCGGCGGCCTCAATCGCAGTACGCAGTCCAGCCGTGATTTCGGTGCCGCCGCCCTCTCCCAGCAGGTCCACCGCCGCCAGCAGGGTAGCGGTGTCGGACCCCATCTCGGCCAACAGTCTCGCGTCGTCATCAAAGCCAACCAGGGCCATAGGAAGGTCGACGTCCAACGAGTTGATAAAGCCGCGCAGGGCGGTCTGAGCATTGAGCAATGGTTCGCCGTCCATGCTGCCGCTCTCGTCTACTACACAGATGACATTGCGCATCGCCGCTTCCCCCTCAACCGGCTCGACCGTGTAGGAGACCTCCTGCCGAGTGTCCCGGACAATGGCTGGCTCATTGGCTACCAGTTTTTCAATGGCGGTATCCCGGCCTGAAAGGGTAATAGTCACCTCGGGGAAATTGTTCAGATTGACCTCCGTCGCATAGAGGTCGCGGCCATACTGGCGCAGTTCGCTGATCACATAAGATGTAAAGCCTTCGGTCAGCGGGGTCACACTGATGCCTACATAATCCATAGCGCCGGTGGTCAGAACAGTGTTAACTGCGCTGCGGAATTCTTCGGACTGTGCGCCGAGCGGCTGGCTCTGCTCGTAGGTAGTATTAACCACCTGCAAAGCGTTGCGCAATGGCACATTGGCGGTCAGTTGTGCAGACAGCGAGCGGCCAGCTTCCTGTAACAGATCAGTGGCCTGGGCGTAGTCATTCATTGCAAAGTAGAGCCGCGCGCGCACGATTTCAGCGTCCAGTGTGTGGATGTCGGCAATCGAGTTGAAGGCGCGGCGCGCATACAGGTAATCATAGGCGTTTTGCAGTTCGCTTTGCCGGGCAGTGAGCTCCTCCTTCTCGGCGGTCATCTGGGCGATCTCTTGTTCCTCGCTCATGCCCCACAACAGAGTGTTGGCGTTGTCCACTTCCTGGCCGATCGCTTGCAGTTCTTCCCACAATCGCTCGCGCTCGCTATCGGCTGGTGCCTCGGCGGCATCGGGATCGGCAAACTCCTGGCCGGTGAATTCGTAACCGCCGTAGGTCGCCTCAGCGATGGTCTCGGCAAGCAACAGCCGATTTTTGGCCGACGCATTCGTCTGCACAAGGGTAGCCGCCGTACTCAGCGCCGAAGAATAGGACGTATTGCGCAAATCGCGACTGATGTTCTGGCGTAGGCGTTCCTCCTCGTCCCAGAGCTCACCGTCCACCATCTGCATGCTGTCCAGATAGTAGTTACTCTCTGCCACAAAGCGGGCGTCCATCCGCTCGGACTGTTTGTCGGAAAGCGGCACGCTGCTCAGAAGCGGATCTACTAGTGACTGCCAGCTTTGCGCGTCACTCCCCAGCGCGTCCAGCTTGACCACCATCGCCTGCTGAGCGCTGGTCTTGGCCTTAGCCTCAGCGCCGTCCATCTTCATTTGGGCCAGCACGCCGTTGCCTCGCATCGTCTCGAGCAGGCTCTCGGCACAGAGCGATTCAAATGTATCCTCCCCCACTTTTTTCAGGTAGTAGGCGGCAGAATCGGTATCGGAATTTTGCAGGTAGCGCAGTGAAAGATAAACATATTCACGGTCGCGCTGGCGCTGCTGCCAAAACCCGTATAGGAACACTCCGCCGATGCTGGCTGTGAGGATTCCACCCGCCAGCAACGCGGACCGCCAAGCGGGCGACAACTTTTTCCAGAGCAGCACGCCCGCTGCGGCCAGCAGGACACCAGCTGCCAGAATACAAATTCTTGCGATCATGCCTGTCCCCCCAATCTATAGCCGCATTTCATGCAGAACTTGGCCCCAGGCTTTACCACCGCGCCGCACTGCGGGCAAGCGGCGGGAACCTTGGGCGTTTTTTTCTCCGTCGACGCAGGGTTCGGCGCCTCTTCGGGCAACAGCTCGGTGGCGGTATCAGCCGCAGGGGCAGCCGGAGCCTTGGGCGGGATTTTCTCCGTCGCCGTGGGGTTCGGTGCCTCTTCGGGCAACAGTTCGGTGGCGGTATCGGCCGCTGGGGCAGCTGAAGCCTTGGGGGAGATTTTCTCCGACGCCGCGGGGTGCGGTGCCTCTTCGGGCAACAGTTCGGTGGCGGTATCGGCCGCAGAGTCAACCAGAGTCTTGGGCGGGATTTTCTCCGCCGATACGGGGCCGGAAGCGTCTGACACGGTGGGATGGGCCGGGGCCGACTTGGGTGCAGCGGTCGGGATCGGGCCGGATTGTCCGCGCGCGGTACCCCGATGACGGCTGAGCCAGCGCTTACCTGCCACCAAGGCAATAACCCAGAGCAGTACCGTAACAGGTAGGGTGATCTGGCGGCTGAAGGCCAGAATCTGCCCGAACGATGTGTTGACACGGTACGCGCCGAGGCCGTGCAGCAGCGCGCTTGCCACAACCGTGTACCCGGTACACAGCGCCAACAACACAAGCAGACCCCGCTTGAGGATTTTTTTCATCGGCAGCTCCTTTCCGGCTGCGCACCGCGCTTAGCGCAGCGACAGCGACTTACGGTAGGTAAGGTAAGCCAACAGCCCATAGACCAGCAGATAGATCAAGGTGCCGTAGGCCAAGTAATGTGCGCGGACCAGGCTCAGAATAAAGGAGAGAGCATAGGACACCGCATAAAGTCCCAGACCGATGGTCAGTGACAGGAACTGGCATTCAGCCAGCGTTAGGACAGCCGCCGCCAAGCCGATGAAAAACAGCAGTGCCAGCACAACTGAGCCCAGCGAGACAAAGACGTTCAAAACCCGTAAACCGCCGCAGACATAGAGCAGTACGCTGGACAGCGGCAGCAGGATACGCACGATCGAAAACTGGGACAGGTACGCTTTCAAAGTCTGGCACAATTGTTCAATTTTCATGGATGATTCCTCCTTGGTTTGTATAGGGCGATTGATCAGACCCCAGCGGGCCAGTTATACTCGCTGTAAATCTGTTCTTCCAATTTTTTGCGTTTGCGGCGCAGCAGCACGAAGGCAGCCAACCCGGCCACACCAGACAAGACCAACAGCCCTCCCCCGAGGGCGAAAAGCAATGTGGAACTCATGGCCTTTCCTCCTACGCTCACAGCCAGCCAGCCGCCTGCAGCTGGGCCATCAACTCCTGCAGGCGCAACATCTCACTGTCCTGTTCGGCGGCGGCCTCATACAGAGCGTCAGCCGCCGCATATTGTTCGGCTGCCTGGGCGTACAGAACCCGGCGGGCCACGTCGTCATCATTTGCCGAAGCCTCGTCCACATACAGCAGCGCCAGTCGCATCGGCACGCGGTAATCCTGCGGGAAGTCCCGCAGCATAGCAGTGAGCACCTCTTCCGCTTCCGCATAGCGATTGAGGTATTCAAGTACCACGGCCTGGTTTTGGCGGATGGCAAAGGTCGCGTAGCCGCGATCAAGCAGCTGCTGCAAGCAGGCGAGCGCCTGCTCGTAACAGGCAGCAGTGTCTACGCCGGGTTGCGCACCCTGGCTGATGTAGGCTTCCGCGAGCATCTGTAAAGGGATACTGCTGTTGGCGGCATCCAACCGGGTGACTGCGGTCTGCAAAAGTTGAATCTCGGTATCCAACCATCCCGTACCCAGCTGGCGGCAGCAGTTGGCGGCTTGAATATAACAGCGCGCCGCAGACGCTCCTTCGGACAACGACGCTGCGCGGGACAGGCTCTCATAAGCGGTTTCGTAATCACCGTTGGCGTAATCAATCTCTCCCTGCACCCTGGCGAGCAGCTCTTCGGGGCAGTCGGTCTGCTGCAGCGTAGCGAGCAGGTCCCGCGCCATCTGCTGGTTGTTGGTTTTGGCGTAACAGATCGCTAATTCGCACTGGTATTCGGGCTGGTCAGGGATAAAATAGACGGCCAACTGGTAGTTGGTCAGTGCTTTATCATAGTCTTCCAGTTCGTAATAGCAGTTGGCGAGCAGATAAGCCACCTGGCCCTCCGCCTCGGCAAAGGCATGTTCGCTCAAACTGCCGGGCTGGAATTCGATGCCATCCAAAAGATCGACCGCCTGTTGGTATTCGCCCTCACGGTAGAGCAGTGAACCCAGTTCCAGGTAAGCCTCGATTCGGCGCGGTTCCATGGCTACAGCCTGCAGCAGTAGGTCGGCGCTTTCGTCATAGCTGCCCTGCTGCTGCAGGCTGCGGGCCTGTTCGACCACTGTCAGATAGGCGCCGCTGCGCTCATTTTGCAGCGCGCGGAACCCCAAAAACACCGTAAACACGCCCATCGCCAACCCCACGCCCACTGCCAGCGCGGCCGCCGTAGCTTGCCGCCGCCAGCTGCGATAACGCTTATCGAGCACAGTCAGGTTGTTGAGCGCTCGTAGCATGGCAGCTGCGGACGGATAACGGTCGCGCGGGTCAGGGGTCATGGCCTTTTCGATTACCGCGCGGAAAGCGTCGCCAAGCACGATCTGGTAACGATTTAAGGGGATGACACCATCCACCCACAGCTGCGGGTCATAGCCGGTAAGCATATAATAGGCCAGCGCCCCGATTGCATATAGGTCGGTGCGGAAGGTAACCTTGCCGTAGCTTTGGGCGGCGGCCGCCGCGCGGCGCCGCGGGTGGTCGGGTGCAAAGCGTTCGAGCGGGACGTTGAACTGTTCAGGCGCGGCGTAGCCTGGCGTCAGACCAATCGCATCCCGGCCGCCCTCTTCGGCAGCTTCGAGCGAGGCGTTGAAGTCGATGACGCAAATATCGCCTTCCGGTGTAACCATCACGTTTTCAGGCTTGAGGTCGCTATGGATGATTCCTCGGGGTCTACGGCGATGCATGTAGTCAATGACCTCGCAAAGCTGGCGGGTCCATCGCAGCGCCTGGCGCTGGTCGAGCGCGCCCCGCGCTTCGACATACTCGCGCAGCGTGCCACCCTCGATCTTTTCCATGACGGTGTAGCAGTACCCGTCCGACGCGCGTTTAAAATCGTATACCCGCGGCAGGTACTGGTGGCGAAGCGAGATCAAAATCCGCGCTTCGCTCTGCTCATCCATCCGGCCTCTGTAGTCGCGGCGTACCCGTTTGATGACGACATCGGTGTCCAGCCCGACTTTATGCCCGTAGAAGAGATTGCTAAACCCGCCCTGCTGGCTCAGCGGGTGCACGTCGACAATGTCGCCGAGCACCTCCGGCGGCACAACATCCAAGACTTCACTGCCTGGCCGACGGGGCGCCTCGTCCACGATTTCGGTTTTCTGACATCCGTTATTCATGGGGTTTCCTTGTACATAAAAGAGTCGATATCGGTTGCAATATGGCACAATTATACATTGCCGCCTGGGGGGCTGTCAACCTGGGCGCACTGCGCGCCTGGTCATTCAAGGGTCAGGTATTCAGCGCTTGCCCAACCATAGACGCCGTTGCGTTCGATCACCACCCACGCGCCGTCGCCGCTTAACCCGCCGACTTGGTAGACCAATTCGTCGCACTCGGCCTTATCCACCACCGCGTAGTCAGTACTGGGTCCGCTGCGCATGTTGAGCCGGTCGCTCTCGGTTGTCACCCGAACCAGGGCGCGCGCGTCAGTCGGGTAGAGCCAGTCCGGTTGCACCTCCAGGCCCGGCAAGGCTGACAGCGCGGTCGGTTCCGGTGTGGTTGTAGGCACAGGGGTGGGGATGAGCGGCGTCGGTGTCGGCGTTGGGGCCGCCGTAGGAATGGGCAGCAGAGTGGGCGCAGATGTAGGCAGCGCAATGGCTGGCATCGTGGCCGCCGCCGTGGGCTGAGGAGCGATGTCGGGTTGGCCCGCGTCGTCCCGACCCACAAAAAACCACACCAGCGCCACCACCACCGCCGCCAAAACCAGCGCCAACACTACCCAAACCGCCCCGCGGCCCTTTTGGGACGGCGGGGTAGACGGGGGCGTTGGAGGCGCTGCGGGGTCAGGTGAGGTCAGCGGCTTACCGCAGTAGGGGCAAAAGCGGGCTTGAGCTCGGTTCACCGCATGGCCGCAATATGGGCAGTTCATAGGGCGATCACTCCTTTCCGTGCAAAGGCCAGGACGCTTAGGATTGCGACACCGCAGCGTCGTTGGGCAGGGTTTCGCCAGTGTCCTTGTCGGCCACGGCTTTCTCATAAGCGAGGCTCATCAACTTCATAAAGCCGTCCCGTTCGGGATTCGTATAGCCGGTAAAGATGACATCGTTGATGCTTTCGTGGTTGAACAGAAGGTTGCGCTTGGCAGAGACAAAGCCTTCCGGGTATGGCACGGCCAGGTAGTCGTAGAGTTTACTGTTTTCCTGCTGCATCTGCAAAATGCCGATGATCATCACTTTTTTGCTCGTACCCTGAATAGTCACCACGCTGCCGATCGGCAAAAGATCTTTCATGTTCAGTTCCTCCTTGGGGGATACGCCCCCCGTCTTGATGGTTGTTTTTATATAAAAAGTCCGCAGGTTCACGGCCGCGCAATCACACGAGGCGGCAGGGCTTAGCCGAACACGTAATTCCACGCGTTGACCAGCCCGTTCCATGCGTTCTCGGCCGTTTCTTTCACAGTGTCCACGGCATCATCCATAAGCTCACCAGCGGCCTGCCCTGCTTCGACAACCCACTGCGCAAATTCGCTCGCACCGTCCTTGAGCGACTGAGAGAACATTGCGCCGTAATCTCCGTCCTCGTTGCCAGTCACCTTGTCGAGAATCCAGTCCAACCCTCCCAAGGTCAAGGCGTTGGCCAGGCTGTGCAGTCCCTCGCAGGAGGCGTCGATCAGCAGCTCACCAGTATCACCTAAATCCCAGCCGTCGGTCCCGTATTTTTGAATGCTCTCGCCAATCTGGGCGACGAAATCAAAGCCAGCCTCGGCGATTGAGGTGTAAATATGGGCGGGCAGTGTGCCGATGCTGCCGATCATCTTCAGCGTTGCGATGCCAGCTTTGACGCCGGAGGCGCCAAAGTCCGCGGTGTCCTCCAAAATCTGTTCGAAGGTCTTACCGGCGGTGTCCATCATATCGATGAAGGAGCCGACCGTCCCCAGCAGACTACCGAGCACCCCCACACCCTTGACTCGTTCCGCCATCTTTTCGCTGAAGAGGCTGCCCTCGGCGCCTAGGTCCTTGAACAGATCGTACAACCCCGTCCACAGTCCAACACTGCCGTCCGCCAGGTTAGCCAGATCGGCCGCGCCGGACAAGCCGGACATATCGCCGCCAAAGAAATCGAAGAAAGATTCAAAGTAGTCGGCGACGTCACCCAGCATCCCACCGCCCGTTGCGCCGAGCTTATCCATAAGCTTGTCCACGATTTTGAGTAGATCAAAATCCGCCCAGTCGCCAGGCAGCGCCGCCCCCGGTACCAAGCCGGGCAACAGCCCCGGCAGCAAGTCAAGAATCTCGTCCAGCAGGCTTTCAAAGATGCTTTGACTGCTCTCGCCGTCAGCGGGGATGTAGTCGGGATTTACTTGGGGCTGCACCCAAGTGATCTCGCCGACGCTGAACCCCAGCAGAGCGTTTTCGGCGCGCTGGTACAGGGCACACACATTGTCACCAGCCGTGACCATCCGGCGCAGGCTGGCGTTTTGCGCCTTCAGCGCGCGTGCGGCGGCATCCAGGCGACGGTTTATCCCACTGCGCTGCCGGATTTCGATGGTCAGACCGTTGCGGATGGACTGCACGCGGTCGACCGCCGACGCCAGCCGGTTGGCCGCCGCACGGTTGTCGTCCAGGGCCGCGTGAACGCCTTGAAAGATAACGCTGAATTCGCTCATGAGAAAAGCCTCCTTCGGGAATGGTTCGCCGCCGCGGCGGGTGGGTTCACTCGCAGTGGACCAGGACCAGGGAATAGTTGTCCGGTGCCTGCCGTGCACACAGTTCGGCCTCGATGGCGCTAGCCACGCCAGGCAGGTGTCCGCCGCGCTGTGCCCGCGCCAGCTGGTGGTGTAGGCAATCGGGCGGGCAATAATTGTAAACGCCGTCCGAACAGAGGGCAAATAGGTCGCCTGGGCAGCAGATACCGCTGCGCATGCTGAGCAGGCTTTGGCCGATACCGACCGCCCGGCGCAGCTTGCCGTCTTCGGTGTCGTCCGACGTCAGCTGGGTGGTTCTGGCACGCAGCAGGGGGCGGCGGGTATGGTAGATGCGGCTGTCCCCCGCCCAAAGCAGGGTGTAGGCGCCACCGCTGATCCACAAAAGCGCCAGCGTGCTGCCACACTGCCTCCCCGGCGGGGTGGCGCTGGCAATCCGCGTGTGACAGCTTTCAATGAGCCGCCACAGCTGGTCACTGGCCGTGTCGACCGGCAACTGGCGCCCGCCGCCCCACCAGGCAGCCAGCGCGTCGGCGATGGTCTGACTGGCCCGTTCGCCAGCGTAACGCCCGCCTACGCCATCCGCCACAAAGAAGAGTCCACAGTCCCCGGCAGCCCAGGCACCTGCGCGGTCCTGGTTTTGGGGACGCTGACAGCCGCACTCGCACAGGCATAGATGACGGATCATTGCTGGTACTCCACCTTGAGCATCAGCCGCCCTATCTTGAGAGTGCTGCCGCTGTTGAGTCGGCATTCTCCCTCGATGCGCTGGCCGTTGACCTGGGTGATGTTGGCCTGGCTGAGGTTACGTAACCAGACTTCCTCTCCCCGCAGGCTCAACTCACACTGGACGCGGGAAACCGAGGGCTCGTAGTCCAGCAGTACCTGGCAGCGGGCAGGATCACGCCCCACCAGCAGTGGACAGCCCACCTGCAGCGGATTTTTGAAGGCGTGCAGGGGATTGTTGATGTCGGTGATGCGCACATGAATGGTCTGCGTCGCCGCCTCTCCCCAGGGGGTTTGAGTTGCCCGGTCCACCGACGAGGCAGGGGCCACGAGCTCGGTGGGGGCCTGCGCCGCCGGGATTGGTGCGGCGTTCGGCTCGGCGAAGGGCGCGGGTTTGCGCCGTTTGCGCAGCACCAATACAAGGACAACCACGGCGATTACGGCCACTCCCCCGCACACTGCGATCAGGATCTCAGGCGCGAGTCCCTGTGCTTCGGCTGGCGCTGGCGGCGGTGCTGGCGAAGCCGTAGGAGCCGCTGGCTCCGGGGTGGTGGTGGGGACCTCACTGGCTAGGCCGAAAGGCATGGTCAGCGAAAAAGCATAGGTGGTTTCGCCGCTGACGACCTGCATCTGCCGCGCCGCGCCATCACAAAGTTCGAGCGGCAGGTCAAACACGAGCTGCGCGCCGGTGTTCCAGCCAGCGATGCCCGCCGCGATGGCGTTGGCGTCCTGGGTTTCGCCGAGGTAGAAGCTGGCACCGCTGGTCAGGCGGGCGAGCGCGAAAAGTTCCTGCAGCCGCTCATTACCGTTGGCCCCCGTGTTAGTACACCCGATAGCGTACAGCGGGTAGCCGGTTTCCCGGATCAGAGTGTCGAGCTCTTCGCGAGTATAACCGATCTGCTGGTTATCCACCCCGTCCGATACCAAAATGAGGCGGCAGAACTGGCCGGGATACTGCTGCTGCAGATGTTCGAGCACCGCATAGAGACAGTCAGTCAGGCGGGTTTCCTGATCATTGTAAGTGATGCCATCCAATGCGGCCTTAACCTGCAGGTAGTCGGTCTGAGCTTCGCATAGCCAGTTGACCGTTTGCGAGATGGTCGCCACCGAGAACTGTTCACCCGGCAAGCGGTTGCCAGCGACGGCTTCGAGGATTTCCTGCACGAGAGGGCGTTCGGCCGACGGAATCGAAACCGAGTTGTCCACAAGGATCACGGTATGTATCGGTGTGTCCAACGCGTCGATCGGCTGCACCGTAGCCGGTGTCACCGGTGTGCTTCCGATCTGGCAGGCGAATTCTGCGGCCGGGTCAGCGCCCTGCAGGTATACCACCGCCTGCTGCCCCTGTACCGTCGCCCAGACTGCACCCGTACCCGCCGCCCAGACTGGCACGAGCGTCGCCAGGCAAAAAACCAACCCCACCAGCATGCCGACAAAACGTTTTGCCTTTGTTTCCATCGCGTTTCCCCCACAACAACGCATTCACACGGCGCGGATGGTTTCAAACGCAGCGTTGCGCCATGTGAATGCGTTTTCGTTCTTTTCCGAATGCGGCCAGCTTAAATGTAATCGGTCTTGAGCGCGCCAGCGGTGGAGGTGTTCTCGGTTTCGGCCTTCTCGTACTGGGTGGCCATCTCTTTGAGGTCGTCCACATGCTCGTTGATCATCAGAATCATCTGGGCCATGTCACCGTCCAAGCTCTTAAACTTCTGGCAGTAGGTCTGCTGAGCGTCGCTCTCCCAGGCGCCGTTCATGGCGGTAACCTCGTCGATCATCTGGGTGGTCAGGCTACGAATCGAATCGCTCTGCTGTTTGAAGGAGTCGGCGGTGTTCTTCAGAACCTGGCTGTCAACTTTCAAAGTACCGGTAATCATGATCTATTCTCCTTTGCTGTTTGTCTTTGTTGTTGGAAGGGTGTGTGTTCGAGTGGTAGCGGACTCAGTTGCGGGCAATGTCGACGTTCGTGCTTTCGGCGGTGTCGTAGGTCTTACAGATGTTTTCCAGCGCGAGAACATACTCGTTGATGCCCTTGACAAATTCCTGGAACTTCTGCATATCCTTCTGGAAGCTGCTGCGGAAAGCCTGTTGCGCATCGCCTTCCCACTGGCCAGCCAGAGTCTGCTCCTGAGTGCTGAGGGCTTCGAGCGCCTTGCTCAGCTGCTGGTTCTGTTGCTGCAGGGTCTCGGCCTTGTTGCGAAGTTCGTTGGTGCTGACCAAAATCTTGTTTGCCATGGTAATTTCCTCCTAAAAATGGTTTGGTGTTTGGTTGAAAGCGGCAAAGCCGCCGGAAAACTTTTTTGCCTCAGCGCCCGCCTCCACCGCTCTTTTGCAGGGCAATGCGCAGCGCTTCCATTTCGGCGTCGTAGACTCGCTTGGCAATGCGGCGGATTTCTTCGGCGATCTCGCGCAGCGCGCGCACCGTCTCGACAACCTCCTGTTGCAGTTCGGCCTGTTTGGCCAGGTAACGACTTGCACTTTGTCCGCTCCAAGCGGCGCGCAATTGCTGGGCGGTATCTGACATTTTCCGAACCACCTGCTGTTCGAGGTTATCAGCCAGTTCGTCCAGCTTGTTCGCCTGATTTTTAGCATTTTGGAAGTCAAAGCGAATTTGTGTACTGCTCTTCATCCTGGCCCTCCTCTCAAATGTAATCAGTCTGCAGACTGCCAGCCGTGTCCTCGTTGTCCGCCTCGGCCTCCTCGTACACGCCAGCCATCTTTTCCAGCGCGGTGGGGATATCGGCGAGGCGTTTGAGCATCTCGGCGGTAGGGTCCTTCTGTTCGGCAAAGGCCTGACGGTACTCATCCGCCGCCTGGCCTTGCCAGTAGTAGCTGCTACGGCTCACGATATTTTGCAATCCGTCAAAATCCTGCTGCATCCGACGGATCTGCCCGCGCACGGCGCTTGCAGTACTTTTCAGCTGTTGAGTGTCTACCTTTAAGATATCAGCCATCTTCGCATCCCCCTTATACCTGCAGCGCGTTTACAAGTTCGGCGACCTGCTGCTCGCAGGTGTTGTAGGTAGAGGCGGCGCTGCCCAACTCAGCGATCAGCTCGTCGAGCAATGTCTGCAGCTGCTCCATGTTCTCCCTCTCGGCCTCGTAGACCTTCGTCTGCGTCTCGCTGGCCGCGCCTTCCCAGTAGCCGAGCAGCGTCTGCATCGAATCGCAAATCTCCTGCATCCGTTTTTTGGCTTGGGTCAACCGACTTATCAGGTCGGCCTCGTCGGACTTCATGCGGTCTGTATTGACCTTTATATAGTCAATTGCCATATTTCGCGGCTCCTTTCGGGTTAATGTTGCATCAGGCTTGGAACTGCCGCAGGATCTCGCTGTCCAGCATAGCCACAGTGCCGGTACACAGCCCTGCCGGGACGGCTTTCCACCAGGCGGTGCGGACTGCCGCGGCGGCCAGCGTCGAAACCAAGACGTCGGGTTCATCCGCCAGCGCGCTGGTCAGGCTGGCGAGTTCCTGGCGGGCTGCCAGTTGGGTTGCTGGCAGAAAGTGGATTATCTTCTCACATTCCAGACGAACAGGGGTGGTTGCAAACGAGAAGAGTGTGTCCATATCCGGCCAGATCGTCGTCGACCATGACCCGTCACCCGCTTCGCAAGCTTGGGTTTCCGCCTGGCGATACAGCCCTGACACCGTGTCCAGCGCGGCGCTCATCCGCCCGAGGGCCGCCCCCTGCGCCTGCATCCGGCGGCGGGTTTGGGCGAGCCTGTACAAAGGCGATTCCATCTGAGTCATACTTTGCAGACTGCGTGTAATGGCTTGGGTCTCTTCAGCCAGCTGGTCCAACCGTTCCCGCTGTTCCCAGACCGCAGTGGCAGCCTGTTCAATTCGTTCCGGCCGGGCAGAGAATTCAGGCATCTGTCTCACCTCGCCTTGTCGTTTGTCTTGCTGACTGTGGTTACAGTCTACCATCTTTTGCGGGTTTGTGGGGCTAAAATGGATGAACGGCGCTCGAACTTGGATGAACGACCATTTTGGTCGCAATCCAGTGCCGTTAGCAGGTGCTTCCTTCTTACAAAAGCAGCAACCGTTGCCCGTTTTGGATGCCGTTTTGTTGCAGCGTACCAGCAGCGTTGAGGCGGGCACCGACTTCGGGGTTGTACAGCGCATAGCTCTGGGCCTGCTCCACCGGTTGCAAGTGCTCTTTCTGGCAGATGACCTCCACAATCTCCCGGGTCAGGGTTTCGAGGTCGGCGGTCTCCTCCAATTCAAAGTCATACCGGCTGCCCAACGCGGGAGCCGAAATCTCCACCAGGATCATAGGGAGCCTCCTTCTCTCCTTCAAAAAGCCATCGTTTCAAAGTCTCGCGGACCGGCTGGCAGTCGGGCTGCAGCCGCGCGCCTGCAGGGCCTTGGCACAGCACCATGTTTTGCGACGTCCCGCGCAGCCAGACCAACCGGGCGACGGGGTGGCTGGCGCGAAAGACATCCAGCACCACGCGCGCAGACTCCCACGCCCCCCAAGCGACGGCGCTTTCGCCCCAGGCTGGGCCGGGCGGGAGCTGTTCGATATCGCCTACTGTTTCCGGCGAGCGGGCCGGAACCCGCGCAGGCAGGCCCAGACAATCGTCCAGCCAGCGCCCGGGGTCCTGATCCTGCGCCCAGGCGCATAGCCGGTAGCCAGGCCAGATACGGCCTTCCAGCAGCACGGTCTGTCCGTCACCCCAGTACAGCGCCTGGGTTTTGCAGTCTGCGTCACGGCAAAAAGCCAGACAGACAGTGTCGGCCCCTTTACAGGCGCTGATCAGCCCGGCAAGCTCTTCGGCGGGCGCCAGCCCGGCGTCGGTGTAGGCGGCCAAGCCCTTGCGGCACAGCCCCACCCCCGCCTGTTTCCAGTGTGCTGGCGGCACCTGCGCAGGGTCGGGCAGCGCAAAGGCTACCACGGGGCGCGAGTCCAGCAGCGAAAAGAGCAGCAACAACTCTTCCCCGCTCAGAAGGTAGGCGCGTTCCAGCTCATCCATGGCAAAGCTCCTTCAAATTCTTTTTGTAACTGCGGGACAGGGGCACCGTCAGATTGTTTACCAGCAGCAGGTAGTTTTCGCTCAAATACAGCTGTCGGATCTTGTCGATGTTGACGATAAAACTGCGGTGGGCACGACAGAAGTTCGCTGGCAACTGCCCTTCGAGCTTTTCCAACGTGCCTGTAAAGCCGATTTCCTGCCCGTCCAAGCGCAGATATAGCCGACGGTCACGGGCTTCAAAGTAGTTGATTGCGCTGTAGGGAATCTTTTGACTTCCAGCGCGGGTGTTGAGAGTAAAACATTGCCCGACGTCGGCAGCCTGCCGCCGCAGTTCAGAAGCCATCTCTTCGGCGGCGCGGCGGGCTTCGGGGGGACGGATCGGGCGCAATAACAGCGAGTCCGGTCGCAGCCCCGGCGTCAGGAAGAGCAAAGGGGAGGTGTCCGGTTCGGCAATAACCAAAAGGAAAGCCTCGCGGCAGACAGCGCGGACGGTTTGCAGCGCCAGACGCCCGGGTGCCGCACTCACATCCCAGCCGATCAGCTGCACGCCGCCAGCCTGCAACGCGCTGGCTGCCCTGTCCGCATCGGTAAAAGCCGCGCTGTCCAGCACTTCGTCGCCGTTATTCGCCACCCGGCTACGCAGCGCCGTTAGCAGCAGGCGACTTTCGTCCGGGCGGGGGTTGTACACAACAAACCGCTGCATTCGCTCACCCCTTCACCTGCGGCAGGATCACACGGCGGTAGGTCTCGCCGTCCCGCGGCGGGGCCAGGCCGACGCCGGGCTTCTCAGGTTTACCTTGCTCTGAGAAAGGCATCCCCGTGAACTCGAACAATCCCTGGGAAGAGACGCTGCCGCCCAGATGGATGCCGTTTTTATCCTTAACGAATTCTTCGTACACCGGCGTGCCAGACACCTTGCCCCGCGTGCTCTGGTCCAGGCCAGCCACGAAGTAGATGTTGTACAGGAACCCAGCGCCAATCAGATTGGCCAGCGCGCCGTCCAGGTTTCGCGCGCGGGCGTCAGAGCGGTTGGCCCGCTCCACAAAGTTGACAAGGTCGTCGATGACGATTAGCCAGGCCGGCTCACGCCGCATGGCAGCGTACAGCTCGTCCTCTTCAGCGCCCTGTTCGAGCAGCGCGGTCTTGATGGCCTTGCGACTGCGGAATGTTTCGCCCAGGCGCCCCACAAAACCGACCAGCTCCTCCAGCGTAGCGCAGTGGTCTGCACCGAGCTTTTCCGCTTCGTTTTTCAATGCCGCACCGCCGGACTCCAGTACGCTCACCCGCATCTGCTTACGGGCAGCCATACGCATAAACAGCCGCAGCAGATTGGTTTTTCCGGTGCGCGCCCGGCCTGAAACCACATAACAATAGGTATATCGCAGGTCGATACTGTAGATGCCGCCGGTCTCGAAATCGTAACCGATCGGCAGGTGCCGGTCGTCGGCCAGCAATGCGGCGGTCTCGGGGCGATCGAGCAGGTCTTGCAGCACCGGCTTTTCGGGGATAACGGGCACCGGTCGCGCTGGTGCGCCCTGCCAGGCGTCGGCCATCTCACGGCAGACGGCCTCCAGCGCTTCGGCACGGGCATAGACATCCTCGCCGGGCGTTGCCACGGCGGTCTGGTATTCCAGCACCGTGCCGTCTACCCCGGCCAGGCCGCGGCCATGTATGCCAGCCTCGGGCAGCAGCTTGGGGGGCGCGGTGCGCAGCGCATCACCGTACTGGAAGGCATCGGCCAGTTCCAGAGTCAGGGTGGTACGAATCTGGTCAGCCAGGCGGGTGGGGATATCGGCCATCGAAAATCCGCCGCCGGTCAGCAGCAGATAGACGCCGTAGCTCGCGCCCTGGCGAGCCAGGCGAATCAGGTCGTCGTCGTAGACCTGGTTAGTTTTTTCGCGGAAGTTGGCCATGTTGTCAATCACCAGCAAAACCGCCGGGCAGACGACGCCGTTAGTCATGGTGTACTGCTTAAAGTCGCCGCCCCGGAACAGCTGCTTGCGCTCGGCCAGGATACTGCGCAGCAGGTAAAACAGCTTGCCCACCCGGGGTAGATCGTCCTCAAACAGAATGCCACCCACATGCGGAGCGTTCTGGAAAGGCTGGGTGAGCCGGGCACTGAAGTCCAGCACATAAATGTTGAGATAATCCGGCGCAAAGCGGTTCATCAGCGAAGCAAGCAACGTTTGCACAAAGGTGCTCTTACCCGAAGCGGCCGAGCCGAGCAGCGCGTGGTGGCCACCGCGGGTAAAGTTGACTTCAAGCGGAATCTGACGTTGGTTCTGCGGGTCATCCACTAGACCGATGTGGGTCGCCAGTTCCCAAATGCGATCGTGCGCGGGCCAGCGGCCTTCGGCAAAGTGGGCACTGGCCCAGCCGGGCAGGCGTTGCATCGGCAGGTTGGCAGGCAGCGGTTCGAGCCAGAGAGGTGACAGCGGCGCATACCCCTGCGCCTGGGCTGTGGCGGCCAGGTAGGCGACCATCGCGTCCAGCTGGGTGCGCTCTTTGCGTTCAGGCAGCTTATACCCGCGCGCATCGGCCTGCGCCGCCAGCCAATCAGGCGTTTGGGCCGGGTCAAGGTTTTGCTGCCGCGCTTCCTGCACCAGTTCCAGAAGTGCCCGCAGGGCCTGGGTGTTGTTCTTGCTCTCCGGGTAGTCGATCTGGCGTTCGGCCATCAGGCAGTACATTTCCCGTATGCGATTTTCCCCTTGAGACGTTCCGTTGTCTGGGTAGACAGCCAACACCTGCGCAGCCATGCCCACCAGCTGGGTCAGCCAGGCACGGCGTAGCGCCTCCTTCTGCTGGCGTTTGGCGTAGCTGCCGGTCAGCGCCGTCTTGCCAGCGTTAGTCAGCATCCGAGCCAAAACCTGCTTACCGCCAGCGGTCTCCGCATCGTAGGTTGCGCCGCTCCAGCCAGACTGGAACTGCTCAAACACCTCATCGCTGCCGACCTGCAAATAGCCGCGTCCAGCCTGGGTCAGGTAGGCCGCGTCAGGGCGGTGCAGCATGTCCATACTGTCCTGGCGGTCCTGCACCCGCAGGCACAGACGGAACTTCGCGTTGGACCAGATGTTCTCATCCACAGTGCCGCTGGGTTTCTGGGTAGCCAAAATCAGGTGAACGCCCAGACTGCGGCCCACCTGCGCCACGCTGATGAGTTCGCGCATAAAATCCGGCTGTTCGCGTTTGAGCTCGGCAAACTCGTCGATAATGATGAACAGGTGGGGTACCGGCTGCTTGGCCTCACCATTTTTATACAGCGTGGTGTACAGATTGATGTTGTTGACCCCGTTTTCGTTGAAGATGCGCTGACGGCGCAGGTTCTCACTCTTGATAGAGACCATAGCGCGCTGTATCTGCCGCCCCGAAAGGTTGGAAATCGAGCCCATGACATGGGGCAGCCCAGTAAAAAGGTTCGCCATGCCGCCGCCCTTGTAGTCGATGAGGAAGAGTCCAATGTCGTAGGGGCTGAAGTTAAGCGCCAGCGAGAGGATGTAGGTTTGCAAGGTTTCGGATTTGCCCGAACCGGTAGTGCCAGCAATCAAGCCGTGGGGGCCGTGGTACTTTTCATGTACGTCCAGGTAACAGGGCGCGCCGCCAGCCTTTTGGCCAATCATCGCGCGCATATTCTCGTAGGTGCGGCTGCGTTTCCAGCGCTCGGCGGCGTGCAGCTCCTCGGGAGTGGAAACGCCGTACATTTCCAGAAAGGTAATCGAATTAGGAATCTCGCCCCCCACCTCAATCTCGTTAACCTCCACTTTGCACAGGTTGCGCGCCATCTCTTCCAGCGCGCGGGGGCTGCAACTTTCCAGCTGCAGGCGACCGGCTTCCAAATCTGCCTGCCTCGCATGGTAGACGCCAGCATACGTCGCGTCGCTGCGCAGGATACACTCGCAGGCGTTGGGCAGCTGTTCAGCCTCGTCGGCCATAAAGACAGTTGTCACCCCCAGGTTCTGCGCCGGGTCCAGCAGATAGCGGGCGGCTGGCTCGTTTTCCAAAAAGGCGGTGTTTTCGAGCACAACAATGTACCAAGGACGGAAGTGTACCGCCTTGCCCCCGACCTGGCTGGCCATTTCACTGCGGCTGCGCAGCACGGCGGCCAGCTCGTAGAGCACATCACTGGCCTCGGCGGAGTTGGCCGCCACATACCGCACGCGGCGGCTTTCGGACCAGACATGGGGTAGCCAACGACACCAGGCCCACTTTTCGGGGTCGTCGCCAGGGTCCTCTTCATAAAGAAAAGCAAGCTTAACGTCCGTGTAGCAGTTCTGTGCAGCAATCTGGGCCACCAGGTTGTACAAAATACCTCGCGCTCCGCTACGGTCCGGTCCACCCACCAGGCCGATCAAGCGTTCCTGGGCCAGGTCCACGCAGACCGGCACCTGGTGCAAGGTTTGAAAATTATCTCGAATCAACTTAGGCTTGCCTCGCAGGTTGTCCGGGTACATCTCAAACCGATCCTGTGGAATCTGTATCTTTTCCTGGAAGGGCAGGTCCCCCAGCCCGAGGCGGTAGCACAGGAAGTCTTGGTGGTGGGGATTGCGCTCCCACAGGTGGGTGCCCTGTCGCCCGTTGACCAGGCACTGGCGGGCCGAAGGATAAGTTTCGCGCAACAGACGGGTATTTTCCTCATAATCCCGGCGCAGACTAGCCGCTGTACGAATCAGGTATTCGCTGTAAGTGTTGAAGCGCTGGGCCTCGTGTTCACGGCGCGCCTTGCGGCTGTAGTTGGCGTTGACCAGCGCCCAAGTGGTACCAATAACAGCCGAAAGCAGCGCCGTAACGATGCCGGTGTACGTATAGCTGCCACCGGTAGCCGAACCGAACACCACAAGCAGACTGCCTGCCATCATGGGCAGAGTCATAGTCATAGCCGGGCCGATCGTCATGAGTAGCGGCGGGCGACGATCCTGCTCTGGGGGCGGGGGTGCCTCGATGGTCACCGTGCCTTCGGCCAGCTTTGCCATACGACGGGGTGCACGGTGATATTTGGGTTTCTCCCCACTTGGGGTTTCTTGCAGTGGCTGACAAGGCAATTCAGCTGGCACCAGTTGCTTGGGGTCAAGATGCAGCCGATTGTTGGGGCGCACGGCAAGCACCGCACCCAGCGCGACGATCCGCACCCCCCAAATATCAATGCGGTCGCCGAATTGCAGGTGTCGCGGTTCTTTCAGGCGTGTTTCATTGACAAAAATCCCGCTCGCGCTGGTATCGGTCAGCAGAAAGCCGTCACCGTCAAGGGTGATGCGGGCGTGGGTACGGGAGATATACTCACCGCCGTCTGACACAAAGGAATATTGCAGCGCGCAGCCTGCCTGCGCGCCGATCTGGATTTCCCCGCCCGCAAGCCGGTAACGGGGAAAGTTTTCGAAGCGGCGATTGGCCTGCTGCACGGTGAAATACACAAGGGTGCGCCCGCCTGCCTGATACAGGAAATGATCGCCGTCGCAAAGCATAGGGCGTTCGCGGTGCTGCGGGTCGATGAAACCGGGGGCGTTGTCCGGCGAAATATACCACACGCCGTCCTCGTTTTCAAGCAGCAGGTCCAGACTTTCGGCCAAGCCGAACACATCCCGGCGCAACACCAGCCGGGTGCGGATGTTGTCGGCGCGCGGCAGCCGAAATTCCTTATAGGCGTTTTCACTGTAGGCAGAAAGTATCATGTTCATCTTGTTCCCCTTTTCCCGTGTACCGCGCTCAGATCAGCTCAACCCGGAACTGGGTGCCAGGCAACAGCAGCTCGTCACCAGTACGCAGCGCGACACCGTTTTTGCCCAGCGCCGTCACGGCCGTTCCCCTCTGCAGTCGGCCGCCGTCGGCCAGCCCCCGCGCGCAGAGTGCGTTGTGGTTTTGGCAGATTTCGCATAGGATGCCAGCGTCGGGCACGTAATCCCGCCGCAGCACGGTTTGGTTGTCCTGGACCCCCAGAAACAGCCGCTGGTCCAGGTCGAACAGATACACTCGCGTTACAGTCAGGTTGTGTTCGGTCAACCGCAGCAGCGCGCCGCCGCCCTGGCGATCGGCCTTCATGCTGTATTCCACCTGCACGGGGTCGAGTACGCTGCGCCCGGTCGGGGCCAGAGGGTTGGCGAGGGCTCTGTCAAGCGCTTCCTCGCGCAGTTTGCAGCTGAGCTGGTCCGCCAGCTGTTTGCGGCGCTTGCGCCGCAGGAACAAACAGGCCACCAGCACGCAGCCTGCCATCAGTGCCAGCAAAACACCGCCAGCCACAGCAAAGGGGAAAAGTATCGGATTCATAAGCGCGCCCCTTTTCGCTGAAATTAAAACCATCCCGGCAGTACGACGCAGTCCGCCTGCGCCCTGCCCCAGGATCACATCAAAGAATGTCTGTACTGATTATAGCGAATTTTCACAGATAATTCAACATTATCCACATTTTTTCTAGCGATAATCGTTAGCATCCGCACTCCTCCTCGCGTCAACGAGATTTTTTGCCAATCAAGAGGAGACTCCGCTTGCGGTAAGGCGCTCCGGTGGTCTTCCCCCATGAGCGCTGAGAATATGCCCTGCCACCGGCAAAAGGAGCAACTTGTTGAAAAAATCCGTCAAACGGTGATTTTTTCGACAGGTCAATGAAGATTTTTTCATGTTCACTACAAGAATAGTGGGCAGTTAGTTATATTAGGTATGAATGATTGTTCACTTTTCCCCTAATATTCACGCATACATTTTACGCAGCATCTCCGTCAACCTGTATCAGGACCGGCTGGAACTGATCTCCTTGGGCGGCCTGGTGCCGGGCTTCTCTCTGGAGGCCGCCCTGATGGGCGCCTCCCAGCCGCGCAACGGGAAGTTGACGGCCTTGTTTTACCGCATGGATCTCATCGAAGCCTATGGGACCGGACTGGGAAAGATTCTGAACTGTTATGCGGGACTCCCCGTTCAGCCGAGCTTTGAAAGCGTAGAAGGCGCCTTCCGGGTCGTTCTGCCGAACATTCATGCCACCTCGATGCGAGAGGAAACCCGTCCGGCGGAGGAGCATCGTATGGGGCATATGCCTGAAAGTGCTACGCTGACCGCCCCGGAGCAGAAGGCTTTGCAGGTTATCCAGCAGGCAGGCCAGGTGAGTCGCCGCGAGTTGGAGTCACTGCTCGGGGTAGGTACCACCCGCGCTGTGATGCTGTTGAAACGGCTGGTCGAGTTGGACAAGGTGCAAAAGACCGGGAATGGAAAAAATACCAGATATCAATGTAAGTAATTCTGGTTGAGAGAGAATGGCAGGTGCGAACCGAAGGGCGCTGTGTTGTGGTCCGCGAGGGGGGCCGTTGACCACCATTTGACCACTTATCTTTCGGGGCTGTTCCACCGTATCAGTTTTCACGCTCTCACATTCTTTTCTTCTCACAGCAACCAGCGCGGGAATTTGTGCATACCGCACAAATTCCCGCGCTGTACTGTTGCATATTGCCAGATGTCACAGTTCTCCGACTCCAAAGGCCAGAGGTTCGAATCCCCCCGGCCGCACCATGG
>ERZ1643249.507-NODE-507-length-44124-cov-18.537929_pt1 | contig 44124 bp, 42 predicted proteins | sample MGYA00579263_ERZ1643249 | MGnify/ENA primary metagenome ERZ1643249 (study PRJEB29033, sample SAMEA4952264) | chicken gut metagenome | biome: Broiler Chicken; feature: Gastrointestinal Tract; material: Caecum | place: Ireland | collected 2018 | study: Broiler...
GAATCAGAACATATTCCGGATCAAAGCTGTCGATAAAGTCAATATTCTGAGAAATGGCATCTGCGGTTCCTCTGTATACATCTAAATCTACATCCGCCTTTTCACGGGGAGCAAGTACATAAACACCGCTGTTTTTGGCATCCAGTCCCCAACGGCCGCCTGCAGCTACATAGCTGTTTAACTGAATAGATTCGTACTGTGTCAGTACACCTACATTATCGATCCCACTGTTGGCACAGTTACTCAGTGGAAAATCAATGATACGGTATTTTCCGCCGTAAGACACGGCAGGCTTTGCAACTTTTTTTGTCAGCTCATGCAGACGTGTGCCACGGCCGCCGGCCAGTATCATTGCCAACATATTGTTTTGTTTCATAGTGAACCCTCTCTTTCTTAAGATAACAATGGGATAGCATAAAAATCTCTCCCATTGTTTTTGTTGCTATATATTATACAATTAATCGCTGTTATTTTCCACAATTTTAAGCAAAAAAACACAAAAAATAAGAAAAAAATAAGGAAAATTTATATGGATAATGGCCAAAAAATTAAGAGGGACATTTTTTACATAAATCGGGCATAAATTTTACAAAAAAACAGGTGAAAATACGATGGAGGAGTTGATCCACGGACTGCAGAAATTGGTGTGGGGCCCTGGAATGCTGGTTTTCTTTCTGGGTACGGGAATCCGATTTACTATTCAGTCAGATTTTTTTCAAATAAGAAAAATACATATTTGGTTAGGAAAGACTATAGGATCTTTGTGGAAAAACAAAGATGTAAAAAAAACAGGAAAAGAGCATGCAATCTCTCAGTTTCAGTCCTTCTGTACGGCTTTGGCAGCTACTTTGGGAACCGGGAATATCACAGGGGTGGCGACAGCACTGATCTTCGGAGGTCCGGGGGCAATTTTTTGGATGTGGGTTTCGGCATTTTTCGGAATGATGACAAACTATGGGGAAAATTATCTGGGAATCCGTTATCGGTATAAAGATAAAAACGGCCGGTGGATAGGCGGGGCTATGGTTTATATGGAAAGAGGCCTGAACTCCAGATTCCTGGCAGTGCTTTTTGCCGTATGCTGTCTTGCGGCCTCTCTGGGGATGGGAAATATGGTCCAGGGAAACTCCATGGCGAAGGGACTGGAAACAGCTTTCAGCATTCCCCCTTTTCTAACGGGTACTATCTGTATGATCCTTGTAGCGATAATTTCTGCCGGAGGTGTGAAACGGATCGCATCTCTTACAGAAAAACTGGTTCCTTTTATGGCAGGGATATATTTTCTGGGGGCGTTGGCAGTGCTGGCAATAAACTGGCAGGCGGTTCCCGGAGCGGTAAAATTGATTTTTACCCAGGCATTCCAGCTGAAAGCAGGAGCAGGAGGAATAGCGGGTTATACCATGGGGCAGGCTGTACGCATGGGGATTGCCAGAGGAATTTTTTCTAATGAGGCAGGTCTTGGATCTTCTGTAATGGCTCATGCACAGACGGATGTACAGAGCCCGGAGATTCAGGGAATGTGGGGGATATTAGAAGTGTTTATCGATACCATAGTAGGATGTACGGTCACGGCACTGGTGATCTTAACAAGCGGCGTATATCAGCCGGAATTATACCTGAAACAGATCAGTCAGGGAATTGAAACAATAGATGGAACTACCTTAACCGGTCAGGCTTTTGCTGCTGTGATTCCATGGGGAGAGCAGTTTCTGGCCGCTGCGACAGCCCTGTTTGCTTTTGCTACTATTGCCGGATGGTCTTATTTCGGAGAACAGACAGCAGCTTATCTGGGTAAGGAAAAGGGGGCTTTTTTATATCGCCTTTTCTATGTATTGCTTACACTCCCGGGCTGTATCCTGGCGCCCAGCTTGATCTGGGAACTGTCAGACGCCTTTAACGGGATGATGGCGCTGCCTAATCTGATAGCCCTGTTTTTTCTGGGAAAAGAGGTAAAATTCTATTCTGAAAACTGATAAATTCCATAGTCAGGCGGCTAAACAGGATTTGAAAAGAGAAGAGAAAAGAAGATAGTTGCAGGGAAGATTTCATCAGTATATAATCAAAACAGAATCTAAAATCAGAAATTCAGAGGGGACGAACGGAAAATATGAACTATCGATTTGATATACAATACGATGGGACCAGGTATGGAGGCTGGCAGCGGCAGAAGACTACGGACAATACTATACAGGGGAAAATTGAGGAGGTGCTTTTCCGTATGACAGGAAGCCCTGTACCGATCCAGGGAGCAGGAAGAACAGATGCAGGGGTCCATGCTCTGGGTCAGGTGGCGAACGGGCGCTTTGACAGCCGGCTGAACTGTGAAGAAATCTGTGATTATATGAATCATTATCTTCCGGAGGATATTGAGATCCTCCGGGTAAGCCAGGTTTCAGAAAGATTTCACAGTCGTCTGAACGCAAAAGAAAAGCTGTACCGATACCGGATCGGAATCGGCAGCCATAAAAATGTATTTGAGAGAAAGTATATCTGTCCTCTTCATGAGACATATGATGTGGAAGCTATGGAGAAGGCCGCAGGATATCTTACAGGAACTCATGATTTCAGGAGCTTCTGCGCCAATAAAAAAATGAAAAAGTCTACAGTCAGGACCATTTATGAGATCAAGATCACAGAGTTTCCCAAGGAACTGCAGATTGATTATAGGGGAGACGGTTTTCTCTATAATATGGTGAGGATCCTTACAGGAACATTGATCGAAATCGGAAGAGGAAGCCGTAAGCCGGAGGAAATACAGGAAATTTTAGAAGGGAGAGACAGAGGTCTGGCTGGATTTACCGCTCCGGCCAGAGGCCTGACTCTGGTTGAGGTCAGATACTGAGAATTTACAGAAAAGGAAAGGCAGGAGAGATACAATGGAAGAAACAATGCAGGAACGGATGGAGAGAGAGATCCGGGAGGGAATGGATAAGCTGTATCCAAAGGATCCGGATCATCTATATAGTAAGATGCAGATAGAATTTTACAGCTGCAGTTATGAGAAAAAAAGCGTGACCCTTCGGTATCCTATACAAAGGTGGGAGCTGAACCATATGAGTACGGTGCATGGAGGAATCATAGCAGCGGCTATAGATACAGCCTGCGGGACTATTGTGCGCAGTGTCAGCGGAAAAAACGTGATCCCTACCATTAATCTGAATATTAACTATCTTTCACCGGGAATGGCTGGAGATGCCCTTTTAGTCACAGCACAGGCAGACAGAGCAGGAAGACGTATCTGCAGTATCAGCGCCCAATGCAGATCAGAAAAAACAGGAAAACTGATTGCCACAGCCTCAGCAAATTTTATGATTGCAGAATAAAAATTCCGTAAAGCCTTTGAAAAATGGAAATTTTATGGTAGTATATCAGTCGGAAGAAAAGTCTGCTCTCCTGAAGGGGTGTGGATTGAAATAGAATCAGATGGAGGAGTAAAAATTGGAAAAAGAATCAGCAAAAGAAAATGTTTCCAAAAACTTTATAGAACAGATCATAGAAAAGGATCTGGCAGAAGGAAAATATGAGGAGATCTGTACGAGGTTTCCTCCGGAGCCTAATGGATATCTTCATATAGGACATGCCAAATCTATTTTATTAAATTACGGGCTTTCTCAGAAGTATCACGGAAAGTTCAATCTTCGTTTTGACGATACAAATCCTACAAAAGAAAAGACAGAGTTTGTAGAATCTATCAAAGCGGATGTAAAATGGCTTGGAGCTGACTGGGAGGATCGGCTTTATTTTGCTTCTGATTATTTTGACCAGATGTATGAAGCAGCAGTAAAGCTGATCAAAAAAGGAAAAGCCTTTGTCTGTGATCTGAGTCCGGAAGAAATCCGTGAATACAGGGGAACTCTGACAGAGCCTGGAAAAGAAAGTCCTTACAGAAACAGAAGCATAGAGGAAAATCTGGACTTGTTTGAGAGAATGAAAAACGGAGAATTTCCTGACGGAAGCCATGTGCTCAGAGCAAAGATCGATATGGCTTCCCCCAATATTAATATGAGGGATCCTATTATTTACCGGGTCGCTCATATGACACATCATAATACCGGCGATAAATGGTGCATTTATCCCATGTATGACTTTGCACATCCTATTGAAGATGCTATTGAAGGAGTGACTCATTCAATCTGCACCCTGGAGTTTGAGGACCACAGGCCTCTTTACGACTGGGTAGTGCGGGAATTGGAATATCCTCATCCCCCAAAACAGATTGAATTTGCTAAGCTGTATCTCACCAATGTAGTGACAGGAAAAAGATATATCAAAAAGCTGGTAGAAGAAGGAATCGTAGATGGATGGGATGACCCCAGACTGGTTTCCATTGCAGCCCTTAGAAGAAGAGGTTTTACTCCGGAATCTATCCAGAAGTTTGTAGAGCTCTGCGGTGTTTCCAAGGCCAACAGTTCAGTGGACTATGCTATGCTGGAATATTGTATCCGGGAGGATCTGAAGATGAAAGCTCCCCGTATGATGGCAGTACTGGATCCTGTAAAATTGGTGATCGATAATTATCCGGAAAAGGAAATCGAGTATCTGGAAGTTCCTAATAATATGGAAAATCCAGAACTGGGAGTCAGACAGGTGCCTTTTGGAAGAGAGCTTTACATTGAAAGAGAAGATTTTATGGAAGTTCCCGTGAAGAAGTACAGACGTCTTTATCCCGGCAACGAGGTAAGATTGATGAATGCTTATTTTGTTACCTGTACAGACTGTGAGAAAGATGAAAACGGAAATGTTACAGTGATCCATTGTACTTATGATCCTGCCTCCAAGGGAGGAAATTCTCCGGATGGAAGAAAGGTAAAGGGAACAATCCACTGGGTATGCGCAGAAACAGCGGTGAAGGCTCAGTGCCGTCTTTATGAGAATATTGTAGACGAGGAAAAAGGAGTCTATAACAAAGAGGATGGAAGCTTGAATGTAAATCCAAATTCTCTTACGGTAGTAGAAGCCTATGTGGAGCCGGAACTTGGAAAAGCAGGGGCTTATGACCGCTATCAGTTTGTAAGAAACGGATTCTTCTGCGGAGACTGCCACGATACCAAGCCTGGCGCGCCAGTGTTTAACCGTATTGTATCTTTGAAGAGTTCCTTTAAGCTTCCTGAAAAGTAAAATAATGAATGATTTAATGATCCCTCTGATTGAGGACAGCCGTGTTCCTTTGTACCGGCAGATATATGATTATATAAAAAAAGAAATACAGGAAGAAAAGATGAAGGCAGGAGAAAAACTGCCTTCATCCCGCCTTTTGGCCAAGAATCTGTGCATCAGCAGAAGCACTGTGGATATGGCTTATGATCAGCTGCTTTCAGAAGGATATATTGAGTCTGTCCCCTGTAAAGGGTATTATGTCTGCCAGGTGGAAGGACTCTATTTTTCGAAAAAAAAGACGGCAGAAAAACCAGTCAGAGAAAAGAAGAATAATCCTGTCTACCGATGGGATTTTGCTTTAAATGGCATTGCTTCCGGCGGCTTTCCACATAATGCCTGGCGAAAGCTTTCCAGAGAAGTCCTGTCTCAGGAGGGAGACGGCCTTTTTCAGCTTGGAGATCCTTGCGGAGAGCCGGGGATCCGTCAGGCTGTGGCGGAATATCTTCACAGTGCCAGGGGGGTGGACTGTGACCCTGACCAGATCATTATAGGCGCGGGAAATGACTATCTGTTGATGCTTCTGTGGGTGATCCTGGGCAGAAACAGAAAAATCGCTATGGAAAATCCAACTTATTTAAGTGCCTATTATGATCTGATACATATGGGCTGCCAGATCCTTCCGGTAGGCCAGGATAGCCAGGGAATCCGGGTAGAAGAGCTGGAACAAAGCGGAGCGGATATGGCATATGTGATGCCTTCCCATCAATTTCCTATGGGAATGGTCATGCCAATGAAGAGGCGGATGGAGCTTTTAAAATGGGCGCAGAGTAAGGCGGAAAGATATATCATAGAAGATGACTATGACAGTGAATTCCGCTATAAAGGACAGCCGATCCCTGCTCTTGCAGGCTTTGACCAGAAAGGCTGTGTGATTTATCTGGGAACTTTTTCTAAGTCTCTTGCGCCGTCTGTGAGAGTCAGCTATATGGTGCTTCCTGTTTCTTTAATGGATACTTATCTGTCTTTGGGACATCCTTTTTCCGTGACAGTTTCGAAAACGGACCAAAAGATTTTGGAACTGTTTCTCAGGGAAGGATATTATGAAAGACATTTAAACCGTATGAGGGCTGTGTATAAAAACAAGCATGATCTGATGGTAAGACTTTTAAAAGAAATGGCTCATATCTGTACCTTTTCCGGGGAAAATGCAGGCGTTCATCTCCTAGTGAGATTCCATAACGGACTGACGGAAAGAGAAGCTGTTTTGCGGGCAGAAGATGCCGGGATTAAAGTTTACGGGGTATCAGAATACCGGATACTGGAATCAAAAACCGAAGAAGATCAGGTCCTTTTAGGCTATGCTACTTTGAAGGATGAAGATATAGAAAAGGCTATGAAAGAGTTGAAAAAAATCTGGGAAAATTAAAAAGTATAAGTTGCAGGCAGCTGGATCCAGCTGCCTGCCGTCTAAAAGGAGCTGCCTGCCGGACAGCTCCTTATTTCAAAATCTGGCAGTGACAATGATATCGCCTTCCCGGAGGATATCTTTTCCTTCGGGTATGATAGAAGTACCGTCTCTTAAGATTAAAACGATCAGACAGCCCGCAGGAATAGAAATTTTTCTGAGAGGTTTGTTCAGCCATGGGTGATTGGGACGTATTACATTTTCATAAAGAGACAGGTTTTTCCTGTCTTCAAATTCAGGTGCGGCGGCTACCAGGAGGTCATTAGGGAGAATTTCTGTATTTCCGTTAGGAACAATACTTTCTGTATCCCGGATGATCATAACGATCAGCAGTCCGGAGGGGAGGGCTGCGTCTTTCAGCAGACAGTGAGCCAGCCTGTCCCCTTCTTTTACGTGGATCTTTATGAAATTAACTCCTGTAGATTCCTGATAATCATTAAAAGTTTTTTCTACATTTCCATGGAGATCGATCATCTGGAATTTTTCAGATATCCAGGGAAGAAGAGTGCCCTGGATGGCTATGGACATCAGTACAATGCAAAACACCAGATTAAAAAGATTATATTCCATAGAAACATGGTGAAGGACCACCAGGATAGAGAAAACAATGGATGCCACGCCTCTGAGACCGGACCAGGCCGTTACGCCGATCTGGCGAAGGGAAGAACGGAAGGGGGAAAGGATCAAAAGTACGCTTAAAGGCCTTCCTATCAAGGTTAGAAAAATCATGATCAAAACAGCGGGAATCAGAACGGGACCCAGCTGAGAAGGGGTTACCAGAAGACCTAAAAGGAAAAAGATGATCATTTGGGACATCCCTGTAATAGTATCAAAAAAATGTACCAGATATTTTTTATCGGGTATGTAAAAATTCCCCATTAAAATGCCGCAGAGATATACGCTGAGATAACCGTTTCCGCCTATAAGAGAAGGCAGAGCATAGGCTGTAAGGGCTATAGCGAAAACGGAAATTGTCCGTCCCTGTTCCATATAAAAATTGAAATGTCTTAACAGGAGAATGCCTGTCCAGCCGATAAGAAATCCCCCGGCCAGCCCGAAGAAAATCTGCTGAAAAAGCATAAGAGGAACGGATATTTTTTCTCCTGTCATTACGGCTATGAGAACAAGAGTGAGCATATATGAGACAGGGTCGTTAGATCCGGATTCCACTTCTAAGAGAGATGCAGTATTATCTTTCAGAGCCAGACTCTGGGAACGGAGTATATTAAATACAGAGGCAGCATCTGTGGAGGCAATCACACTTCCGATGAGAATACTTTCTGTCCAGGTTAATTTCAGGATAAAATGTATAAAGGCTCCGGTAAATCCGGCGGTGAGAAGCACGCCAAATGTAGACAGACAGATGGATTTTGCCAGTACAGGTCTGGCGGAAGTTATATTTGTGCCAAAACCGCCATAGAACATAATAAATATCAGGCAGATGGTACAGATGTTTTCTGATACGGAATAGTCATCAAACTGTATTCCTATGGGTCCGTTTACTCCAAAAAACATTCCCAGTCCTATAAAAATCAGAAGAGAAGGGACTGGAAGGTTTTCAGCGAAGCGTCCCAATAAAATACAGATCATAATTACGATTCCAACTAACAGTAATATTTCATTCAATGGCATTCCTCCTCACAAAAAAAGGAGCCAAATGGTGAAATAGCAGTAAAATAATCGAAGTCTTATCTGCATGTTTTACCATTTAACTCCCAAGAACTACAGATTAATAAATTACTCTTTCAAAAGGCCGCTCCTTTGCGGCCGGACAGCCATAATGTCTGCCAAACTTCATGATTCTTCCGTGGCTTCCTTTACATCTTCGGCTGTTTCTTTTATTTTATCTACAGCTTCCTCTGCTTTTTCAGCAGCATTGGCAGCTGCTTCTTTTCCAGCTTTTTTGATTTCTTCCGCCCTTTCTTTGACTGCTTCTGAAAAAGTCTCTTCTTCTTCAAAAATATCATCGTCAATAAAGTCATCGGTATGTTCTTTTACTTTGTTTACCGCGCTGTCTACAGATTTTTCCACAGCATCTTTTAACTTGGTCGCTACATTTACCGCTGAAGCGGCAGTTTCCTTTACATTATCCTGAAAATCAGCAAATTCTTCCTGAAGATCAGGATCTTCGTTTTTCTTTTTGACGAAGTAATAAACCGCGGCACCGGCGGCAGCGCCGATGGCCCCTGCGCCTAAAAGTTTTTTACCAAAATTTCCCATATTCTCTAAATCCTTTCTTTCCATTTCAGACATTGTTTGTAAAAACTATCCGTCTCATTTATATTTTCTCTATTATAATCCAACTTATAAGAAAAATGGAAGGGGTTTTCATTAATTTTCTATAAAGTTTTTTATGATTTCAGAGATTCCTCCATGTTCATTGTCAGATTTTGTGATATAATCCGCAGAATTTTTAACCTGCTCTTCTCCGTTTGCCATGGCGATTCCTATATGAACGGCTTTCAGCATGGTTATATCATTTTCAGCGTCTCCAACAGCATAGGTTTGTTCTATAGGCACATTAAGGAGACTGCAGAGCCGTTGAACAGCGCTGCCTTTGGAAACCCCTAATGGAACGTGTTCCAGATAGTATTCGCTGGAAAAGAAGAGGGAAATTTTATCTTTTGCCCAGTTCTCCAGAGAATGACGATAGGCCTGGTGGAGGTTTCTGTCATGAAGACAAGAAGTAAGAATTTTAAAGGGTTCTTTTGTAAGAGCAGCGGGAGGATCCGGAAGAATACGGACCGGCATGCTGGCATGGGAAGCATATTCTCTCAGCTCTTCACTGTCTCGGGCTGCTAAAACATAGCCGTCCTCATAAGTCTGACAATGGATATGGAATTTTTCAGCCTGCTGAAAAATATATTTTACATAGGGAAGAGGGATGGTTTTTTGATAGAGCGCTTTCTGATTTTTACAGTCATAGATGAGTCCTCCATTGTAGAGGATTGCATAACACCGCTCCTGGACGGAAGCCAGCTGTTGGATATATGTGCGTGCAGAGGAGAGCGAACGCCCTGTAGAAATTACAGTGATATTTCCGCGGCGCGAGGCTCTGGCAATTGCCTCAAGATCACTAGAAGAGATTTTTTTCTCTCTATTTAATAAGGTTCCGTCTAAATCTGTAAATAAAATTTTCATTGTCTCAGACTCCTTCGAAATATAAACAATGTATCCCAGAGGAATTTTTATTTCAGTTTATCATAGAGAAAAATTTAAGTCAAATTGAAAAACTTTTCAGAAACCTATTGACAAAAAAGTAAAAAATAAGTAGTATAATAGTTAGTTAAAGCTAATCAAACAAAATTATTTATAGGTTATGGAACAGGCTGAAGAGAACTGTTTTATTTTTTAATATATGGTTAGAAATAACTAACTGGAAAGGAGTAATTCCATATGAGTATTGTAATTATAGGAGGTAATGAAAGAATGGTGGCAAGATACGAAAATCTTTGTCAGGATTATGGATGTAAAGCAAAGGTATTTGTAAAGGAACATGGTTCCATCAAAAAAAAGATGGGATGTCCGGATCTGCTTCTTTTATTTACGAATACGGTTTCTCACAAAATGGTCACGAATGCTTCCCAGGAAGCAAAAAGAAATAATATTCCTATAGTCAGGATACACAGAAGCAGCACTGCGGCTCTTCAGTCTGTTCTGGAAGAAATCAAAGGGGGGACGGAAAATGCTGGATGAATTTCTTATCAGACACAGTGCTCCCACATTAGCGGGGCTTAAAACTGCTAATCTTTTCTGGTATCCCTGGAAAGATGAAAAGGAATTAGGCGTAGTTCTTACGGAATGGAAGGAGATTTTCAGGGAAAAGGGACTGGATCTTCGTGTTATGAAAATAAATGGACAAAGAGCTCTTTTATATGTTTTCCGGATAGGAAAGCTGGATCAGGAGCTGAAAAGAAAGAAGACCAGGGAGATTTTAAAAAGCCAGGGGTATCGTTATGAGACTTTGGATGAAGCTGTTGAAATTTTAAAGAACAGAATGGGAGATAATGGAAGTTTTCCTCACGAGGTGGGCCTTTTCCTCGGATATCCGGAAGATGATGTACTGGGATTTATGGTAAATCAGGGAAAGAACTGTAAATGTTGCGGATGCTGGAAAGTATATTGCGACGAGTGTTCAGCCATGAAAACTTTCTGCAAATATAAGAAGTGCGAAGAAGTTTATCAAAGACTATTCTTGGCAGGAAAGCCTGTGAGGCAGCTGATCGTAGCTGCTTGACATAGAAAATATTAAAAAAGAGAGGTACTTATTTTATGAGAACAGCAGTTGTATACTGGAGTGGAACAGGAAATACAGAGGCTATGGCCCAGGAAGTGGAACAGGGAATGAAAGAAGCCGGAGCAGAGACAGAAGTATTCGAAGCCAGTGCTTTTTCCGGAGATAAAATGGGGGAATATGACGCCGTTGCATTTGGATGCCCTTCTATGGGAGATGAAGAACTGGAAGATACAGAGTTTGCTCCTATGTTTGAAGAATGCAAAAGCGGTTTATCCGGCAAAAAGATCGGGCTTTTCGGATCTTATGGATGGGGCGACGGAGAATGGATGCGGAATTGGGAAGCTACCTGCAGAGAAGACGGCGCTAATCTGGTCCAGGATGGTGTGATCTGCAATGAGGAGCCGGATGAGGAAGCAAAAGAAGCATGCAGGAATCTGGGAAAGGCTTTGGCTCAGTAAAACAAAGAACACAGACGAATCATACAGATAAACAGAGAAGGATTTGCCATGCTGTTTGGGGCAGGGCAGATCCTTCATTTTTTTAGTTGCATACGGGAAAGAGACAGGCTATACTTAAACTTGAGATCAGGTACACAGAAACTAAAGACAAAAGGAGCAGGACATGAGAAAAATAATACTTGCAAGCGCTTCTCCCAGACGCCGGGAGCTTTTAGAACAGATCGGTGTTTCATTTGAGGTCTGTCCTTCTAAAGAAGATGAACTGATAACAGGGAATGATCCGGGAGCGACGGTGGAAGAATTATCCCGGAGAAAATGCCGGGAAGTGTTTTCTGGAATAGGCGAGGATGTTATAGTTATAGGAGCCGATACGGTAGTTGCGCTGGATGGAAAAATATTAGGAAAACCAAAATCTCAGGCAGATGCGGCACATATGCTGTCGCTGCTCAGAGGAAGGACACATCAGGTTTTTACCGGGGTTACGGTTATGAGCAGAGAAAACGGAAGGACAGAAAGCGTCACTTTTCATGAAACTACCCAGGTAAGCTTTTATCCTATGTCAGACCGGGAAATAGAAAGTTATGTGGCAGGAGGAGAACCGATGGATAAAGCCGGAGCTTATGGGATCCAGGGAGAAGGCGCAGTTTTTGTCAGAGAGATCCAGGGAGATTACAGCAACGTAGTCGGTCTGCCTCTGGCAAGGCTTTATCAGGAAATGAAAAATATGGGGATTCAGATCAAGGAGTGAAAAGACATGTATAAAGCCTGTATTTTTGACTTAGATGGAACGATAGCGGACACAGTGGAATCTATCGCTTATGTAGGCAATAAAACATTGGAGCATTTTAATCTTCCTCCTATACCGGTACAAGATTATAATTTTTATGCCGGAAACGGAGCAGATGAGCTGGTAAGAAAAATGCTGGCAGCTGTACCGGGAGGAGAGCAGGCAGATTATGAACAGGTCAGAAGTCTTTACAGGAAATGGTTTGAGGAAAATCCATTTTATCATGTAAAACCTTTTGACGGGATCATAGAACTTCTGGAAGGTCTGAAACAAGAAGGACTGAAGATTGCCGTACTTTCCAATAAACCTCATGTTGCAGCAATAGAGGTGGTGGAAAAAATCTTTGGAAAGGATATGTTCCATAAAGTACAGGGACAGACAGAGAAGGTTCCGAGAAAACCTTCTCCCATAGGGGCTCTGACTATTGCAGAAGAATTCTCTGTCAGACCGGAGGAATGTCTGTACCTGGGAGATACAGATACAGATATGGAGACAGGACACAGTGCCGGAATGTTTACAATAGGAGTGACCTGGGGATTCAGGCCAAGAACTGAACTGGAAGAGCACAGGGCGGATCTGATTGTAGACAGACCAGAAGAAATCCTGGAATTTGTGAAGAAAGAAAATAAAATTTCAGAATCCTGACAGAAGGGGCATGTACAGGAGTACTGATGCATACATACAAATTAAAAGGAGGAAATGAGAATGAACGAGTACAGCGATGAGTGTGTTTTAACTTTTTTAAAAAATCAGGAACAGCTTTTTTCAGAGCCTGTTGCGGAAACTATGGAAGAAGCCGAAGCTTTTCTTGAAGACTGCATGGCTGCAGTAGTAGATTCTCTGAGGGAAGTCCGGGATTATTTTGAAGAAAACGGCATGGACGTAGATGGGATGTCTGATGAGGAACTGGAAGAAGCCAGCGAGGTATTTTCTTTGCCAGGAGGCGGATATCTGATCGTAGAGGGATAGATCCTGTCGGGATGGAAAAAATAATCAGGCAGAACGACAGATATCGGGAGATAAACTATAAACTAGGAATGGGAGTGAGACCATGAAAAATAACAGATATGACAGCCGCAGATTCTGGGACAGGCGTTCCCGAGTATATGATGCCCAGGTATTTCCTGAATACAAAGGCACATATAAAAAGACTGTGAAGCGCTCGGTTCATTTTTTAAGTAAAGAAGACAGGATCCTGGAGATCGGATGCGGCACAGGAAATGCGACTATTCCCCTGGCTGCCTATGTCAAAGAGATCACAGCTATAGATACTTCCAGGGAGATGCTGGATAAAGCAAAAGAAAAAGCAGAAAAAAAAGGAAAGACTAATATTCAGTTTTTGAAAACGGACCTTATGGACCTTGAGGAGAAAGCCGGGAGCTATGATGCCGTAGCTGCTTATAATGTGCTTCTTTATATGAAAAATCAGGATGAAGTACTGAAAAAGATCCATAGTCTTCTGAAGCCAGGAGGAATCTTTATTTCTGCTACGGACTGTCTGGCCAGAAACTTTTCTCCGGCCGCTGTTGGAAAATTCTGGAAGAGCAAACTGGGGCTGATGCCTTATATTTCCTTTGAAACGCCCATTGGATTGATGAGAAGGATCCAGAAACATGGTTTTTTGGTTTTGGAAATTGTAAATCTGCATCAGAATCCCCCCAATATTTTTATTGTGGCGCAAAAAGTTCAAAAGAAGTAGAAATTATTAGCACTCATTTAATATGAGTGCTAATTTTTCCTTGACTTTTTGTATTTTGGGTATTAATATGTTCTTTAGACAAGGCAAAGCCGTAATGGTTAAGCTTTAAATGCTAAAAGAAGAAAAAGGAGATGTATTTATCATGGCTAATAAACATGGTACTTTATCAATTAATAGTGAAAATATTTTTCCGATTATTAAAAAATGGCTGTATTCTGATCATGACATTTTTGTACGTGAGATGATCTCAAACGGCTGTGATGCTATCACAAAACTGAAAAAACTGGAGATCATGGGAGATTACACATTCCCGGAAGGCCATAAAAACAAGATTGACGTGATCGTAAATCCGGAAGAAAAAACTCTGAAATTTATCGATACAGGTCTTGGAATGACAGCCGATGAGGTAGAAGAATATATTACCCAGATCGCCTTTTCAGGAGCTACAGAATTCCTGGAAAAGTATAAAGACAAAACCAATGACGATCAGATCATCGGACACTTCGGACTTGGTTTTTACTCTGCTTTTATGGTAGCGGATGAGGTGCATATCGATACCCTTTCCTATAAAGAAGGAGCAACACCTGTACATTGGGAATGCGACGGAGGCACAGAATATGAGATAGGTGAAGGAAGCCGTACTGAGGTAGGTACGGAAATTACTCTGTTCTTAAATGAAGACAGCCTGGAGTTTGCCAATGAATACAGAATGAGAGAAGTAATCGAGAAATACTGCTCATTTATGCCGGTGGAAATCTATCTTTCCAAGGCCAATGCTCCTCAGGAATATGAGACTATTGAAGAGTCTGAACTGAGAGACGATGATGTAGTCGTAGAGCATATCCATGAGGATGCAAAAACTGAAGAAAAAGAAAACGACAAGGGCGAGAAAGAAACGGTAGAGGTCTCTCCTGCCAGAGATATGGTGAAGATTAATAAACGCCCGGTTTCTTTAAGCGATACCCATCCTCTTTGGATGAAACATCCAAATGAGTGTACAGAAGAGGAATACAAGGAGTTTTACCGGAAAGTCTTTATGGATTATAAGGAGCCATTATTCTGGATCCACCTGAACATGGATTATCCGTTTAACTTAAAGGGTATTCTGTATTTCCCGAAGATCAACATGGAATATGAATCCATTGAGGGAACCATTAAGCTGTATAATAATCAGGTATTTATTGCTGACAACATTAAAGAAGTGATTCCAGAATTTCTTATGCTGTTAAAGGGTGTTATCGACTGTCCGGATCTGCCTTTGAATGTATCCAGAAGCGCACTTCAGAATGACGGTTTTGTAAAGAAAATTTCCGATTATATCAGCAAGAAAGTGGCTGACAAGCTGACTGGAATGTGCAAGACAGACAGAGAAAACTATGAGAAATACTGGGATGACATCAGCCCCTTTATCAAATTTGGATGTATTAAGGACAGCAAGTTCTCTGAAAGGATGATGGACTATATTCTCTACAAAAACCTGGATGGAAAATATCTGACTCTGGAAGATTGTATTAAGGAAAATACTCCGGAAAAGACAGAGGAAGAGGCAAAAGAAGAGCAGGAACAGGTAACAGAGGAGAACAAAGAAGAAACAGCAAAAGAGGCTGCCGAGGAAGCTAAGAAAGAGCCTGAAAAGATCAATATTTACTATGTTACAGATGAAGTGCAGCAGAGCCAGTATATCAATATGTTCAAGGAACAGGGACTGGACGCAGTGATCCTGAAACATAATATCGATTCCCCGTTTATTTCCCATGTGGAACAGATAAAGGAAAATGTGAGATTCCTTCGTATTGATGCAGATGTGACAGATGCTGTAAAAGAAGACGATGGAAAAGACCTGGAAGAAGAAACAAAAGAATTGTCAGAGATTTTCAAAAAAGCATTGAATAAAGATAATCTGACTGTAAAGGTAGAGAGTCTGAAAAATGAAAATGTATCTTCTATGATGACGATTTCTGAAGAGAGCCGCCGTATGCAGGAAATGATGAAAATGTACAATATGTATGGCATGGATCCTTCCATGTTTGGCGGACAGGAGACATTGGTATTGAACGCCAATAACAAGTTGGTGCAGTATGTACTGGAACATAAAGAAGGGGAAAATATCCAGATGTTCTGCGAACAGCTTTATGATCTGGCTTTGATCAGTCACAGACAGCTGACACCGGAAGAAATGACTAAATTTGTTGCCAGAAGTAATGAGATCATGTTGAAGCTGGCTCAGTAAATTTTATATTTATTTATAAGTGCCTAGACTGTTGCAGGTCCGGGCAAAAAAGGAACTGCCCTGTGAAGTACCGGATGAGTACCTCCCAGGGCAGCTTTTCAGTTCCTGAAATCATCTAAAAAAGAATTACATATTTGATAATATATGCCTTGCCACATAGACTCCTGATGCGGAGGCATGGGACAGGGAATGGGTCACACCGCTGCCGTCTCCGATGATATAAAGTCCTTTATAGGGGCTTTCCAGATTTTCATCAATTTCCACTTCCATGTTATAGAATTTTACTTCCACGCCATAGAGCAGAGTATCATCGTTGGCTGTACCTGGAGCAATCTTATCCAGAGCCTGGATCATTTCAATAATACCGTCCAGGATCCGCTTAGGCAGGACCAGGCTCAGATCTCCGGGAGTAGCTTTAAGAGTAGGACGGACCAGACCTTCCTGAATACGGCTGACAGTGCTGCGGCGGCCTCTCATCAGATCTCCGAAACGCTGTACGATAACGCCTCCGCCCAGCATATTTGACAGGCGGGCGATGCTTTCTCCGTAACCGTTGCTGTCCCGGAAAGGCTCGGAAAAATGCTTAGAGACAAGAAGGGCAAAATTGGTATTCTCTGTTCTCATATTCACATCTTCATAGCTGTGTCCATTTGCGGTGATGATCCCGTTGGTGTTTTCGTTTACCACAATGCCGTAGGGATTCATGCAGAATGTGCGGACATTGTCCTCAAACTTTTCTGTTCTGTATACGATCTTGCTTTCATAAAGCTCATCAGTGAGATGAGAGAAAATCACGGCAGGAAGTTCTACCCGGACACCCAGGTCTACCCGATTGGAAAGGGTAGGAATGGAAAGCTTGCGGCAGACAGATTCCATCCATTTGCTTCCACTGCGGCCTACAGAGATAATACATTTTTTGCAGTCGTCAGATGTATCGCCGTATACTACCCGGAAGCCGTCAGAAAGAACATCTACAGTTGATACCGGAGTATTGAAATGAAAATCTACTTTATCTTTTAATTCTTTATATAGATTTTCCAGAACTACATAGTTCAGATCTGTGCCCAGATGACGTATGGAGGCGTCCAGCAGATGAAGCTTATTCTGAAGACAAAGCTTTTTAAAACGGGTTCCTGCTGTGGAATACAGTTTGGTGTTTTCTGCTCCATGTGTGGTATTGATATGATCCACATAGTTCATCAGATCCAGAGCGGTCTGTCTTCCAATATGTTCATAAAGAGTACCGCCGAAATTATTGGTAATGTTGTATTTACCGTCCGAAAAAGCGCCGGCGCCTCCAAATCCGCTCATAATAGCGCAGGTTTTACATTTGATGCAGGAGGTTACTTTTTTTCCGTCAATTGGACAGCGGCGTTTTTCCAGAGGATTGCCTCCTTCAAACACGGCAATTTTCAGGCCGGGATTTTCTTTTGTAAGTTCATAGGCAGAGTAGATGCCTCCTGGTCCGGCTCCTATAATGATAATATCGTACTGCATAATAAATTCCTCCGTTCATAATTCTGTAACGGCAGAAACGGCATTTTGCCCTTCTGTCAGACTCTCTGTTTTCTAGTATAGAAGGCTTTGGAAAAAAATGTCAAGGCGGAAATGGCAGGTATTTGACAAAGAAAGAAGATGGTAATATACTATAAGCGGATTCTCAAAGACGAAAGTTTTTGGGATTTTTCTGTATTATAAGCTCTTTTTACACAAATTTTACAGGAGGTAAGGAAAATGAAAGTAGAACGTGTGGAAAATATGTGCGGAGGCAAAGGCCATGTGATCATAAAACATATTCTTGGTGAAAAAGAATTGAATGGAAAATGTGGATTGTATGCGGAAGTCGTGATCGAACCAGGATGTTCACTGGGATATCATGAGCATCACGGAGAAAGTGAAACTTATTATATCCTTTCAGGAGAAGGGGAATATGATGACAATGGAACAAAACGTATGGTAAAGGCCGGTGATATCACTTATACGCCGGACGGCCGGGGACACGGTCTTATTAATACAGGTGATACAGATCTGGTCTTTATGGCATTGATCATTCTGGGATAACAGACATATAGTCAAATGGAGCTGTCGCATTAGTCATACTTCGGGATGATTTATACATTTCATGCGACAGCTTCGTGTTCTTTTCTGCGTGTTCAGCCTTTACGGATGGAACCATCCAGCCCTTTTTTAAATTGGATCATCATTTCTCTGGTCAGGCTCACATCGTAATCATCATATGGGATATCCTCTCTCTCAAACCATTCTGCCTCGGACAGTTCGTCTTCCTCCAGGACAATATGGTCGCTGCCATCCAGGTCACAGTAGAATCCCATAAGAAGACTGCTGGACAGAGACCAGGGCTGGCTTTTGTAATATTGGATGTTTTTGACTTTCAGGCCAACTTCTTCCATCACTTCCCTTTTTACTGTTTCTTCCAAAGTCTCCCCGATTTCAGCAAATCCTGCAATAAGCGCATATCGCCGGGCAGTTCCGCCGGCATACTTAGATAAGAGAAGTTTGTTTCCATTTCTTATACCTACGATTACAGCAGGAGAAATTTTAGGATATTCGGTATTTTTACACTGAGGACAATACATCATACGTTCTCTGGAGTCAGGAACCAGGGGATGTCCGCATTTTCCGCAGAATTTGCGGATAGAATACCAGTTATGGAGCTGATATCCTGTGATCAGGGCAAAACAGTTTACCTGAGGACTGAGGTTTCGGAAAATAATAATGTCTTCCATGGAAAAGCCAGGCAATGATTCCATACAACAATCTTTTGGAAGATAATAATTTCTTTCATCAATGGAAAATAGATAAGTATAAGATGTATAAATCTGGGGATAATATTTTTCAGCGTACTGAAAATCCGGGAAAGAAAAGGTATCCCCGGTGATTTTTACCAATACCTGCCGCCCCTGGAAGAAGAGAATATAATCATTGTCCCTTGGGGGTATAGGGTGATATTCATTGTGGTAGCGATGGCTGCCTAGATCCTGAATCATAAGATTACCTCCGAAAAATAAATATTATACAGATTCCCATAGAATCTGCTGCTGTTTAAAAAATTTAAGAACAAGTTCGTCCCAGGCGTGGTCGAGGGACTTGTCCAGAGAAAAGGTTTTCAGGGAAGTGCCTGTGGTACAGGTTAAATGGGTTCCGTCATATTGAAAATTTAAGAATAAGCCGAATATATCTTCTGCTGTATAGGATAGACCGCTTCCCTGGAGCAGTTTTTCTGTATTTTTTTTGGAAAGACGGAATATGATTTTAAAATGAAGAGGGGTTTTTTTCCCTTTTATAATAGAGAAGCAAAAGGGTTTTATATCTCTCCAAAGAGCATAAGTCCGGCCTTCTTTCTGAAGTTTCTGGTTTTCCTCTGTGTCAAAAAATTCTTCGTGAAGATTTCCTTCAATAGTATAGGTGACAAAAGTAGTGACAGAAGCTTCGCTGAGCCAAAAAGCGTCAAAGGCATGCCCGATCAAAAGCTTTGACATGAAATCTTTAATATCCTGAATTTTTACTGCGATCATAAATACAGGCCCCATTTCTGATAAGGTTAATGGAACATCCAAGAGAAGGATCTTCTTGGACAGAACCAATAACAGTATAAACGAAAAACAAAAAAAATCCTAGCATTTTCCGGGAAAAACCTTTTCAAATATAAGTAAGTATGTTATGATAAGACATGGTATTAAAAACTACATAAAGAGGTTGTGAAGAATGAGTTATAAAATTATTATAGACAGCTGCGGGGAGCTTTTGGAAAGATGGAAAACGGATGACCGTATTGAAAGAGCTCCTCTTACTTTAATTGTAGATGGAGAGGAGATTGTAGATGATGAGACTTTTGATCAGGCTTATTTTTTAAAAAAAGTAGCTGCCAGTCCCAATTGTCCAAAGTCTTCATGTCCTTCCCCTGAAAAGTATATGGAGGCTTTTGACTGTGAAGCAGATCATGTATATGCGGTGACCCTTTCCGCTAATCTCAGCGGTTCTTATAACAGTGCATTGCTGGGCAGGAACCTTCTTCTGGAAAATAAGCCTGAGAAAAAAATCCATGTGTTTGATTCCTGTTCCGCCTCTGTGGGAGAAACACTGATTGCCCTGAAGATCGAGGAATGTGAAAATGCAGGCATGGAGTTCGAAAAAGTGGTGGAGACTGTGGACAAATATATTGAATCTCAGCACACTTACTTTGTTCTTGAAAATCTAGAGACTTTGAGGAAGAACGGCAGACTCAGCAATCTGAAAGCTTTTGTTGCCAGCGCCCTGAAAATAAAGCCGGTGATGGGATCTACTCCTGAAGGGACCATCGCCCAGCTGGACCAGGCCAGGGGGATCAATAAGGCTCTGGTGAAGATGGTAGACTATGTGGCGAAAGGAGCAGCGGACAGTAAAAACAAAGTTCTGGGGATCACCCACTGCAACTGTCCGGCCAGAGCAGAGATCGTGAAAGAAGCCATACTGAAAAGAATTCCTGTAAAGGATGTAGTGCTTCTGGATACAGCTGGAGTCAGTACCATGTATGCAAATGACGGAGGAATCATTGTGGTAATCTGAGAGGATAAGAAGCTGTCCACTTGTTAAAGGCGAAAACCGCCGTTGACAAGTGGACAGCTTTTTTAATATTCAGGAGTTTGAAACGATTTTTCAGAAAAAAGCAGCTAAATATGTAAGACCAGATGTATGTGCCCTGGGCGGGCTGACTCCAAGCAAAAAAGTAGCCGCCATGGCGGAGGCAAATTATGTCAAGGTCGTTCCCCATAATCCCTTGGGCCCGGTATCTACTGCAGCCTGCCTCCAGCTGGATGCCGCTATCCCTAATTTTGCTATTCAGGAATTCCCATCTTTCTATCATCAGGGAAACGAGGCAGAGATGACAAAGGAGCCGCTTCGAGAAGAAGGAGGATATATCCTTATCCCGGACAGTCCTGGTATCGGTATAGAGTTGGCGGATGATATCAGTGAAAAATTTCCGCCTAAACAGAGAAGCATTTCTGCTCAGACCGCATTTGACGGATCTGTATATGATGTATAAAAGTGATTGAGAAAAAGAGCTGTGTCATTAATTATCGAGCGAATAGTTAAGATTAATGGTGCAGCTCTTTTTGCGTTTTTTATCAGCTTATTTATTAAAAAGAAAAACACAACCGTTGACAATATACAGGTTGAATGTTATATTGAGATTAAATCCATGTAAAATCTAAGTGACAGGAGGAAAACAAAAAAAGAAAGAGAAGAATGCTGATATAATGCGGCATAGATGGTTTTCCGGCTGTCATTTTTTGCTGGAAAAAAATAATCATCAACAAAAATGAAAGACAAAAGAGAGAAAGAGGAGCATATATGGATATTTCATTTTCCCATTTTTTCCAGGAAGTCATATCAAATCCTATACTGTTTATTACGGTGGCGTTGACCCTGGGAGTTATTTTTGTAAACGGATGGACGGATGCGCCAAATGCTATTGCTACTTGTGTCGCTACACGGAGCATGAATGTACGCCATGCCATCTGGATGAGCGCAGCTTTTAATTTTCTGGGAGTTCTGGTCATGACGCACATTAACAGTTCTGTAGCCGCCACTATCAGTAATATGGTGGATTTTGGCGGTGAAACGGACAAAGCCCTGGTAGCCCTGTGCGCCGCGCTGTTTTCTATCGTAGTATATAGCGTAGCGGCTTCTGTATTTGGTATCCCTACCAGTGAAAGCCACAGCCTGATCGCCGGTCTTTCCGGAGCGGCCATCGCGGTGCAGGGCGGTATCGGAGGCATTAATTTCAGTGAATGGGTGAAAGTTCTCTACGGCCTGGTATTAAGTCTGGCTCTGGGATTTCTCATCGGCTGGCTGATCTGCAAGGCTATTGCCCTGATCTGCGGAAAGATGGACCGGAGAAGAACCAATTCCTTTTTTCAGAAAGGGCAGATCTTCGGCGCGGCTTTTATGAGTTTCATGCATGGAGCTCAGGATGGACAGAAATTTATCGGAGTTTTGTTTTTGGGGGTTGCCTTCTGTAATGGACAGAACAGTGTGGAAGGGATGCTGATCCCGGTATGGCTGATGATTCTCTGCTCTGTTGTGATGGGTGTGGGCACCAGCGTAGGCGGCGAGAAGATCATCAAGTCTGTGGGAATGGATATGGTAAAACTGGAAAAATTCCAGGGATTTTCCGCAGACCTGGCCGGAGCCTTCTGTCTGCTTCTGGCCAGTGTATCCGGTATCCCTGTATCTACCACTCATACAAAGACCAGCGCCATAATGGGTGTGGGAGCGGTAAAACGTCTGTCGGCGATTAACTTCGGCGTGGTAAAGGATATGATGCTGACATGGATCTTTACTTTCCCCGGCTGCGGATTGATCAGTTTTATCATGGCAAAAATATTTATGATGCTTTTTTAGGAGGATAAACAATGGCAAGAAAACAGGATGCGTATTATTTTGACAATTTTATAGCATGTGCGGAAGAATCCTGCCATGCAGCCAGTCTGCTGCGCAAGGTGCTGGGAGATTTCAGACCTCAGGAGCTGGAAAAATATCTGGGAGAGATCCACGAGATCGAAAATCGGGCAGATGGAAAGAAACATGAAATGCTGGACCGGCTGGCAAAGGAATTTATTCCCCCTATCGAACGGGAGGATATTGTAGAATTAAGCCAGCATATTGATACAGTAACGGATAAAGTAGAGGATGTACTGCTTAGGATTTATATGGGAAATGTACAGGAGATCGAGCCGGACGCTCTGGAGATGACAGATGTGGTGATCCAGTGCTGTGAGAAGGTTCGTGAGCTTTTGACAGCTTTTGCAGATTTCCGCCGTTCCAAAAACCTGAAAGATCTGATCATTCAGATCAACGCTCTGGAGGAAACTTCAGACAAGCTGTTTATGAAGAGTATGAGAAAGCTTCATACAGAGTGTACCGATCCTCTTCACATCATTGTCTGGAGAGAGATCTACATCTATCTGGAGAGATGCGCAGATGCCTGTGAGCATGTGGCTGACACGGTAGAAAGTGTTGTTATGAAAAATTCATAAGAAATATCAGAGGCTGTCACATTGATCAAAATGGAGAATATTTATATATTTTATTGCTCGGCAAATCCGCATAAAATGTATAAATATTCCTGATATATGACTAATGGGACAGCCTCTTTTATGGGAAAAAGTAATTATCCAGCCATTCTGACCGTTTGGCCCTTGTACACTGAGGGGAACCCTGCTTTTTAGCAGGAAAAATCTTTTGCTAACTGGGAATTGACAAAGGCTGGAAAATCATTTATAGTTAAGAGGCTATGGGATACAAAGTTCGACAGAGGTTCCATGCAAATATTTTCGACCACCTTTTTAGGTTAAGGCCATACGGACAGCCGGGTCAACTGCCGCCAGCAGCAAGGGCTGCATTATTGATTGAGTTAGAAGCTCAAATTTTATAAGTTGGTAACTTTACAACCAGTGCATGAGAAAGGTGCACATCAACTTGTGAAACGGTCAATAAGAGTAGTAAAAGTGAGATATTTGCTATATAGACTCTGAACTTTTGGGTTCCATATTTTTTGCCATAAGCTTCCGGAAGGGAAACTATCAGAAGAATGAAAAGAATGTGGAAAGATCACGCAAGTAATGTGCTGAAATGCAGATTGCCTGCGTTTTTTATTGCAGGAAAATAAAATGGGATTATCCCTGTATTGATTCTATTTAGTTAAAAGGAGTTCCTGATATGGGCGAAAAATTAAGGTTATACGGATTTAATAATTTAACGAAGGCGCTGAGCTTTAATATTTATGACGTCTGTTATGCCAAGACGGCCAGAGAGCAGAAAGACTATATTGCCTATATTGACGAGCAGTATAATTCTGACCGGCTCAGGACCATACTGACCACACTTACAGATATGATAGGCGCACAGGTGCTGAACATCGCCCAGCAGGATTATGAACCCCAGGGGGCTTCGGTCACCCTGCTGATCGGGGAGGGATCCATGATCCCGGCGGGAAGCACCCAGGTAGCTCATCTGGATAAGAGCCATGTGACGGTCCATACTTATCCGGAATATCATCCGGAGACCTGTCTGGCTACTTTCCGCGTAGATATCGACGTGGCTACCTGCGGAGAGATCACCCCCCTTTCCACCCTGGACTATCTTATCGGCTCTTTCGATTCCGATATCATTACTATGGATTACCGGGTCCGTGGATTTACCAGGAGCGTAAACGGGGAAAAATTGTTTATGGACCACAAGGTCACTTCTATCCAGGATTATATTGACAGCCGTACTCTGGAAAGATATGACGCAGTGGATATTAATGTATATGAGGCGAATATTTTCCATACGAAGATGATGGTGAAAGAGATTGATCTTCAGAACTATCTTTTTAATACGGATATTTATGAGCTTCCGCCTAAGAAGCGGCTGGATATCATGAACAGCCTGCGCAGAGAAATGATCGAAATCTTCAGCGGGCGGAATATTTACTAGAAAACTTTAGATGATAAAAATATATAAGCGAGAGCAGATTGTATGAGCAGGAGGTGGGCATATGGGAGAGATATCCCAGGAAAACGCCCCGATTTACGAGGCATTGGAAAGACTGAGAAAAATGAGGGTGGTACCTTTTGACGTGCCGGGACATAAGCGAGGAAGAGGAAATCCGGAGCTTGCCAGGCTTTTAGGGGAAAAGTGCATGAGCATGGATGTAAATTCTATGAAACCCCTGGATAATCTCTGCCATCCTGTGTCGGTGATCCGGCAGGCAGAAGAACTGGCGGCAGAGGCTTTTGGGGCGGCCTATGCTTTTCTGATGGTAGGAGGGACTACTTCCGCGGTCCAGGCTATGGTCCTTTCTGTGGCTAAGCGGGGGGAGAAGATCATCCTCCCCAGAAATGTCCACAGGAGCGTGATCGGAGCTATGGTCCTGTGCGGCGCTGTTCCGGTATATGTGAATCCCCAGTGCAACGACCGGCTGGGAATTCCTCTGGGAATGACTGTGGAAGATGTGAAAAAGGCCATTGAGGAAAATCCTGACGCCAAGGCGGTCTTGGTAAATAATCCTACTTATTACGGGATCTGTTCTGATATCAGGAGTATTGTGAAGCTGGCTCATGACCATGGTATGTACTGTCTGGCGGATGAGGCTCATGGAACCCATTTTTATTTTTCTGATCAGCTTCCGGTATCTGCCATGGAAGCGGGAGCCGATATGGCTGCAGTGTCCATGCATAAGTCAGGAGGAAGCCTTACCCAGAGTTCTCTGCTCCTTATAGGTCCTAATATGTCTGAGGGATATGTCCGGCAGATCATTAATCTGACCCAGACCACCAGCGGTTCCTACCTTCTCCTTTCCAGCCTGGATATTTCCAGGAGGAACCTGGCTCTGCGTGGAAAAGAGACCTTTGAGAAGGTGAGAAGCTACGCAAAATACGCCAGAGGGGAGATCAATGATATTGGAGGGTATTATGCCTTCTGCAGAGAACTGATCAACGGAGACAGTGTCTATGACTTTGATGTGACCAAGCTGGCGGTCCATACTCTGGACGTAGGGCTGGCAGGGATCGAGGTTTACGATCTTCTCCGGGATGAGTACGATATCCAGATAGAATTCGGAGATTTTGGAAATTTCCTGGCTTATCTTTCTATCGGAGACAGGAAGCAGGATATCGAGCGGCTGGTGTCCGCCCTTGCGGAAATCGCCAGAAGATTCGGAAAAGAAAAGGTGGACCTTATGCCCCAGGAGTATGTGGATCCTCAGGTGGCAGTGTCTCCTCAGGATGCTTTTTATGCAGACAAAGAGACTGTGGAGCTGAAGGACGCGCCGGGACGGATCTCAGGGGAGTTTGTCATGTGTTATCCTCCGGGAATCCCTATTCTGGCTCCGGGAGAGCGGGTGACACAGGAGATCCGGGAACATATTGAGTACGCCAGGGAAAAAGGCTGTACCCTGACCGGGGCAGAGGATCTGGAGATCCGCCATCTTAATGTGCTGAAAGGAGTATAGACATGGATTTTTGGTTTTCTGAAAAACAGACGAAAAATGTTAAGCTTTCTATCCGGGTAGACCGGCAGCTTTACAGCGGCCACAGTGATTTCCAGAGGATCGATGTGTTTGAATCCCCGGAATTCGGCCGGTTCCTGACTCTGGACGGTTATATGATGCTGACGGAAAAGGACGAGTTTATCTACCATGAGATGATCACCCACATCCCTATGGCGGTACACCCTCATGTGAGAAAGGTCCTGGTCATCGGAGCCGGAGACGGAGGCGTTGTCCGGGAACTGGTACAGTATCCGGAGATCGAGAAGATCGATCTGGTGGAGATCGACGAGATGGTAGTAGAGGTATGTAAGAAATATCTGCCTCAGACCGCCTGCCGCCTGGAGGACGAGAGAGTGGAGATCCACTATGAGGACGGACTGAAGTTTATCCGCAGATGTAAGGATGAATACGATCTGATCATTGTAGATTCTACAGATCCTTTCGGCCCGGGAGAAGGCCTGTTTACCAGGGAATTTTACGGGAACTGCTACAAGGCTCTGAAAGAGGACGGGATCATGGTAAACCAGCATGAGAGTCCTTTTTATGAGGAGGACGCTCTGGCCTGCCAGCGGGCCCACAGGAATATTACCGAGTCTTTCCCTATCAGCCGGGTGTACCAGGCCCATATCCCCACTTATCCTTCGGGACACTGGCTTTTCGGCTTTGCCTCCAAGAAATACCATCCCCTCCGGGATCTGAGGGAAAAGGGGTGGAACGACAGGGGGCTTGTTACCAGGTATTATACCACCACACTGCACAAGGGAGCTTTTTACCTCCCAGCATATGTAGAGGAGCTTTTAAAAGATGTTGAGAACAAACGTTGAGACTTATCTGGAATGTGACAGAGACTATGAGGAAGCGGATATCGTGCTTTTCGGAGCGCCTTTTGATTCCAGCACATCATTCAGGCCGGGGACCAGGTTCGGCAGCAGCGCCATCCGCCATGAATCCTTTGGACTTGAAAGCTACAGCCCTTATCAGGACCGGGATCTGAGAGATTACCGGATCATGGATGCCGGGGATCTGGAACTGAGCTTTGGAAATACAAAGCTGGCTCTGGCAGATATCGAAGAACGGGCACAGACTATACTGGATGATGGGAAGATCCCTTTTATGCTGGGAGGAGAACATCTGGTGACTCTGGGAGCTTTCCGGGCAGCAGTAAAAAAATTTCCGGATATCCATATTATCCATTTCGACGCCCACGCAGACCTGCGCCAGGATTATCTGGGAGCAGAACTGTCTCATGCCTGTGTGCTGAGAAGATGCTGGGAACTTGCAGGCGACGGCAGGATCCACCAGTTTGGGATCCGTTCCGGAGACAGGGAGGAGTTTTACTGGGGGAAGGATCATGTGGAAACCAGAAAATTTGATTTTGCCGGTCTGGAAGAGACTTTGGATAAGCTGAAAAATGTTCCTGTTTATTTTACCCTGGATCTGGACGTGCTGGATCCATCGGTATTTCCGGGAACAGGTACTCCGGAGCCGGGAGGAGCGACCTTTGAGGAACTGCGCAAAGCAGCCACTCTGGTCTGCCGGAGGGGAAATGTAGTGGCTTGTGATGTGAATGAACTCAGCCCTCACTATGATCAGAGCGGGGCTTCCACTGCTGTGGCCTGCAAGATCGTCCGGGAGATGCTCCTGGCACTGGGATGATAGAAGCAAAGATACCAATAAGTGAAAACAGGAAAAAGATAAACAGCTATATATAAATGTAACAGCCGAAAGTTGACGGCTAAAAAAGAAATCGGAGGAAAAAATTATGGGAAAAGCATTGATCATCGGATGCGGCGGCGTAGCTTCTGTAGCTATTCACAAATGCTGCCAGAACAGCGAAGTATTTGAGGAGATCTGCATTGCCAGCAGGACAGTGTCCAAGTGCGACGCTCTGAAAGAAAAACTTCAGGGGACCACTAAGACAAAGATCACCACTGCCCAGGTAAATGCGGACAATGTGGAGGAACTCATCGGACTGATCAATAAAGAAAAACCAGATGTGGTATTGAACCTGGCCCTGCCTTATCAGGATCTGACCATTATGGACGCCTGTCTGGCTACCAAGACTCACTATGTGGATACCGCCAATTATGAGCCGGAAGACACGGCAAAATTTGAATACAGCTGGCAGTGGGCTTACAGAGAACGGTTTGAAAAAGCAGGGATCACCGCCCTTTTAGGCAGCGGCTTTGACCCGGGAGTCACAGGGGTCTTTTCTGCCTATGCGCTGAAACATGAATTTGATGAGATCAACTATATTGATATCCTGGACTGCAACGGCGGAGATCACGGCTATCCCTTTGCCACCAATTTTAATCCGGAGATCAATATCCGGGAGGTTTCCGCCAACGGTTCTTACTGGGAAGACGGCCACTGGGTGGAGACAAAGCCTATGGAGATCAAGAGAGTTTATAACTTTGAAGAGGTAGGAGAGAAGGACATGTATCTTCTCCATCATGAGGAGATCGAAAGCCTGGCTCTGAACATTCCGGGGATCAAGAGGATCCGTTTCTTTATGACCTTCGGGGAGAGCTATCTTACCCACTTAAAGTGTCTGGAGGACGTGGGAATGACTTCCATTGAGCCGATTATGTTTGAAGGAAAAGAGATCGTGCCTCTGCAGTTTCTGAAAGCTGTCCTTCCTGACCCGGCTTCTCTTGGCCCAAGAACCAAGGGAAAGACAAATATCGGCTGTATTTTCCAGGGGAAGAAAGACGGAAAGGACAAGAAGTATTATCTGTATAACATCTGCGATCATGAGAAATGCTATGCAGAGGTAGGCTCCCAGGCGGTTGCCTATACCACAGGAGTTCCGGCTATGATCGGCGCTATGATGATCATGACCGGAAAGTGGAATAAACCGGGAGTTCATAACATTGAAGAATTTGATCCGGATCCATTTATGGATGCCCTGAATAAATGGGGACTTCCATGGAGAGAAAATTACGATCCGGTTCTGGTGGATTAATGAGCGGGAAAACACAGGCAGGCTTTTCTACCCCCTATTTTCTGGTGGAGGAGAAAAGCCTGCTCCACAATCTGGAAATTTTAAAAAGAGTACAGGAAGAGGCCGGATGTAAGATCCTTCTGGCTCAGAAGGCTTTTTCCATGTTTTATGCCTATCCCCTTATCCGGAAATACCTGGCGGGAACTACCGCCAGCGGTTTATATGAAGCCAGGCTGGGGCATGAATGTTTCGGAGGAGAGACCCATGTATTTTCTCCTGCCTACCGGGAAGAGGAGTTTGAGGAAATCTTACAGTATGCAGATGACCTGGTATTCAATTCTCCCAGACAGGTGCGCCTTTATGGAGAACGGGCAAAAAAAGAGGGAAAATCCATAGGCCTGCGGATCAATCCCCAGTGCTCCACCCAGGAAGGCCATGCCATCTACGATCCCTGCGCGCCGGGCTCCAGATTGGGAACCACTCTGGAGAACTTTGATGAAACTCTCCTGCCTCTTCTGGACGGTCTTCATTTTCATACTCTCTGTGAACAGGGAGCGGAAGATCTGGAGATCACCCTCCGGGCCTTTGAGGAAAAGTTTGGAAAATATCTGTATCAGATGAAGTGGCTGAACCTGGGAGGGGGACACCACATTACAAAAGAGGGGTATGATGTAGAGAAGCTTATCGCCATGGTAAGGCGGCTGAAGGAGACCTATGATCTGGAAGTTTACCTGGAGCCGGGAGAGGCTGTGGTCTTAAACGCAGGGCTGCTGGTTTCTTCTGTGCTGGAAGTAGTCCATAATGATATGGATATTGCCATACTGGATACTTCCGCAGCCTGCCACATGCCTGATGTGCTGGAAATGCCTTACCGTCCTCCGGTGAGAAACAGTAAAGAGCCGGGAGAGAAGGCTTATACTTTCCGCCTTGCAGGACCTACCTGTCTGGCTGGAGATGTGATCGGGGATTATTCCTTTGATGAGCCTTTAAAGCCGGGAGATCAGATCATTCTGGAGGATATGGCCCTTTATACTATGGTGAAGACTAATACTTTCAATGGAATGCCTCTTCCGGATATTGTCTGGGAGAAGGCAGACGGGGAGAAAGTGCTGGTAAAGAAGTTCGGGTATGAGGACTTTAAGAGGAGGCTGTCCTGAGGGACGGAATATTTTTAAAATATAGGTAAAACCTATAAGATATATAAGAATATATTGCTTTTTTTTATGAATGGTATCTGGTATATTCTTTACAGAAAATCAGAAAAGGAGAATAACCAGAATGAAACAGTTAAAGAAACAGGCCTATGGAATCGGCTTTTGCCTGCTTATCGCAGTACCTGCCTGGCTTTTGGGAAAATGGCTTCCGGTAGTTGGAGGACCGGTCTTTGCGATTCTTATCGGTATGTGTCTGGCTCTTATTTTAAAAGAGCAGCCTGCCCTGGAGCCGGGGGTAAAATATACTTCTAAGAAGATCCTTCAGTACGCCGTGATCCTTCTGGGATTCGGCATGAACCTGACAGATATACTGGAGAAAGGAAAGCAGTCTCTTCCTATTATCCTTACGACTATTACTACAGCCCTGGTGATCGCTTTTGTGATGTATAAGGTGCTGAAAATGGACAGCAAGATCTCTACTCTGGTAGGAGTGGGATCCTGTATCTGCGGAGGATCTGCCATTGCCGCTACGGCTCCGGTGATCGACGCAGATGATGAGGAGATTGCCCAGGCGATTTCCGTGATCTTTCTCTTTAACGTGATCGCAGCTCTGATCTTCCCTTCTCTGGGAGGAATCCTGGGACTGAGCAATGAAGGTTTTGGCCTTTTTGCGGGAACGGCTGTAAATGATACCTCTTCCGTAACTGCGGCGGCTGCAGCCTGGGACGGCATACATGGAAGCAATACCCTGGATGCGGCAACGATCGTAAAACTGACCAGGACTCTGGCGATCATCCCAATTACTCTGGTCCTGGCTCTCTGGCAGGTCCGGAAAGCTAAGAAAGCAGGACAGGAATCCGAAGGAACCTTTCAGATAAAAAAGATCTTCCCCTTTTTTATCCTGTTCTTCATCCTGGCCTCTGTGATCACCACCGTGTTTTCTCTTCCAGGTTCTGTAACGGCGCCTATTAAAGAACTGAGCAAGTTTTTTATTATCATGGCCATGGCGGCTATCGGATTTAACACCAATCTTGTGAAACTGGTAAAAACCGGAGGAAAACCGATCTTCATGGGATTCTGCTGCTGGGTGGGAATATCCGCGGTAAGCCTTCTTATGCAGAAAGCTCTGGGGATCCTGTGATTTATATTTGGGTGAAGTTTCTCCAGTTAACCTGAAGTTTCTCCACTGTTTTTTCCGAATATGTTTTTGTATAGTATAGTTACATTTAAAAACAGAAAGGAGAAAAATGGTGAAGAAAAAAGGAGTTTTGACAAAAGCAGGGGCCGCCGGTATGGCGGCGGCCATGGCTTTGGGACTTTGCGCCTGCCAGGGAGGAAACGGGGCTTCCCAGGGCAGCGGGGAAAAGGAGAAAAGCAGTTATCGGGTAACGGAAGAAAATGAAAACCAGGAGCTGGTCATGGATAATCAGCCGGAGTCTTCCTACTGGTTCCCGGAGGAATTACTGGAGTGGGAACCTTCTGAGGATGAAGATCTGGAGTACAATATCAGTCATGTACCGCTGGCTTCCCGGGTGGATAAGGAAATCCTGACTCCGGTGAACGAAACACAGAATAAAGATACAAAGGTCATGGCGATCTCCATTATGAATTCCAGCACCAGCGGAAATGCCCCTCATGGATTGAATTCTGCAGACTGTAATATTTTCACCTACTGGCAGTATGTAGATGAGCTGGTATACTGGGGCGGTTCTTCAGGAGAAGGGCTTATCGTTCCCCCAAGTCCTGATGTGACGGATCTGGGCCATAAAAACGGAGTGCCGGTGATCGGTACCGTGTTTTTCCCTCAGGATGTAGCAGGGGGAAAGATGGAATGGCTGGATACTTTTCTACAGCAGAAAGAAGACGGAAGCTTTCCTGTAGCGGACAAACTTATAGAGGTAGCGCAGACCTATGGATTTGACGGCTGGTTTATCAATCAGGAAACAGAAGGCGCGGAAGAAAGGCCTTTAAATGAACAGGACGCAGTGAAAATGCAGGCCTTCATCCAATATCTGAAAAAACAGGCTCCTCAGATGAGAGTGGTATACTATGATTCTATGACTTCGGAAGGAAAGATGGACTGGCAGAACGCCCTTACAGATAAAAATACCATGTTCCTTCAGGATCAGGAGGGAAATCCTGTAGCAGATGAAATGTTTCTGAATTTCTGGTGGACGGAAGAAGAACTGGCTTCCCAGGATCTTCTGGCGGCTTCAGAAAAGAAAGCCCGGGAACTGGGAATAGATCCCTATGATCTATATGCGGGAGTAGATATCCAGGCTGACGGATATACTACCCCTATACGCTGGGATCTTTTTGAATCAGGAAAGGATTCTACCCATACTTCTCTTGGGATCTACTGTCCAAACTGGGCCTATACTTCTGCTACAGGATTGGATGAATTCCATCAGAATGAAAATGCCCTGTGGGTAAATAACAAGCAGGATCCTTCTGCCGAGATCAGTTATTCATCCCCGGAACAGTGGAGAGGTGTTTCCACTTATGCTATTGAAAAAACGGCGATTTCTTCTCTTCCTTTTGTGACAAATTTTAACACAGGAAGCGGATACAGCTTTTTCCGTCGGGGAGAGCAGATATCTAAGATGGACTGGAATAACAGAAGCGTAGGAGATATTCTTCCAACCTATCGTTGGATCATTGACAATGAAGGAGAAAATTCTCTGAAGGCAGACTTTGATGTAAGTACTGCCTGGTATGGGGGAACTTCTCTGAAACTCCATGGAAATATGGACAAGGACAGTATTTCCTCTGTGACATTGTACAGCGCAGATCTGCCTGTAGAAAAGGATACGGTTTTCACCACTACAGCCAAAGCCTCTGGAGAATCTCAGCTGGATGCAGTCCTTACTTTCGACGACGGCAGCGAGGAAGTGCTGGAAGGAGATAAGAAGGTAACCGAAGACTGGACCTGTGTTTCCTATGATCTTTCTCAGTTTGCCGGTAAAAAAATCCGCAGCATCGGCTATGAGATCAGTACTGGGGAAGCAGACAGCGCCTATGAGTTGAATCTCGGAAATATTTCCATTACAGCTCCGGAGAATTCCAAAGAAAAGCTGAGTGTATCAAAAGTATCGGTAGATGACGTTATGTTTGATGAGGATGGAATGTATGCAGGAGTCCGTCTTTCCTGGGATAGTGACCAGGAAGCGCCTTATTATGAGATTTACCATGTGAATGAAGACGGAAGCCGTTCTTTCCTGGGAGTATCCAATACAAACTGCTTCTATGTGAATGTTCTGCCCCGTATGGATGACACGAATAAATCAGAATTTTTGGTATTGCCGGTAAGCCAGGATCTGGAACAGGGAACCGGAGCCTCTGCAGAAATGGAGTGGCCGGATAACAGTCTTCCAAAAGCCGGTCTTACAGCCTCTCAGACATTGGTAGGAACAGGAAGTACAGTAACCTTTACCAGCGCCTGCTCTGAAAACACAGAAGAAGTCACCTGGAAGATCCCGGGTTCTGATAAGGAAACGGCCCAGGGAGATTCTGTAGATGCAGTTTTTGATAAGGAAGGTACCTATGAGGTATCTGTCACCGCAAAAAATGAGTCTGGAGAAGATACCAAAACCCTTTCCGTAGTTGTGACTTCTCAGCTGAAAAAAGACAGCGAACTGACTCTTCTGTCCCAGGGCAAACCAACGGAAGCTACGGCTTATACCAATGAGAACGAAAAGCCGGATTTTGCAGTAGATGGAGATGTGACTAAAAAGTGGTGCGCAACAGGTACACCTCCTCATGAGATCACCATTGATCTCGGCGGGGAAATGACCATCAGCCAGGTAGCTCTTGCACATGCAGAAGCAGGAGGCGAGGGCGCTGATATGAATACCCAGGGATATGAGATTTCCGTAAGCACAGACGGAACAGATTATACACCAGTGGTTACTGTGACCAAAAATACAGCAGGAAATACACTGGATACCTTTACGCCAGTGAATGGACGTTATGTAAAACTTTCCGTAACAAAGCCTACCCAGGGCTCTGATACTGCCGCAAGGATTTATGAGATCCAGGTATATGGATCTGAAAAAACTCTGCAGTAAATAAGCAGGGGATATGGCAGAACGCCGGTTTTCGGTGCTGTCATATCCCCTTAAATTTTTTTCTGGAAATATAATTTTAACAGACTACACTAGGATAAACTCTTTTTGGCAGAGCTTATTTTTTTCAGATATAGGAGCAGCAGCTTCCATGCACCCCAGCCCAGGAAAAAAAGAAGAATCCCAAAGAATGCAGAACAGAAAAATTCTGCTACAGGGTTTAAGTCTATAATGCCATAAAAAACGATTTGTATATTCTGGATAAACGGAATCCGTAGATTTAATAGATAGTCAAACATTTTTACGGCGCCTAGGACAGGCGCGGCTATTCCGCATAATAGGAAGGCGGGGGCAATAACTGCCAAAACAGGAATGACGATCATGCCGGAAAATCCTGCAGCCGTATAGAAGGCGCATAAGATTAAAACCCTTTTCAGACTGAATCTTTTTTCTTTTACCAGCAAATCTTTCAGATAAGCTTTTGCCAGATCTTTTGGACTCCCTAAACGGTCCAGGATCTGTTTGGAAGACATCTGTTCACTTTCCATTTCCAGCATTGTGCTTTTAATTTCTTTTACGATATCAGCTCTTTCAGAAAACGGGAGGGGTTTCAGGTGACGGTCTACTGCAGTCAGATATTTTTCCAGGGATTGGTTCATAAGGATTCTCCTTTCAAGGCTGAGATAATATTTGATAAATTGTTCCATTCTTTTGATAAGATGTTCAAGTACTGCTGACCCTCCTCAGTCAGGGCGTAATACTTTCTTGGAGGGAGACCTTCTGCAGAATCTCTCCAGAATGAATAAAGATACCCTTCTTTTTCAAGCCTTCTGAGCAAAGGATAGATGGTGCTTTCTGTAGAGGAAATAAAAGGATAAGCATTTAGTTCCTGAAGGATCTCATAGCCGTAACGGGGAGTTTGTCTCAGCAAGAGAAGAACACAGTATTCCAGGGTTCCCCGCAATATCTGAGATTTCCATTTTTCAATATTCATAATACCCTCCTTAACAAGGTATATCGTACTACATAGTATAGGCAAAGTCAATTCATTATTGCAAAGTGTTTAAGGAACATGATAAAATACAGGCAAAGCATTATATTTCTTAAGTTCTTATCTATGGGAATTTTGTCCTGTCAATTTTTCTGAAAACATGTCTGAGAAATCTCAATGCTTTAAAAATCCCAGTAAACCAGCAGAGAGGTTTCTCGCGATAGAAGAGAGACCTTCTGCCCATGTAATCTATCATAAGGAGGTTTGTCTATGACGCAAGACAGAAAAGTAACTGCAAACCGCACCCATAAATCCTCCCCCCGCAGTTTGTGATCTTCTACAATGGAGAGCAGGAAGTGCCGGAACGGGAGATCATGCAGCTTTCCAGTCTTTATACGGTGAAAGAAGAGTGGCCAAAACTGGAACTGGAAGCAGCCATGCTCAATATCCGTCCGGGGCATAATCAGAGGCTCATGGAAGCTAGTACAGCGTTTCGTAAATAACTACACCAAATCGCTTGACTACTTTCCCGATTGCACAGGTCAAAAATACTCAGCGTAGCCCGCTACGCCTGCGTTTTTTGACCTGCACACTCGAAAAAGCATTCTGCGCACTTGGTCCAGTTATTTAGCGAACGCTGTACTAGCAAAACTCTGCGGGAGTATGCAGAGTTTGTGGAGCGGGTCAGAAAGTATGCAAAAACTATGGTCTTAGAGGAGGCTGTAGAGAGCAGTGACAGAATGTATCGCCGAAGGAATCCTCAGAGAGTTTCTGGAGAAAAACAGAGCGGAGGTGATCAAAGTGTGTCTGTATGAATACAATCAGGAAGAGCATATGAAGTTTGTGAGAGAAGAGGGAATAGAACAAGGAAATAACTAAATGAGAGCCAGGAATAAAGTCTGACAGGTTATAGAAAGGCAGATCCGGTATGCAGAATCGTATGGTATATCGGATCTGCTTTTGCTATGCAGGTCAGAACTCCTCTGGGAATTTCCATTCCGGCCTGTCAACCCCCTGTCCATACAAACCAGCCTGGACTTTTATAGTACATTGCCCGGGCCTTTATTCTGTGGTAAGATAGGAAAGACGATTTTTAACCTGGCACAAGGAGGCAGAGATGAAGGAAAAGATTTTAGTGGTGGATGACGAGAAGGAAATTACAGATCTGGTGGCTCTGTATCTGGAAAATGAAGGATTTCAGGTTTATAAATTCTATGATTCCCGGGAAGCCCTAGAATGTGCCCGGAGGGAGGAAATGGATCTGGCGGTCCTGGATATCATGATGCCGGAGGTAGATGGCTTGGAACTGTGCAGGATTATCCGGCAGAAGTACACCTATCCCATTATCATGCTTACAGCCAAGGGAACGGAAATTGACAAGATCAACGGCCTGACTCTGGGAGCTGATGATTATGTGACAAAACCCTTTCTTCCCCTGGAACTGGTGGCCCGGGTGAAAGCACAGCTTAGAAGATACAAGCAGTATGACGGAAGCCGGGAGAAACAGGAAGAAGTGTTTTTCCATAAAGGGCTGGTCCTGAATCTTAAGACCCATGAGTGTACTCTGAATGAAAGGCCTTTGGCCCTTACCCCCACAGAATTTACGATTTTAGCAGTGCTCTGCAAGAAAAAGGGAAGTGTGGTCAGCGCGGAGAAACTTTTTCATGAAGTATGGAAAGACGAATACTACCAGAAAAGTAATAATACTATTTCTGTTCATATCCGCCGCTTAAGGGAGAAAATGGGAGATTCCTTTGAAAAGCCCAAGTACATTAAGACAGTCTGGGGGTGCGGATATAAAATTGAAGGATAGAACAAAAGGAATCTTAAAACTTCTGCTGATCCTTCTCATAACAGCTGGAGTATGCTGCCTGGTGTATTTTCTGGTGGACTATATTCTGAACGGGAGCTTTGTAGACTGGTTTGAAAGCCGGTTTCTTTATATACAGTCTGCATACAGCGTGGAATATGGGGGAGAATATGTACAGACAGTGATCAACTGGTATAGATTGAAAGCTTTTCTTATCATATTCTTTGCTGTTGCGGTATTTGTTCTTGTACTGGCAGTAACTGCTATTCTTTATTTTTACGGCAAAAGGAAGACCAGGGAAAATGTGGAAGAGCTGGAGAAAAAGATCCAGCGATATATGGCGAAGGATCTGGATATGGAAGAGGTGTTTCCGGCACCCTACACAGAAGTAGGAGCCCGTATGCTGCAGATCAAGACCGGTATGATCCGGAAGGAGGAGTCTCTGAAGCAGGAGGCTCAGAGGAAAAATGATCTGATCACGTACCTTGCCCATGATCTGAAAACCCCGCTGACTTCTGTCCTGGGGTATCTGTCCCTTCTTGACGAGGCCCCGGATATGCCGGAGGCCCAGAAGGAAAAGTATACCCACATTGCCCTGGAAAAGGCACAGAGGCTGGAGGGGCTGATCGAGGAATTTTTTGAGATCACCCAGTATAATCTCCAAAATATTTTCCTGGAAAAAGAGGAACTGGATCTGTCCTATATGCTTATGCAGATGACAGAGGAATTTTATCCCGTACTGGCAGCTCATGGAAATGAGGTAAAACTGGAAGCAGAGGAAGATCTCCATTTGTACGCCGATCCGGACAGGCTGGCCAGAGTCTTCAACAATATCCTGAAAAACGCAGTGGCTTACAGCTATCCAAATACGCCCATTACTATACGGGCTTCCCGGAATAAGGATAAGATTCTTCTTTCCTTTGAAAATCATGGGAAGAATATACCTAAAGAAAAACTGGACAGTATCTTTGAAAAGTTTTTCCGTCTGGACAGTTCCAGAAGGTCCAATACCGGGGGAGCTGGACTGGGCCTTGCCATTGCAAAGGAGATCGTAGAGCTTCATGGAGGAAGTATATCTGCCAGGAGCCAGGATGAGAAAGTGACCTTTATGGTGGAACTGCCGGTAAAATAGTGGCCTTTTCTTATCTTCATTTTTTCTTAGGAATTTAGCAAGGAAATATTAAAACATTCCCGTTCTTTATCTGTTATTTTTAAATCATTCGGAATCTTACTTAAGGTATATATGGTTCTGAATGGAAAATACGGATAAAGGACGGGATTTTTATGGGCAGAAGAAAAAGAAGAAAGCACCTGTTAGGAAAGCTTGTTTTTTTGATCGGAGGGGCATATGCGCTTATTCTTGCAGCAACGGTGATACATAGCATAGGAGGACCGGAAGGTCTGATAGAAAGTGTGGAAGAAAATATGGATCCAGACCAGGATCTGGTGGATCTGTCTTCTCTGTACAGTGAAAGCGCAGTGCTTCTGGATCTGGATACTGGAGAGATCGCGGCTCAGAAGAAAAGCCAGGAGAGGATTTATCCGGCTTCTTTAACCAAAATGATGACCGTGCTTCTGGTATTGGAAAATGGGGAAGATTTAAATAAACAGGTAAGGCTGTCAGAAGACATCTTTCCGGAACTTTATGAGGAGGGCGCTTCTATGGCAGGATTTCTTCCCGGAGAGCATGCTACTGTAAGAGACCTGCTTTACGGGGCTATGCTTCCCTCAGGGGGAGAATGCTGCAAAGCACTGGCAGAGGAAGTGGCCGGATCGGAAGAAAAATTTGCGGATCTCATGAATAAGAAGGCAGAAGAGCTGGGCATGAAGCATACGCACTTTGTAAATTCTACAGGCCTGCAGGATAAAAAGCATTACACCACTGCAAAAGATCTGGCCAGGCTTTTGGAGCATGCCTGGGAAAACGGGGATTTCCAGGCAATCTTTACCAAAAGATCTTACACTGTGCCTCCTACAGACGGCCATCCGGAGGGCTTTACCTTCTATAGTCTGATGTTTCAGGAAATGGAACAGTCCGGTATTACCAGTGATCATATTTTAGGGGGCAAGACCGGCTATACCTCTGATGCAGGTCTGTGTCTGGCCAGTGTGGGAACTGTCGGGGATAAGACATACGCTCTTGTCACGGCCAAGGCAGACGGCAGTCATGATACCCAACCCTATCATATCTTAGACGCCGTTTCCGTGTTTCAGAAACTGAATGGGGAGCAAAAAAGTCAGAAAACAGCATTGCCTGTTCTGCGGCCCCGTGTTACAATGCAAGCAAAACATTATATTTCTTAGCTGGAACTGGAAGCGGTTATGCTCAATATCCGTCCGGGGCATAATCAGAGGCTCATGGAAGTTAGTACAGCGTTTCGTAAATAACTACACCAAATCGCTTGCCTGCTTTCCCGATTGCACAGGTCAAAAATACTCAGCGTAGCCCGCTACGCCTGCGTTTTTTGACCTGCACACTCGAAAAAGCATTCTGCGCACTTGGTCCAGTTATTTAGCGAACGCTGTACTAGCAAAACTCTGCGGGAGTATGCAGAGTTTGTGGAGCGGGTCAGAAAGTATGCAAAGACCATGGTCTTGGAGGAGGCTGTAGAGAGAGCAGTGACAGAATGTATTAACGAAGAGATCCTCAGAGATTTTCTGGAGAAAAACAGAGCGGAGGTGATCAAGGTGTGTCTGTATGAGTATAATCAGGAAGAACACATGAAATTTGTGAGAGAAGAAGGTTTCCGACAGGGACATGAGCAGGGCACAAAATCTACCCAGTTAGAAAATATTAAGAATCTTATGAAAAACACTGGCTGGAATGCAAAAGAATCCATGAAGGCCCTTGGGATTCCGGAAGAAGAGCAGGAAAAGTACCAAAATAAACTGCAGGAATCCAAGCAGTGACTTTGTAAAAAACAGCAGAAAGACAATGAATCAACTAAGGAGAATCCTATGAATGGAAAAAAACTTTATATAATCTATGCAGCAGAACTTTTGCTTTATCTGCTGTTTCATTTTATTCAGATTCAGAAGGGACTTTTTGGGCAAGTGTTTTTTACAGGAATCCTGGCAGCTCTTTTTCTATGGGCGGTTGTCTTTCTGTTGCTTTTTCTGGTAAGAAAGATCCGAAAAAAGGAGCAGTGGAAGTGGTGGGAAATCCTTTTTCTGCTTCTTCAAGGTGCATATTCCATATGGCTGGGATATGAGTTTCTGATAGGAATTTTATTCTTTTGACGATATCTGACTTTTATGGACTACGGCTTTAGGCCACCGGCTAAGACGGTGGCCTTGAATTTTGCAGCTCTTTGAATATCATTCCCCATACGGAATCTTTAAAAGAAAAGTACAGCCTCCCCCCGGGGTGTCTTTCAGGATCAGATCTCCTTTGTGGAGTTTTGCCAGTTCTTTTCCCACAGGAAGGCCCAGGCCGAAATGGCCTTTCTGGTTCCGGGATCTGTCCTGCTGATAGAACCGGTCGAAGACCGCCTCTTTTTCCTGATCGGGAATGCCTTTTCCATGGTCTGCTACCGAGAAGCAGAGATACTTTTTCTCAAGGAAGATTTCCAGGTCTATGGATTTTCCTTGGCCGGTGTAGGACATGGCGTTGTCCATAAGGACCGAGAGGATCTGGATGATCCGGTTTTTGTCGCAGCGGATCTTGGGCAGCTCGATGTCTGGCAGCTTCAGGTTCAGGGGAATCTGATTCTGTCTGCACAGGGGCTGATAAATCTCATAGACATCCAGTAAAATAGTATCTCCGTCGCAGAGATCCAGAGTAAGATTCCATTTTTTTGAATCGGCAGAGGCCAGGATCAGCAGATCACGGATCAGAGTGCTCATACGGGAGCACTCTTTTTCAATATTTTCTACCATGGCAGGAATATCCTCAGGAGAGGTTTTTATAGCTGAGGCGCTGGCCTGGATCACGGCCAGGGGAGAGCGGAGCTCATGAGAAGCGGCGGCGATAAATTCTGCCTGTTTTTCTTTATTTTCCTTTAGGGGGACCAGGGTCTTGCCTACAAATTTCCAGCTTACCAGGCCCAGAAGGAGAAATCCCAGGATTCCTGCCCCGGCAAAGAACAGGCCCTGAAAAAGGGTCTGTCTTTCTGCCTGGGTAATATCCTGAAGGACAAGAAGGGTTTTTTCTCCTGTTTCTGTGGCGGACTGAAGGGCCATACCGCAGTAATAATCTCCGGAATTCCCAGTGATGTAGAAAAGAGAGGTCTGCCGGGCGCTTCCGGGAGAAAGATTGGTACCGGACAGCCCTTCCAGGGAGGCCTGTTCCAGAGCGTTTTGGATCAGCGTTTCCCGGTCAGTAGCCGGATCCCAGGCCCCGGGAAAGAAGATGGGATCTCCGTTTTCTTCTATGTGTATGATCAGACGGTTATCCGTTTCCATCTGGGAAAGCCAGTGATCGGAGAAAAAGGACAGGGACTGGAACTGGTTGGAAAGATTCAGGAACAGACTGGAAAACAGAGCCTGGTTCCTGGATTCTACAGCTCCCTTCATATAAAAGAAGCAGACCAGAAGGATACCGGCAAGAATGATCCCGCAGGTCATAGAATAGAAGAAGGTCAGTTTTTTCTGAAGTTTCCGGAACATTTATGTTTCCTCCTCTGTTTCCAGTTTGTAGCCCACCCCGTGGACGGTAGTGATCTTTGCTTTCGTCTTTAAGGTGCGGAGACGCCTTCGGAGAAAATAGATATAATTGTCCAGATTCCCTTCCTCCACTTCGGTATCCGCTCCCCATACATAGGAGAGAAGGACAGCTCTTTTCAGACACTGTTCAGGATTTTTCAGGAAATATTCCATAAGTCCGGCCTCTTTTTTAGAAAGAGACAGGGTGTTTTTTCCACAGGAAAGTTCCAGCTTCTGAGGATCAAAAGCCAGATCCTTCCAGATCAGTTTGCCTGGAGCCTGGAGCTGCCGAGGCCTTCGGGTAAGGGCCCGGATACGGGCCAGAAGTTCTTCCGGAGCAAAAGGCTTGGTGATATAGTCGTCTGCACCTTCGTCCAGGCCATGGATCTTATCGTCCAGTGAATCCATGGCAGTGGCCAGGATCACCGGGGTCTGGATCCCTCTTTTCCTTATGGTATTCAGCGGAGTCAGTCCGTCCAGTTCTGGAAGCATACGGTCCAGGATCATCAGATCATAGACATTCTGAAGGGCATAGAAAAGCCCGTCTGTTCCATTATTGCAGATATCTGTGTCATAGCCCTGGTCCTTAAAGTGGATCAGCAGGGCCTGGCATAAATCTTTATCGTCTTCTACCAGTAATATTCTCATAAAAATCTACCTTGTCCTATATAATATGGAGCATAGCAAAACATATATCAGGAATATTTATACATTTTATGCGAATTTGTCGAGCACAGCTTTGAGACCAAAGGCTCAAAGCAGCGCAGACTGAGCAATAAAATGTATAAATATTCTCGATTTTGTTTCATGTGACAATTCCATTTTATCACAGAATTCTCTAAAAATTCTCGAAAAATAACTTTCTGTTTTTCAAGATTTTTAGAGAATTCCCTGTTATGATGATAGACAGAAACGAGAAAGGAGAGACAATCATGAATCTGAAGAAAGGAATCTGTTTTCTTCTGGCAGGGGCCCTTGGAACAGGAACGATCCTGGGCGGCTGCAGCCGGAAAGACAGCACAGAAGATGCCGTCAGCGCCAAAGGCGGTTATATAGAGGAAGAAATGAAAGCTCCCTGGCAGGAGGGAGAATATTATATGGGCAGCTTTTTTAACCAGGAGGGAAATCTGGAAGTCTACACAGGAAGTGATTCCGACAGCGGAACACCACAGGTTTTCTCCTATACCTATACCGGAGGAGGAAACTGGGACCAGCAGGAAGAATCCTGGGCGGAGTCTCTTCTGGGTACAGATAGCACTGCTTATACCCTGATACAGGGAGAGGATCAGAACCTTTATCTGATGACAGTAAAAAATTCCCAGGAAGATAGCCAGTCTGAAGAGACTGAGTCTTCAGAATCTGAAGAAGTAAACATTGATGACCTGATCCAGGAATGGCACCTTTACCGGTATGCCGGGGAGGGAGAAGCCCAGGAGCTTTATCCCGAATGCCTGTCTGAAGAAGGACAGAGAGAGGCAGGAGGCTTCTTTCCCTACTACTTCGGCGTAAACCAGGAAGGAGATCCGGCTTTCATGGGCATGGGTTCAGAAATAGCCATCTATGACAAAGATACAGGAAAAGAACAGTATACCTTTCCCTCCTATATGGTCATGAACAGCTCAGACAGTATGGCAGATATCAGCGGCAATACCCTGGCGGTCCTGGGAAATGAGGATCAGGATCTGGTTCTTTATGACACCCAGACAGGAGAAGAGACAGGAACTATCGACTTTGGAGATCAGGACCGGGGACAGCTCTGTGCCGCCGGAGAGGGAACCTATTACCTGGCAAATTCCAAAGGAATCTTTGTATATAAGGAAGACGGCAGTATTGTGGAACAGATCTATGACGCTGGAAGAGGGGTTATGGGAGAGACGGCAAGCAGCCTGATCTTCAATCATTTCCTGGCAGGGGAAAAGGAAGACTTCTACGCCTTGTATACAGATTATGAGACTCAGGAGCTGAGTATCTGTTATTACTATTATAACGGTTCAGTTACCAGCGAAGTAGAGAATGAACTGTCTGTTTACAGCCTGTATGAAAGCAGGATGATAGAGGACGCCGTGCGGAAATACGAGCGGGAGCACCCGGAGACAGAGGTGACTTATGAATATGCGGTGGAAAGCGACGGCTCAGGCAATCCGGAAGACGCTATTGATACCCTGAATACCCAGCTCCTGAACAAAGAAGGTCCGGACCTTCTCCTTTTAGATGACCTGCCGGTGGATTCCTACATAGAAAGAGGAGTCCTGGAAGACCTGACAGATTACGTGGAAGGACTGGTTTCAGATGGAACTATTCTGGAAAACATTGTGAAAGGCACAGCAGTTGACGGGAAAAACTATGAGCTGCCGGCGGCTTTTTCTCTCCCGGTATATTATGGAACCCAGGAGACTATAAAGCGGCTGGATACCCTGGAGAGTATTTCACAGTATATGGAGGAAAACCCAAAGGGAAAGGTACTGGGAGCCGCTTCTCTTCAGCAGGTGGCTTATCTCCTCTTTGCGG